>Ga0315271_10000574_pt1 | contig 20696 bp, 15 predicted proteins | sample C3_top_MG_FD_204664 | JGI IMG/M metagenome (GOLD analysis project Ga0315271, IMG submission 204664) | Sediment microbial communities from Yellowstone Lake, YNP, Wyoming, USA - C3_top | ecosystem: Environmental > Aquatic > Freshwater > Lake > Sediment | place: USA: Wyoming | collected 2017-08-01
TAACCGCAGGGTCGCGCCCGTCCGATCGAAAACCAGCCGGTCATGAACCCGCACCGGGTGCATCAGGGTTTCGAGTTCATGGAACCCGTCGGCCCGTTTGCCCAGGATGTTCAGGACCAGGTTGACTTTGCACGGGGAGAGCTTTTCAAGCGTCATGCGATTTCGGGGAAATCATGCCACAACCGGATCCGGCATGGCCATCAAAAGAAAATGCGCCAACCGGGGTTGGCGCATGTCAAACACGAGGCGAATCCGCGATTAGCGGGAATCGAAAATCTTGAACCGGCTGCCCAGGATCGGCAACACTTCGCCGCCGCTGAACCGGAGGTTCGTGTCGGTGGCAAACATCGAATCCGCAACAATGTCAGGCCGGTAATTGTCAGGATAGGGTGTGCCGGGGACAATGTAGTTCGTGAGCACCGGATCGTATGAGGGGATGGCGCAGGTCACCATTTCATACACACCTACTCCGGTCCGAACCAGGGTTTTGTTGATGCCGCCAATGAAACCCGTCGTGTAGGCGGCTTCGGGGCCATAAAAAATGGCGGTTTGTTCAATGTTGCGCCGGAATTCGCCCAAACGAATCGGCTCCATCGCGTTGCTGAGGCCTCGGCCGAATTTCTTTTCGGCGTTAGCGCAGCCCGCCGCAATTCCGCCAATCAGCAGCACCATTGCCAGGAAGGAAAGTCTGTTTCGCATAAAAAGTTCTTCGTTCGCTAAGGCAACATTAACGCGGCCCTCCGAAGGTTGTAAAGGCCGTTTTCACTTTTTTCCGCGGCCGACCTTTCATTGGGGGAGCTTTTCCGGCCACGCAATCGTCACTCCCTGGCTTGCCAGCACCTCCTGAAAGCCGCTCAAGAGGGCCGTTTTGGCTCTCACCTCGCGCGGCAGTTTCTTCCTGGCATGGCAAAAGGCAGCCAGGGCGCCCACCGACTCGCCTATGTTCCATTCCACGGGATGGAGGCGGTAACAACCGTTGGTGATATGGGTCACTCCCAGGTTCTTGCACGCGGGGAGCAGGTTCTCGACGCGCCGCGGCAGCAGCGCCCCGAGGGGGATTTGAAACGGCAGCGAGCCAATATCGATGGTATTGTCGCCGCCCGAGCTGGGATGCAGGTCGATCCGGTAGCTTCCGATGCCAACGGAATCCGGGAACCGGGCGGCCCTCGCTTCCTCGGCGGCGCCGGTTTCCTTGCGCCGGTAATCCGATGAGACGTGCTGTTCGAGCACGGTGAACTCGGCGCGGATCCGGCGGCTTTCGCGGATATACGGGTGCTTCGCCAGACCGTCCTCCGTGCCGACCACATCGGGGCGCAGCCTGAGCCCCTTCCAGCCCGCGCCTCCATCCGGGCGGGGCGCTTCGGTTTGGAGCCAGTAAAGCAGGGAGAGACTGAGTTGGCGTGCGCGCGCCCAATGCCGGGCCGCTTCCTCCGCTGGAACCTCGCACAGGTTCCCCAGCAAGTAATCGTTCTGCGGCCAATTCACCAGGGAAATGTCCCCGGCATAGGTTCCAGGATCGAAAAGCGCCTTGTCTGCGATCCTCCGGTAAGTCCACAGGCCGATCCCCTTCCCGGGATCGGTCTCCAGTTTCTTCGGTTTCAGGGTAATGGTATCGCTGTATTCCCAAGCCAACAACCGTCCCGGCCAGGCCGGTCTTAGAGCCGGCACATAATCCCGCCAGAAAGCGTAATCCCCGGGCCGCGTGATCGTGTGGTCCTCTCCCGGGAGATAGTCCATGGCAAAACAGGCCGTGAATGCCTGCATATTCTGCGGTGCCGCCACCTCGGGCGCGTGGGGCTCGCCAGTTTCTTTCCGCGATTCCGCCCCCGTGACGTATTCCGTCCCGGTTAAAGGCAGGAGGTCGCCAAGTTCTGTCGCATCGGCAAACCAGGGCGCACGCAGCACGATGTCACTGCCGGAATCCAGACCCGTGACAGTCACGCTTTGAACCCGGTCGTGATCGACCGTGGCGCGCGCCACGCGGAACCGCGGCAACACCACGATTTTGCGTCCGGAGACATAAGGTGCGAGCAATTCGTTCAGTGCTGCCATGGCCACCCGGGGTTCGTGGCACAGTCGCGATACCCAACCGTTGCCGGGGTTGAGGTAAGGTTGAGCCCGGGCGGCGGCGGTGAGAGGATAATGGTGCAAGTAGTATTCGCGGATTCTTTGTCGTAATTGCCGGTAGGAGCGGGTTCCGCCAAAGGACTCGATCCATGGGTTTTCATCCGGCGGCACGGCCTGGGCCGTAAGCTGGCCGCCGATCCAGTCGGTTTCCTCGGTCATGATCACCCGCAGACCGTTTCGTGCCGCCGCGAGGGCGGCCGCACACCCGCCCAAACCCCCTCCAATGATGACCAGATCCGCGGCCAGCTCCCGGGCTGTTTCCACGGCCGCTCCCTTCGCGATGTTCTCAGACAGAATGCTTATCCCCGCCATACCCGGTAATTCGCGGAGCGCCAAGACCGCAGGCGCGGCGATTCCCAGCGAACCAAGGAACGTTCGTCGGCTGCGGCCGATGCCAATCTTCGAACCTTTTGGTTTCATGCGTTCATCACCCTGATCAGACTGGGCTCGCTGGTCCATCCAAATCACCCGGTAAGTGAACCAGGAAATGGCCGATTTGGATTTGTAGCGCCTTCTCTCCGTGTCCGCGTCCTCCCGGAATCCTCCAACTGCCGTCTTCAGGTTGGAGATCCGGGATTTGGAGCCGGAATCCCCACGGCTCCGGATCCGTGTCATCCGTGAGATCAGTGGTTTCTCAACTTAAGGCTCGTGCCTAAAGTCCGTTCGCGAAAAGCTCGAGCTCCCACAGCGTCGGCCCATCCGCTGCCTCCAAAATATTCAACCGCACCCGCTGCGCGGTCACCGGCTCGAATTGGCCCAGCCATGCCTCGCCCAGGGTCGTCCCGCGGTGAAAAGTCTTCCACTCGCCACCCTCGAACCGCTGTAATTCGAATCGCTGCACGCGGTTGGGAAACGCCTCGGAAATCCGCGCGCGGTTAAACGTGACGGGTTTCCCGAGATCCACCTCCAGCCACGCCTGGCGGACTCCCGCATCGCAGGCCCAACGGGTCTCCTGGTTTCCATCAACCGCTTTATCCGCCCCATACTCCGCCTGGTTCTGATACACGTTCGACGCGCTGGCCTTTGCTTTCGTCGCCAGCGAAACCGCCCCCGGCACGCTCATCGCCGGAATGCCGCCCACTTTCGCGTCAAACTCCAATGCGACCACCGTGTCGATCGGCTGACGGTTCTTTTCCCCCAGGGAAATCTCCAGTCCGGCCGCTGTTTGCCGGGCCTCCGCCTGGCCGCCGCTCAAAAGCCGGCTGCCCACGAGTCTGGCCGGCAGGGCTGGCAATCGCACCGGATCCTCGAGCGGGTCGAGGATATGCACATAGACGGTGCGGCCTTTGCGGGTTGAGACACCATACCGCCCGGGCTTGAACGGGCCGCCTCGGGTGCCATAAATGCTCTCCCCGTTTTTCCGAAGCCACGCGCCCATCTGCCGCAGCCGCTCGGCTTGCTCCGGCGCAATCTCGCCCGTGGGAGTCGGCCCGATGTTAAACAGCAGGTTGCCATCGCCGCCGGCGCAACGCACCAGCATCTCCAAACAAGCCCGGAAAGATTTCACGCCATCCTGCGATCCGCCCCAGGCCCATTGGCCGCTGCCCGACACCGTCATACACGATTCCCAGGGGCGCTGATCATCATAGACTCCCACCGCCTGTTCCGGCGTGTAATAATCCGCGTTGACCGACAGGATCTTCCGGTCGCTGTCGGCTTTTCCCAGGTCGAGCCGGTTGTTGACCACAATCCGGGGCTGCAGCGCTTTGACGATGGAGTAGGTCCTGGCCTGGTCGTAAACCGGCTCGCCGCCATCCCAGTCAAACCACAGCAAATCAATCACGCCATAATTGCCCAGCACCTCGCGCAATTCCTGCTGTATCCGCCCCACAAAAACCCCATTCCGCTGGGTCCGAAAATCCGGGTCGCGCCAGTCCATGGGCGAAAAATACCAGCCGACCCGCATTCCCTGCGCCTGCGCCGCCTTTGCCAGCTCCCCGCATATGTCCCGCTGAAAGGGCGACTGCCCGATGTTGTAATCGCTGGCCTTGGAATGCCAGAGGAGAAAACCGTCGCAGTGTTTTGCGGTCAACACCATGTATTTGACGCCCGCATCCCGTGCCAGCGCCACCCACTGCCCCGCATCGAAATTCGTCGGGTTGAATTGCCGGTAAAGGTTGTCGTAAACCGCGACCGGAGTTTCGCCTTTGTTCGGGCAATTGGGATTCGAGTTCGCCCGGGACCAGCTGATCTCCTTCGCGGTCAGACTGACCGGCCCCCAATGAATGAACAAGCCGAACCGCCCCTCCCGCCACCAGGCGAGCCGCGCTTCGCGTTCGCTGGCGCTCTCCGCCCCCGCGCCCCGCGGCGCCAGGCTCAACCACGCCGCCAGGGCAACCAGCGTAATCAAAACAGCCCTCGGTCTTTTCATAAAATCTGCCGTTCCTTTCGTTTCACTGCTTCGGGCTCTCTGCAAATCACGAGCCCGGCCATTCGGGAAGTTCGGCAAGGAAATACTTGATGGTTGGTCGCCCGCAGGTAATCGACGCCGCGCGGGTGAGGGAGAATTGCTTTTGGCTCTCACTCATAGCAGCGCGAGTATCCAAGCAGGGGACTTAATGTCGAGCCTCAAGTGTCCCCCCTTGTCGCGCCGAAGCCTTGGTGAAGGCCCCCCCATCCGTGGAATCCTGCGATCCGTGGTTCTCCGATTAAAGGGCCTGTTTTGGTTGCCGCTCCCGTGAGGCCGCACTATGCTGGCGGAACCGTGACTCCGACAGACCTGGAATCGTTCCGAAGCCTGGTTGAGATGACTGAGGACTGGATATGGGAAGTGGACCGACGCGGCATCTACACCTACGCCAGCCCCCGTTGCCTTGATATCCTCGGCTTTGAACCCCGTGAACTGGTCGGGCGATCCGCTTTTGACTTGATGCCCGCACGGGAAGCGCCGCGCATCCGGAACCTATTCCGCAGATATGTGTCCCGGAAGGAGCCCTTTCGCTGCCTGGAGAACCTCAACCGGCACAAGGATGGCCGCCTGGTGGTGCTGGAGAGCAGCGGGGTCCCGATTCTCGACGGCCGCGGCCGGCTCCTGGGCTATCGCGGCATGGATCGGGACATCACCGAGCGCAAGCAAGCCGAGGAAGCTTTGCGCGCCAGCGAAGCCAGGTTGCGGCAGGTGCTCGATGCCTCCCCGGTGCCGCTCTCGGTGGATGACATGAAGGGAACCATCGAATATTTGAACGGGAAGTTCGTGGAAAAATTCGGGTATTCGCATGCGGAGATTCCAACCTCCGCCGCCTGGTTCTCCCGTGCCTACCCGGACCCGCGCTATCGGCGGCAGGTCGCCGAACAATGGCAGGCCGCTCTCAAGCGTGGATTGCGCACCGGCCAGGGGGTGGGCCCCATGGACGTTGAGGTTTCCTGCAAGGACGGCACGCAACGCCGGATCGAGTTCGTTGGCACATTCCTCGGCACCCGGCTGATGATAGCCGCGAATGACATCACCGAGCGCGACCGGCTCGAACAACAGATCCTGACCATCGCCGAACAGGAGCGCGAACGCATCGGTCAGGATTTGCATGACGGCCTTTGCCAGCTCCTCAGCGGCATCAAATTCAAGACCACGCTGCTGGAACAGAAACTCGAGGAGAAAGCTCCCGCGGAAGCCTCCGATGCGCGGTCGATTGAAGGCTTGTTGAATACCGCGATTCAGCAGGCCCGAAACATTGCCCGGGGCCTGCACCCGGTGGATCTCGAGGCCCGCGGCCTTATGAGCGCGCTGCAGGGCCTGGCGGCCAGCGTCGAGAGCGTGTTCGGCATTTCCTGCGTTTGCCAGTTCCGGAAAACCGTGCTGGTCCACGATCATATCACCGCCACCCACCTCTATCGCATAGCGCAGGAGGCGATCAGCAACGCCATCAAGCACGGTCACGCCACCCGCATCGTCGTCCGGTTAACCGGGGACGGGGACCGGCTGATCCTGACCATCCAGGACAACGGATCCGGGTTCCCCGCGAAACCCAAGCGCAAAGGAGGCATGGGATTGCACCTGATGAATTACCGGGCTCGCGCCATGGGCGCGCGATTGGACATCCAACGCGGGGCCTCGGCCGGCACGGTGGTCGAATGCCGACTCAGCGGCACCCGCATTCCGAAAAACACGAGCCCGGCAAGCAAATGAACACGAAAAGCCCTCAACCCGGACCGACTGGCAGGCGACGCCTTTTCCTTGTCGAAGATCATCCCGTTACCCGCGAGGGGTTCGCCCAGCTGATCAATTACCAGTCGGACCTGCAGGTTTGCGGCCAGGCGGGGTCGGTCGCCAAAGCGATCGTGGGCATCGAGACCCTCAAGCCGGATGCGCTGGTTGTCGATATTTCGCTGGCGGAATCGAATGGCCTCGAACTGATCAAACACGTCAAGGCGCGCTACCCGGCGCTCGGGATCCTGGTGCTGTCCACCCACGACGAGTCATTGTATGCCGAACGCGCCGTGCGCGCCGGCGCGCGCGGCTACGTCATGAAACAAGCCCCCACCAGCGAGGTGATGAAGGCGATTCGCGAGGTGTTGGCCGGGGAGCTTTACCTCAGCGAGAACATCCGCACAAAACTGGTGCAGAAACAGCTGCACCAGGGGCAGCGCGGGACGGATATTGATCGACTCAGCGACCGCGAACTGGAAATCTTTGAGCTGATCGGCCATGGCCATACCACCCGGCAAATTGCCGGCAAATTGAACCTGAGCGTGAGCACCATTGAGACGCACCGGGCGCACATCAAGGACAAGCTCCGGCTGGTCAACGCCGTGGAACTGGTGCGCCGGGCAGTCGAATGGGTGGGCCACCAACGCCAATAAAATCTTAGGACAGTGACAACTATGAACGAAATCAATCGCCGCCAATTCCTCCACGCCACCGCACTTAGCGCCGCCGGTTTGTGCCTTGCTCAAACTGGGTGCGCTTCTTCATCGCGCAGAACTGCCGCGGAGAAGCGAGTGGCCTTCAACACAGCGAACCTGGTGGCTCGGGCGACCAACTACCGCTTTGAGCTGAAGCATTGGGGGGAGCAGCATCAAAAGACCGTCGCGATGACGGATGAAGCGGCCTGGCTCGCGATTTGCCGCGAAATCGCGGAAGCGGGGTTCCCCGCTGTGGAAATCTGGGAGGCGCACGCCGCGCCGGAATCGATTACCCGCGACAAGGCCGCGCGCTGGAAACAGATTCTGGATGATCACGGTTTGCGGGCGATTGGTTACGCCGGCGGTTTGCGGCGTGAGACGCTTCAGATTTGCCAGTGGCTGGGGATTCCCCACATTGATGGCGGGCTGCGCGGGCAAACGCCAGAGGAAGCCACAGTGCTCTGCCGCGAGTATGGCGTGCGGTTCAACATTGAGAACCATCCGGAGAAGACAGCTGCCGAGGCGCTGGCCAAAGTCGGTGGCGGCAATGATTGGCTGGGTCTCTGCGTCGATACCGGTTGGTTCGGCAGCCAGGCCGCCAACGTGCCCGACCAGATCCGCGCCGCCGGGAAGTTTGTCCGCCATACACACATCAAAGACGTCAAGGCCGCCGGCGCGCACGATACTTGTCTCCTGGGGGATGGCGTGGTGAATGTGGCTGGATGCCTGCATGCGCTCCGCGAGATTGGTTACACCGGCTGGTATTCATGGGAGGACGAACCGGAAGACCGCAATCCTTTCGATTCGGCGGTGCGTAACCGCAAGTGGTTGACGGCGCGGATAGGGACGTAAATCTGGATTTCACAGGGGCAGCGACTGCATCTGCCGGATTCAGCCGGTGTCCTTTTGTGGACTAGCGCATTCAGTTTTTCCAGTGGCTCGCATTAACATTTAAGAAGACAGACACTATGAACGCCATCAAACGACCATTTGTTGTTTTGAGTTCCTTGTTACTGATAAGCGGCACGGACGCTGAGAACTGGTCCCAGTTCCGCGGACCCAATTCGCAGGGATGCTCTTCCCAAACTGGCGTTCCGCTCACTTGGACTGCTTCGGAGAACATCGCCTGGAAGACTCCGCTGCCGGGGGAGGGATGGTCTTCCCCCATTGTCTGGGAGGATTCCGTGTTCGTGACCACGGCGACGGACGGGGGGGAAACATGCCGCATGGTGGCGCTCGCGAGAAAAACCGGCAAGATCCTTTGGGATGTGGAGGTCCTGAAACAGAAGCTGAGTCGCAAGGAAGGCAGAAACACCTATGCCACGCCGACCCCGGCCACAAATGGGGAGCGAGTTTACGCATGCTTCCATGACGGCAGCTTCGCGGCTCTCGATTTCAGCGGCAAAGTGGTTTGGACCAACCGCAGCTACCCGTTCTACAGCCAGCACGGATTGGGTTCGTCCCCGATTATCCATGGGGATTTGCTCATCATGGCTCGCGACGGCAGCAATGAGGGCGAAGAAAAAGGGTTGGGTTGGCAGCGGCCGTGGGATCGGGGCTTCGTGGTGGCCCTGGACACGCGGACGGGGAAGGAGCGTTGGAAGACCGGGCGCGGTTCTTCCCGCATTTCACACGGTGTTCCCTCGATTTATACCCCGCCGAACGGGAAGGCGCAGCTGGTGAGTGAAGCGGGGGATGTGGTGCAGGGCTTTGAGGTCCTGACGGGTGAGCGTTTGTGGTCCAGCGAGGTCATTGGGGAAGGCAAGGTGCCTTCCGCAGTCCTCGGCGGGGACCTGGTGTTTACGTCGGGCGGTTGGGGCGGGAGAGAATCGATTAAAGCGTTTCGAATCGGAATGAAGGGCGATTGCGGCACCAACAACCTGGTCTGGGAGCGGAAAGGGATCATGCCCAAGGTTCCCTCCATGCTCCATGTCGAAGGCCTTCTGTTCGCGATCACCGATAGCGGCTCACTGTCTTGCCTGGAGGCCAGGACGGGCGAAACCATTTGGAAAGACCGCTTGGCTGGCAGCTTCTCCGCATCACCCATCGCAGCGGAGGGCCGCATCTATTTTGTCGCGGACAATGGCGAGACAACGGTCATCGCAGCCGCACGGGAATTCCGTGTTCTCGCGAAGAATCCGATCGAAGAAAAAGTCCAGGCCTCGCTGGCGGTTGCGCCGGGGCAGATTCTGATCCGGGGTGAAAAGCATTTGTTTGCGATCGGTCGGAAGGTCGAGTGACCATCAGTCCAGGAAGCAATAATTCCAGCACGATGAAAATCAGAGCCTTTTTAAAAAGTAGCAACCGACGTGAGGAAGCTCAAATATTTGACCGCAGAGGTTCACGAAATACGGGAAATTTGAGCCTCTTCACATCGGCTGCTACGACGTATTTTGGAGTTCCCAAAGAGGCCGTCAGGCATTTATTCAAGCCCGCGCATCTGTTGATTTTGGGCCTGATAGCCCTTCCCACAACCGTTCTTTCGCAAGAGCTAAGTGCCAAACCACACAAAGATTCCCCGGCCGGAGCAGGTGCGGCGGAAAGCTCGCTCCAAAAATACCGCGCCGAACTCGGCCGCTTCCGGCAGGAGTTTGGCGGCGCGCGTGAGCTGCCGCAGGAACAGTTTTTCCTTTTCGGCATGGGGCTGCGCGCAAAGCTGCTATACAAGGCGGGCGCGCTTACCCGGGTGCCCTCCGGCGAGGTGATCCGTCGTTGGACCGTCCGCGAGCACTTCATCCTGCCCGCCGATTATTCCGTGGTCGTCCGCCCCTCCGAGGGCGGCGAGGTGCGGATTATCGAAGATGAGCAGGGCGTGTGGATCGCCGAGGGTTCGGGTCGCACACGGATAGCCGGCACGGAAACGCCAGTGCGGTTGCCGGATTTTGCCGCCTTCAAATATCCCGCGGTAATGCGCGTGCTGCACCAGGAGTTGCTCGTCAATGTCACGACGCAGGGGCCGGTGCCAAATTATCTCGTCTATGCCAAGCCCTGGTATCGCGATGGCGCGATGATGGCAATCGCGTTTCAAAGAACGGGCAACCTGGATTGTATCCGGCATTGGGTTCTGAATCTGCGCGAGGTGTTTGATCGGAACAATGCCGGTGAAACCGAGGCGGACAATTTGGGGCAGGCGCTGTTCCTGGTCTCGCTCGTGTCCGACAAGCGTCACCCGCTCGTGCCTAAAATTCTGGCCGAAGCCGCCCGTTTTGAAACCAACGGCCCCTCGGGCAAATTCCTGCTTGGCCGGTCCGATTTCGGACCCCATCCCGTCTATCAGACCAAATGGATGAAATATGGCTTGCGCGCCCTTGGGCTGCCGGACCCTTACACCCTGCCGCAGGTGGTGGACGGTTACTCGGCGTTGTTTTGGATGGATTTCAAAAATGTCCATGTGCCCGGCCACGACGCCGACGACCGCAAGGATTACCCGTACCTCGGCTGGGCCTGCGATCATTATTATGGCGCAAAGAAAAGTCCCATCAGCAACCGGGACTATCCGCTGACCTGGGAGGCGCAGGCCAGCCAGGCGCATTACGAAGGGATCCGACCGGTCAGCGAAACCTACGCCGCGCAGAAGCTCGCCGCTCCCCACACGTGGCACGCGGCCGAGGTGTTCCTATATTTATTTGAGAATGCGAAGTGATGCGCAGCCAATGAAGCACTCAGGCCAAATAAGTCGCCGTGGATTTCTTGGGTCGGTTGCCCTCACTGGATCGGCCCTCGCGGTTCAAGGCTTGCCTGCGCTGGCCGCCAGTGAGAGCCAGGCCTTTGTTTTTGAACCCAAGAAGGATATCATCCCCGCGCCTTCGGATCCGTCCGCCTGGCCGGCTTTCCGCGAGCAACTCAAAGTGTGGCGCCAGGAGACGGCCCGCCGGCTCGGTTACACAGATGCGCTCTACCGCAAGCCGGAGTTCGCCTGGGCCGCCTCATCGTTTGCCTGCTGCTTCCTGATGCTGTGCGATGAAACGTTTTACGACGCACGCTCTGGGACTTACCGGGTGGAGGCGTTTCTCGATCATGGTCGGCGTGAGTTCGGCGGCTACGACAGCCTTGTCTTGTGGAATGCCTATCCCCGAATTGGCGTGGATGACCGCAACCAGTTTGATTTCTATCGCGACATGCCCGGTGGATTGAATGGATTGCGTGATGTCAGCCGCCGCTGCCGCCGGAAAGGCGTAAGGGTCTTCATTGACTACAATCCATGGGATACCGCAACCCGGAGGGAGGGTAACCCCGACCTGGATGCGCTGGCCGACATCGTCGCAGCCATCGAAGCCGACGGCATCTTTCTCGATACGATGAGTCGGGGCGCGGCGGAATTTCGGACGCGGCTGGACGCTGCCCGGCCCGGGGTGATCCTGGAGGGCGAAGCGGCGTTGCCGCTGGAAAACATCCACGACCATCACGCTTCGTGGGCTCAGTGGTTTCAGGACAGTGAAACGCCCGGTGTGCTGCGGAATAAATGGTTCGAGCGCCACCACATCCAACATCAGATCAAGCGGTGGGATTACGATCATACCAGCGAGTTGCAGACTGCCTGGATGAACGGCAGCGGGATGATGGTTTGGGAGAATGTTTTTGGGTCGTGGGTTGCCTGGAGTCCGCGTGACCGATCCCTCCTGCGCGCCATGCTGCCGATCCAGCGGCGCTTTTCCGGGCTGTTCTCGGGGGAGGGCTGGACACCACTGATCCCCACCCACCACGCGGACCTGTATGGCAGCCTTTGGGAGGCGGATGGCGTGCGGCTCTGGACACTGGTGAACCGGGGAAATACCCCGCTGTCAGGACCCTTGCTGGAGATCGAGGGTCGCCCGGGGGAGACCGTGTGCGATGTAATCCAAGGGAAAGAACTGCGCCCGGAAGAGCAGGCGAGCCCATTCCCGATCGAAGGATCCATCCCTCCGCGCGGCCTTGGGTGCATCATCGCCGGGAAGTCCTCCGCGCTGGGGCCTGACTGGGGTGAGTTTCTGAAAACCCAGCGGCGGACTCGCGCACGCGCCGATTACGACTCCGCCATTCCGCACCGGGTCACCCGGTTGGTCACGGCAAAAGCGACGCCACTGGCGAAACAGGTTCCCAACGACATGGTTGAAGTGCCCGCCGCCGCGTTGGAATTGGTTATCCAGATGCGGGATCGGGAATGCGGCCACTACGACTCCGTGCCGCCGCGTGGGCACCGGCTCGGCAACTCTTACGAATTCAGCACTTCGGCTTTTCGCCGGCGCGTCGAGTTCAAGCGGTTTGCGATCGATGCCATGCCGGTGACCAACGCGGAGTTCGCCGCGTTTTTGAAGGCCTCGAAATGGCGGCCCGGGCACCCGGAGAATTTCCTCAAATACTGGACCAAAGGACAGCCGCCAGCGGGAAAAGAGAACCACCCGGTGGTGTATGTGGAACTTGACGACGCCCGCGCGTTCGCTCGCTGGGCCGGCAAGCGATTGCCCACCGAGGAAGAATGGCAATACGCCGCGCAAGGCGCCGATGGCCGTGCCTATCCATGGGGCAACGAGATGCTGCCCGAACGCTGCAACGACGGTCAATCCGGCGGGACCACGCCGGTGACAGCCTTTCCTCTCGGGCGCTCGCCGTTTGGCGGTTACGATTTCTGTGGCAATGTCTGGCATTGGACGGAGAGCGAGCGCAGCGACGGGCGGACCCGCTTCTGCATCATCCGGGGGGGAGCGTTCTTTGCCGCGCGCGGCTCCAATTGGTACGTGGATGGGGGTCCGCGTCCCGCGAATTTCGCCACCAAATTCCTGCTGATGTGGCCGGGGCTGGACCGCTGCGGAACGATTGGATTCCGTTGCGTCAAAGACCTCGAATAAGCGCCCTGCCGTGATAAACAGAAAACCCAGGACCACGATATGAAACGATACTCTGCCTTCCTTTTCGTGGCCGCGGGACTTTTGGCGTTCTCCCTGGCCTTTTGTGCTGAGCCTCAGACCAACGGCGTGCCTTTCCCTTGGGACTGGTCCCGCGCCCACGAGTCGGTGCTCGATCTTTCGCGCTTTCTTGACGCTCCCGCGGGCAAGGGAGGGTTTGTGCGAGTGCAGGATGGGCACCTCCTGAAGCCAGATGGCTCGCGACTTCGTCTTTGGGGCGTGAATATCGCCTCGACCAGTTGTTTTCCGCCCAAGGACCAGGCGCCTCGGATTGCCGAGGATTTGGCCCGGCTCGGGTTCAACATCGCCCGCTTCCACCATCTGGATGCCGACTGGGGCCAATGCCTCTTTATCAGCAAGACCAACCACACACGGATCTTCGACACGAACAATTTCGATCGGCTGGATTTCTTCGTTGCTGAGCTGAAGAAACGCGGCATCTATGCCAGCTTCACCATGAATGTGCATCGGCAATTCAAGGAGGGCGATGGCGTGCGCGACTGGAAAATTCTCGGGATCGGCAAGGGCGCAACCTATTTCAATCCCCGCCTGATTGAACTACAGCACGAGTTCACCCGGAACTTCCTGAAGCACCGAAATCCCTACACGGGCAATGATTACCGGCATGAGCCGGCCATCGTCTCCATCGAAATGATGAACGAGAACTCGCTGCTGGAAGCCTGGTGCCAATGGCGCCTGGTGGGCGGCGATGACAAGGCCGGCAGCACGTGGTCACCTATCCCGGTGAGTTACGCGAACGAATTGACGGAACAGTTCAACATCTGGCTCACCACGAACCGTTCGTCGGAGCAGGTCGCTGCGATTCGCAAAGAGGCGAAGGTTGGCGTTGACGCTCTCATTCCGCGACTCGCGCCGCATGATTTCACCAATGCCACCGCCCTGCGATTCCACACCGAGGCCGCGTTCCTGATGAATGTCGAATCGAACTTCTTTGCGGGCATGAAACAGCTCATCCGCGATGAGTTGGGCTCGAAGTCGTTGCTTTTCGGCTCCGGGGACCACAACGATTCCTTTGCCGGCTACGCGCACCTCCGCAACATGCTCCAGTTCGACATTATCGATGGCCACGGCTACTGGCAGCATCCCGACATCGGCCAGGTCACCAAAATCCGGAACGACCCGATGGTCAACGATCCGCTGGATTCCACTTTTACCCAGTTCGCGCGCACACCGGTGGCGGGCCGTCCCTTCACCATCTCCGAAGTGAACCACCCGTTTCCTCACAAGTTCGCGGCTGAGGGCTATGTCATTCTCGCCGCTTACGCCCTCCTCCACGACTGGGACGGCATCGTGTGGTTTGACTGGGAACGTGGGCGCATGTGCAATCCCGTCGAGGGACTCCCCCGCAATGGCTGGTTTGATGTGAGTCAGGACCCGGTGAAACTGGCGCAACTCACCGTCGCGGGATTGATCTGGCATCGCCGCGATGCGGCCGGGGCCAGGGAAGCCCTCGTGCGTGGCTACGCTGAGGACGAAATCGTCGAAGCCATGCGGTTGGTGCAGTGGAAGTATCGCCCGTTCTTCAAGCCAGGCTTCGATTTGACGACGCCCTTGCGGCATGCCACCCGATGGAACCTGGCGGCGACAAATTCGGAACTGGGGCGTGGAGGCGAAGCCAGCCCGGCTACTCAGTCCCCGCCCCCGCGCATCGAGAGCGACACGGGGGAACTGCGGCGGCTGCACGCCGACCGCAAACGCGGCGTGGTCACGGTAGCCACACCCCGAAGCGAATCGCTGATCGGTTTCGTTCGCGGCAGCGGCGAATCGGTGACTCACTTGAGCGTCGATGTGGCCAATGATTTTTGCGCTGTTACTCTGAGTGCCCTCGATGACCGAACCATCGCCGAATCGCACAAACTGCTGCTTGTGGCGACCACCGGTGCGGCGGTTAACAGCGGCCAGCAATTCGCCGAGGACGGCAAGACCCTGGCCGAATGGGGCAGGGGGCCGGTGCTGATCGAGCCGGTCACAGGCACAGTGACGCTGCGTGGCCTTGGGCGAATTCACGCACTCCGGGCCCGTCCCCTGACGGCCGAAGGCCGGTTCATGGATGCCTTGGTGGAGGGAATCAATGCTGCCGATGGATGGCGATTGCCCCTTGGGCAGCCTTCAACGACCTGGTGGCAGATCGAAATCGTGCGCTGAGAAGAGGGTGTGCTTCGCGAAGCGCGACAGGCCAAGAAACGGAGGGTGTTTCCTTCCGCTAGGATTTCCGGGAACTGAGAGTGGATTCCCCAAGGGAGGGCGCGCCTGGTGGAGTCTCCCAGCCTAAAGCCACAACGGCCGCAAGGGTCAGTGCGATTCCCAGCCATTCCCGAAGCGCGACATGCTCATGTAGAAAGACCATGGCCAAAGGAATGGTGACCACCGCGTAGAGGCTCGCCAGGGGTGTAACCACCGCCGCGCGTCCGCCGGTGCCGTAGGCGAAAATTAACGTGAGGTTGCCCAGACCGAAGAAGAGGCCGAGCAGGCCGAGCATCAACCAGGTGGAGCCGGGCAGACGAAATTCGAGCGGTTGAAAGATCGGCGTCAACAGCGCCACGGGCATCTCGCCCAACAGGAAGGCGAGGGTCACCAACTCGGTCGAGGCGGAACCTGTGGCGATCTTCTGCAGCAGGGCGCTCGCGCCCCACAACGCAATCGGCAACAAGGCCACACCGAGCCAGGGAGTTAGCCATCCGGTGTCGCCGCCTACGTTGAAAAGGTAGAGTGCCACCAGGGATACACCCACGCCCAAGACTTGCACCCGGTTGAGTCGTTCGCGCAGGAAAACCATCGCCAACACAATGGTGACCAGCGGGTAGAGTGCCGTGATCGGAGTGACGGCCGCCGCTTTCCCCCCCGCCGCGAGCGCCTGGTAGTAGGCCACGTTTCCGATGCTTCCCAAAACGCCAGAGGCGAAAGCGAGGATGAATCCACGAGCGCTTTTTGCCCCGGACCGCAGGTTTCGGGAACCTCCCATCAACGCCAGCACTGGCAGCAGTCCCAACGCGGAAAGCGTTTGCACCTGCCACGGTGAGAGCGCGGACGACAGCGGTTTGGAAAGCACACCCCACCCACCCCAGAGGAGCATGGTTAAAAGAGTGAAAATAAGCCAGCGAGGCATACGCTTGTGGGGTCGGATTCTTAACTGCCGGATTCAATGCCGCGCGTCCGGTCATGCACCCGGTGAGCCGCGTGCATCTGTCCGGGATCCTCGAAAACCGGTGGTTCAAAGGCACTTTCCACCGCCTGCGCCCGACCGTCTTGGCCGGAAGTCTGGGCCTTAAGCATGACTTCGAGCACGTGCAAGGCGTGTTCCGGTGTCACCAATGGCTTGGTCTTCTGCTGCACGCATTGCACAAGGTGGCGCAAACCATCCGTCCATCGCCAGTCGGGCTGAGTCTCCTTGAAATATTGCCAGCAACCGGCGCTGTTCTGCCATAATTCATAGCCGTCCGGATCCCAGTCGTCCCCGAGAAGATTGATGGTGCCCTCAGTTCCGAATAGCTCGATCCCCGGGCCGCGGTATTGCTGCAGGGTGAACCCGGCTGTGAGTGAGGCGAATCGGCTTTCGCCGAAATCAAGCAGGACTTGAACATTGTCATCGGCTTCGACCTTTACCGCACGGCCCTGGATCATGCGATTGGGGATGGCGACGCCAGTCATGGCCATGACTCGCCGCACCGGCCCCAGCCATCCGGTGAGGGTGGTGAGGATATAGACGCCGAGGTCAAACAGCGCGCCGCCTCCAGGCTTGTAGAACCAATCGGTCCAGTCCGGACCGGCCCAGCCGTAGCGCCCGCGCGCGGACACGACTTTGCCGATGTCGCCGCTCCGCAACCGCCGCGCGATCGTCTGAAATGTGGGGCTCAAGATCGTGAATGGCGCGCAGACAAGCCGGCGGTCAGTCTCGCGAGCGACTGCGAGGAGAGATCTCGCATCTTCAAGGGTGGTCGCCAGCGGTTTCTCCACCAGCACGTGCTTGCCCGCCCGCAAGGCGGCCGTGGCCATGGCCGCATGCTGGGGCATGGGGGTGAGGATCACCACGGCGTCCACATCCGGGCGCGCCAGCATCGCGGAGTAGTCCGTGTGAAAGGCCGGAATGCGCCATTCCTCGCGGGCGCGCTGGCGATGCTTTTCGGCGCCGTGGATGGCCACGATTTCCGCCTGGCCGCTGCGGTTCAGCTTTTCCACTTCGCTGAGGTAAGCCCCGACCACATTGCCGCAGCCGGCGATGCCCAATCGCAGAATGGATGCCTGAGGTGTCATTTCGCGGGCCACTAAAACATTTTCCTGTTGCGCGTGCAACAGAAAAGAATATGGTTGTTGCATGAGCGTCACGGAAACCCTGCAGGCCGGGTTGCGGAAGATGCGGCCCAGCGAAGCCGCCGTCACCCGCCGGCTTTTGCGCCGGCTGCCCCTGGTGGCGGAGAAATCCCTGCGCGAAACGGCGGCCGCGTGCCGCACCAGCGACGCCACCGTGATGCGCGCCTGCCGGGCGGCGGGTTTCGACGGCTTCCAGGACCTCAAGTATTATGTGTTGCGGGAATTGACCAACGGTGAACCGAAGGCCGCGCCGCCCACTGAGGGAAATTACGGCGCCGACCTCGCAGCCAGCCTGGTGGCCGTGGGGACGGCTCTTGAGCCGGCGGCGCGATTGTTGTGCAAGGCCAACCGCATCGTGCTGGCCGGCGTGGGCGCATCTCACGGGGTGGCATTGATTGCCACGGACATCCTTTTTACGCTGCGCAAGCAAGCCCTGCCGGTTCATGACGATCAGATGGCCGGCTTCGCCTTGACCCCGCCGGTGGACGGCCTCTTGCTGGTGGCGATATCGCATTCGGGGGAAACCCAGTTTCCGTTGCGCGTTGTGCGCGAGGCCCGGGCAGCCGGGGTGAAAAGCGTCGGCCTGACCAACGAACCCGCCAGCGAGTTGGCGCAAGCGGTGGACGTGGTGTTGTCCACGCAAGCGGTGGAGCCGGCGCGCGGGAGCTACGCGATCGCCCCGCGCATCTGCCAACTGGCGGTTCTGGACGCATTGTTCAGCCGGGTGCGCGACGTTCGCGGCCAGGGAAAGCCCCATCGAACCTAAGACTCTGCATGGCTGCCATTCAAACGAGCATTCTGTCCAAGGCCGACATCCAGGCAATTCATGAGGCGGCCTTGCGAGTTCTGCGTGACACGGGTGTGCGCGTGCATCACGACTTCGTACTGGCCCAACTCCAGGAACAGGGCGCGGAGGTGGACGCAAGCCAGCAAATGGCCCGCTTTCCCGAGGAGTTGGTCATGCGCTGTGTTCAGCAGGCGGGAAAATCGTATGTCCTCCACGGTCGTGACCCGAGCCGGGTCGCGCGTTTTGGCCACGGCGACTTGAACCTGATGTCCAGCCCGGGGCAGTGCGCGTGGCTGGATTTTGAGACGGGCAGCCTGCGTGCGCCGACACTGGAAGACACCCGGTCCGGCATCCGCCTGGGCGACGCGCTCCCCAACGTCACAATTGTGGGAGCATTCGCCCAACCGCCAGATCTCGCTTCCGGCTTCAGCGATGTGTTGCTGGCTTCCGAATTGGTCAGGGGTTCCACCAAGCCCACCCGTTGCTGGGTTCATAATGGGCGCAGCGCCCGCCACGTACTCGAGATTTATCGAACCGTGGCTGGCGGCAGCGAAAATCTGCGGCTGCGGCCGATGACCGAGACTTTCCTGGAACCGATCAGCCCGCTCCAGATGCCACATGACGGCTTGGACGCAGTAATTGAGTTCGTGCGCGCCGGCCAACCGGTGAGCATTAACCCGATGTCCATGGCGAGCGGCACGGCGCCCGCCACTCTCGCGGGCGCGCTGGTCCTGGAGCACGCGGAAATTCTTGCGGGAATCACGATCGTACAGACGTTGGAACCTGGCGCCCCGGTGCTCTACGGTGGCATCCCACATATCATGGATCCGCGCACGAGCATCTGTTCATTCGGTTCGCCCGAACAGGGGCTCCTGGCAGTGGGCATGGCCCAACTTGGCCGCTCGCTCGGTTTTGCGGTTTATCTGAATATCGGTCTGACGGATGCGAAAACCCTCGATGCCCAGGCCGGCTTCGAGAAGGCTTCTTCGCTGATCCTCGGAGCGCTAGCCGGAGCGGATTTGGCAGGGCATGCAGGCATCTGCGGTCCCGACCATGCAGCTTCGCTGGAGTGGCTGGTGCTGGACGACGAATTGATGTCGTTCCTCCGCCGGGTCAGGCGTGGTTTCGAAGTATCCTCTGAAACTCTCGCCGCCGAGGTGATTGCCGCGGTCGGTCCCGGCGGGAACTATCTGGCCGAGGAGCACACACTGCAAAACTTTCGGCGCGAACTGTGGATTCCCGGTTCCCCATGGACGCGACAGGGCTGGAAGGCATGGCACGAGGCGGGACGCCAATCCATGGCTGATCGGGTCCACACCCGGGCCGGGGAGTTGCTGGCCAAACACCAGGTGCCCCCACTAGACCCGGGACTTTCCGCCGAAATAGAGCAAATTGTAATCAGCGCAAGAAACGAACAGGTCTGAACACATAAACCGAAAAGCAGTCTAAACGACACAAACCTATGAGTACATCCAACGAAAGCACCCGGCGTGACTTCATCAAGCATTCCGCCCTGGCTGGCACGGCGATCGCGGTCTCTCCTTTCCTCACCGCCAATATCCAAGGCGCCGAGCTTCCGCGCGTAAAGCGCGACAAGCTTCGCGTGGGCCACATCGGCTGCGGCAGCGTGTCCGGGGCCTACCTGCCGGTGATGACCAAGCACCCGAACCTGGAGGTGGTCAGCGTGTGTGACATTATTCCGGAGCGCGCGAGGAAGCGCGCCGAGCAGTTCAAGGTGCCCAATGTGTATCCAAACATCGACGCCATGCTGGCGGGCGTGGAGTTCGATTTCCTGGTGAACACCACGTCGATGCCCTCGCATTACCCGGTGAACAAGAAGGGCCTGGAAGCCGGCAAACATGTTTGGAGCGAGAAGCCAATGGCGCTGGAAGTTTCCAAGGGAAAGGAACTGATTGCCCTGGCAAAGAAGAAAGGCGTGGGCTTTTGGGCGGCACCCAATTGTGTGACCAGTCCGCAATTCGCGTTCATGGCGCGGACCATTGCCAGCGGCAAGATCGGCAAGGTGACCGCCGCGCATGGCACCTACGGGCACGGTGGCCCGACCTGGTCAGCCTGGTTTTATCAACAGGGTGGCGGCAGTCTTTATGACCTCGGTGTCTATAACGTCACGACCCTGACGGGTTTGCTGGGCCCGGTGATCGAAGTAGTGGGGATGACGGACAAGATTTACGAAACGCGCAAGGTGGACGACCAGGGTGTCATCAAGGTTGAGGCCGACGAAAACACAATGCTCATCATGCGACACCAAAACGGCATGCTGTCGCATGTGCAGACCGGGTATGGCTATTTCGAGCATGAGCGTTTGCTGGGCGAGCGCAAGCTTTACACCGTGGACGTGATGGGGACCAAGGGCGTGATGCACCTGCAAGGCTGGGATTGGTCCTCCGCAGGCGTGGATTTAGCCTACGAAGGCGAGGCGGTGCTGGAAACTCAATGCAAGGAATCCTGGAAATACGAGTGGGTTGGCGGTGCGGCCTACGCCGCGGACTGCCTGCTCACCGGTCAACCGTGTCTCATCACACCGGAACACGGCTTGCATGTGCTCGACGTGATGAATGCCTGCCACGAATCGCAGCGCACCGGGCGGCGCATCAAGTGCGAGACGACCTTTCCCTGGCCGATCATCAAAGAAGCATGAGCGCGGAAGTGTTTAGCGGGATACGGAATGGCGCGCCAGCGTCCTGGAGTGCGGCAGCCCTCTGCCGCTTTCT
>Ga0315271_10000576_pt1 | contig 20668 bp, 30 predicted proteins | sample C3_top_MG_FD_204664 | JGI IMG/M metagenome (GOLD analysis project Ga0315271, IMG submission 204664) | Sediment microbial communities from Yellowstone Lake, YNP, Wyoming, USA - C3_top | ecosystem: Environmental > Aquatic > Freshwater > Lake > Sediment | place: USA: Wyoming | collected 2017-08-01
AGGACTGGATTGCATACCTGAAAGGCTTGGATTACGAGGTGCTGGTGTGCAAGGGGGCAGAAGACGCAAAGAACAAGATCAAAAGTTTGCAACAAACTTCTTGACGCTTGCAAAGGATTCCATTACAGTAAACACATCCCAACACAGACACCCGGAGACCCAAATGATCTGTTTCAATGACGCCGAACTCAACGCCCACTACTCTAAGGAAGAGGATATGGATCGCAGACACGAGATTGCTTTGAACGAGCTGGATGGCGAAGCATTGCATCCGCATTGTGATGACTTGGTGGAGTCTTGCCAAGACTACGAAGCTGGTCTGATCACTCTGGAAGAGCTTGGCTTGCATCTGCTACGCGCCCGCAACTCTGCTGTAGAGGCCGCTGTGGAGAGGATGGAATGAGAGAAATCATCTCAGGTATGGATTCATCTGAGGTGAGAGATGTCAGGGCATACAGAATTGATGCCCTGATTGAGCTGCTGCTGGACATCAGCCACGAAAAGAACAACCTTACTCAGAACGCCGGACTTTGGGTCCACGCCCAGAAGTTTTTTGACGATGCACAAGAATGTGATGAAGTTTTGGACACACTAAGATGAAAAGACGCCCTGTTGCAAAAGAAATGATTGAGGCTCTGGTTAACTTTGGCCCAATGACAACATCTGAGCTATGCCGTCACATTGGTGTTGAAAGGCTTAGATCAGGAGCGATTGTTTCCCGTCTGATGAGGAAGTCGCCAAAGAGAAAGAAGCGTATCCACATCTGCGGCTGGACGGAAGACTCAGAAGGAACCCGGCGTTACCTTCGTCCCATCTACAAAGCTGGTGCGGGCCTTGACCAACCCAAGCCGCTGATGTGCTTGCGGATCAAGGAGAACCGAGCACGGTATACGCAAGGCAAGCTGATGAGGGTCAGCAGCATTTGGGGCTTGGCCAAAACAGTGAAAGAGAGATTAGCAGCATGATCGCAGTAACTTGCCGCGGTCTTCAGAAGATCCTGTCCGACCTGGATGAAAAGACAATACTTACGATGCTGGAGGAAGAGTGCAAAACAGAGTTTCCGAGGCTATCAATTGCCTTGCGGCTTCACCAACGCTACACGATGCTGCGGATGAACCGGGAACGTGAGGAAATTGTGAAGGCAATCAAATGAATATTGATCAAACTCTAAACGAACGTGGGGCAAGGTACGGAGAATTCGCAGGCAATGCGAATGTTTCACAGATGCTGAAGCAAACGCTTCACTCTTCTCCGAATTGGGAGGATCTTCCCAACTACATGAAAGAGGCTTTGGAAATGGTCATGCACAAGATAAGCCGACTTTTGAACGGTGACTTCACTTACACCGACAATGTTGTTGACATGCTGGGTTACACACAACTTATGCTGGATGAAATGAACCGGGATTTTCAGGAATGAAAAACCGACGTATTTCAGGAAGGCGCAGAGAAGATGCGACATCCTTTGACCTTCCCACATCTCTTTTGGTGGCCTTAATTGTGATGGCCACCTTGGTGGTGGTTCACTTGTTTACTACTTTGTGACGCCTTGAATCTTCTCGGCTGTGCGGTACGCACCTAGACCCAACATGCCGAAAAGAAGAGGCATCATAGTGCCGATGTCCATCTGCGGAAACTTGATGGGATGCCCGTAAATGTTTGTTATCCATTCCCCGAGCGGTCCGATAACAAACTGCACGGCAAAGCCAGAGCCGCAAACCCAGCCAATAAAAGGCCGCCAGCCTGCGACAAATAAATTAGGATTCGTCGCCTCTGTTTTGTTGATGTCCATCTGCCCGACGATCTGGGCAAGCTCTCCGCTTTGCTGAATCTTGATAAGCTCAAGCCTTGCAACTGATGCCTGCACTGGGTCTGCCCAAACCCGGTCAATGACTTTGCCGCCGATCTCAAGCAATGCAGAAATAGGGTCAAGTGCCATTTAAGACTCCAGTAAGTTTGAAGCAATACGCCGAGCCCATCCCTTGCCAAAGTTAGGCCACACGCTGAGGTCGGTCATGAACATCAATCGAGACCCGTTGAACCGGGCCACAAGGCGCGGGCCAGGCATGGACTGGATTGCTTGCAAGGTCTTTGGGCCAAGGACGCCATCTTCAAACTGCCCCACGGCCTTTTGCAAAGTCTTGATGGCCGTTTTTACGCCTGAGTTCACTGCCATATCAAACAGATCAAACTTGATGGCTTCCGGCACGGTGTCGCAACCTGCTGGCCCCCAGTAGTCTTGGAAGTAGATCCGCTTTGCACGGTCTAGAGTGAGGTTGATGATGTCTTCGCCAGGGTATGCACGTTTGCTGATGCCGTACTTGGTCAGGCCACCACCATCAAAGGGGTTGTTTGACACGCCACCCTCATGGCCGATTAGTCTGACAAAGGCATCATCAAAGCTCATTGCTTGTCTACCTTATGCTCCAGCTTGTCAAAGATCTTGGTCAGCATCCCTTTGATCTCTGAGACATCGTCTTTGTAATCAACCTTGGCCACATAGGTGTGGGGCATAGACCGCACATCTTTGTCCAGCTTCTCAATTGATCGGTAGATGTTGTTCAATGTCCAACCACCAAAGAAGCCAGCCGTGGAGACAGCAATGTTGAATAAGAATTGAGTGTCCATAAATCCTCACTGCTGGCCGGGTTGGTTATTCTGACGAAGCGCGTTTAGCATCATTTGCTGCAATGGTATCGCGTTGCGGGACATAGGAGCCATTGCGTTTGCTACTCTACCTGCGCCATATGCAGCCTCACCCACAAGGCGAGGTGATGTTAAAGCAAGAGCCGGAAGCAATGCCGGATTGGCAACTGAGGCAATGCCACCAGCACCCAAAATGCCTTTTCCAGTTAATGACTTTGGCGCAATGTCTGACAGCAACTGGCCTGCAATAGCTGGACGAACGTTTGTGCCGCCTTGTGCTTCCAACTGGCCAAGCAAAGATTGCTTATATTCACCGGCTGGAGTTGACTTCAAAGTCTGCATGATCTTGTTCAACGCAGTCTCTTTTGAAACCTTGTCACCAGCACCGAGGGCTTTATTAATGTCCCTGATCATGCTTGTTTGAATTTCATACGACTTCATGGCTTCCGCATAACCCGGCACATTGTCAGTGATCGTGCCTTTTACAGAATCAACCATTTGCGAAATGGCTCTTTGCGCTTGCTTTTGTTTATCGCTTTCAGGATAAACATTGTTCAATCTTCTTTTGAGCGCATCAAGATCCACAGCCGTAGGCATAGGATGGTCTACTTTCCATTGATCAATTGCACTCTTTGCTTCTTGGATGACTTTCTGTTCATCAGAACCAATGATTGATTTGCCTGCATGGCTCATTGAATCATCAATCTTCTTTACAGTCTGATCAATCCTTGAGAAGTCCAACGGCGTTGTATCTGCCGCCCATCCGGCTTTAGCGTTGACATAGGCCGCTGAAGTATCTGCTTGGATCTTGGACAATCCTTGCTTGACAGTGTTCAGCACTTCTTCTTGAGGAACCTTCTTGCGAAGATTGTCCAAAAACGAGACTGCCTTGTCTTTACCGGCAATAAACGCTTCCTGAACAGTCGTTGGGGTGACCGCTTTGGCAATAGCTGGGATAGCCTTGCCAGCCGCAGGCAACGCAGCGCCAATGCCAGCGCCCAGAGAAGCATCCTCAGGATTGATAAGGCCCGCTGTAGCCCCACCAGTTACCGCGCCTGCTGCGACCTTTGGAGCAAAGTTGCCAGCACCAAAGCCACCAGTTCTGAGAGCATTGACGAAGGAAGGTGCAACTTTTGCCAAGCCAGCACGGGTTAGGGCATTAGCCATGCCTGCGCCAATGCCGCCTGTTCCTCCAACCTCAGCAACACCCTTGCCTGCTTGATAGCCAAACGACTCTGGATCTGCGCCGACAACATCACGCATGAAGTCATCCATTGCTTGACGACGTTGTGCGTTTTCCTCACCGGACTCAAACGGCCTGATGAGCGTTGCGCCAATGGAACCAGCACCCCTGACAAGTCCACCATAAGTGTTCTGGATCTGTTGCCCCACCTGCCTGAGCTTAGATTGCTCTTCAGGAGCAGCAGCCATTGGCGCAGCTTGACGCTGCTGGGGCATCCCTTCGGCCGGTGGGGCTTCCTGAGCGAGTTTGCTTACATCGTACCCGTTGGCTTGTAGCTTGGCTGTCAAGTCAGCCTTACTCATGCCATCAGGTACGCCCCTGATAACTGTTCCATCTGGCAGACGAACATCCATTATTTGAGGCTCCCAAAATCAACTACACCACCGGCGGCAGGTGCAACATCAGGCGCAACACCCTCGGCTGCCATAGGCTGATTGACAAATTGGTTTTTTCTTGCTTTAAGCAAACGCAACACAACTTCTGCGGCTGCTTTCCTTCGTTTAACTGGAATGTTCTCATTGGCTAGTTGGCCAGAAGCTTCTCTATAAGAAGCAGTATCTTTGTCAGACTGTGGGCCTTCAAAACGAGGGACCATCTTCAAAACAAGATCACCGATTGGCCTCAATTGATCTGCTGCAATTGCCCCAGGAGTTGATCTTCCGAAAAACCCGACTGCTGCATCCGCCAATCTACCGGCCCCGCTTGCTGTAGCTTTCTCAAGAGTCCCCCCCGGCTTGATTGCGTTACCAACTTCAGTAATTGCAAGATCAATGTCTTTAGACATCTGAGCACGTTGTATCTTTGTCTTCTCTGCCAATGGAGACAATTTTGCTTTTACTGGAGCACCTTCAGCACCAGTGACAGGAGTAGCAACTGGAGCGCCACCAGCTTGCATTTTTGAAGGTAAAGCAATGATGTTGCCATTGACATCTGTTTGGTAGGTGACGCCTTGACCAGCAAGTTCTCTCTGCAAATTAATGTTTGCCTGTTGTCCGGGTGCAATTGCTGCTTGCGATTCGCTTCCAGGAACAACTGTCAATTGGTTAGTCAATGGATTGAAAGCTACCATTCTGGTGCCAGTACCAGAGACTTGCTGAAAAATCTGATTCTTGCTGGCATCAAGAAACTTTGCAGTTCCTTCACCCATTTTCAATTTCAATCCATAAATATCTTCAGGTGTCTTGGCATTTTGAATTGCGGCAAGTCCAGAATCTGGCGTCCTACCCATTGCCTTCAGTATTGGCCCAAGCACTTCATCATTAAACATTGCTGAGTGCACCGCTGCAAGTTGAGCAGGACTTTCAGCAGCATCAAGAGCAGATTTATATCTTGCATTGATTTTGCTGATTACATCTTCAGATTTGCCTTGGGTTTCAGTTTTCTCTTTTTTGAGCTTTGCAACAGACTCCAACACGCCCAAGCCAGACTTCCCAAACCTCATTGCATTAGACTGACCTTCTGATGAGTTGAGATCAGGATTGCCAGCCAAATAGTTCCTCAGCCCTTCTTGTTCCTGAAGTCCTCGTGAATACTCTTGAGACTGCATACGCGCAAGCTCATTGGCTTGTTGAGAGCCTTGGATCTGAGCAAATTTGGCGTATGAGTTTAGTGGGGACTCAATTTGAGGCGCTTGATAGCCCAATGCAATTCGTGGATCAATTGGCATAATCAGTCCTTATTCGTAAGATTGTCCGGGCCAACTGATAGGATTGCCATTGGGCTTCTTCAGCATGTTCATATATTGCTGATTCTGATAGGCATTGATGCCTTGACCAATAGCGCCGGATAGTGCATTAGCTCCGCCAATGTAGCCAGAAGCCCGAGCGTTACCCGCCCCCATGTAAGCCTCACCAGCTTGATTGGCGTAGTTCTGACCAGCGGTGCCAACCGTGTTAGCCGCAGTCTGCCCAGCGCCCATCAATGACTGCAATGGGTTTAGTTGGTTAGCCCGGTTGGTCTGGTAGCGGTTAAAAGCATTGGTGTACTCATTAGAAGCCTGATCTTGGCCATAGCGAGTTGTTGCCTTCAAAGCCGCACCGGAGATCAAACCACCTCGTGCAGCCGCCTGCCTATCCAGCGCCTTCAAACCTTCACTCATGCGAAAAGCATAGCCAGGATCTTGCTGGAAGTCCTGCATCCCAAAGTCGCGGGTGTACTTACCAAAGTCAGGAGATTGCTTCTGCGCCTCATAGGCTTGCTGTGCTGCTTGATCTTCAGCTTGAGCAGCCTTGATGGCTTCACTTAGGCCAGCCTCATTAACGGTGTCAGCGACTCTCGGAACCCACCTTTTGACCATAGAGCCATTATCTTGACTGCCCTCCCAAACGTCCTCGTAATACCCGCCACTTTCAGGGCCGGTGCCAGACTTCATATATTGAGACATCAGCGCATTGCGAAGCTCTGCCTCTGAGCGCATCTTTGGCGCAGCACCAGACTGAAGGCCAAGGTACTGAAGCAGTCTGTTTTGGGCAGAAAGACCGGCCTCCCGGAATGGAGCCTGAAGTTCAATGTTTTTGTTGAACATCTCCTTTTGCAACGCGGCTGCTTCACGAGCAGAGTCGGCTTGAGTGTTTGCTGCTTTTCCGCTTGAGTCGCTTCCAATCAAAGCGCCAAGAACGCTTCCACCAACTATTGCCCACGGCATATCAATCTCCTTGGCTCAGTTTCAGAGCTATGTCTTGCACTACTTCGGTATCAGATGACGCAACAAGTACCTCGTCTACCTCATCTTCATCTTTGCAGTCGGTAGCATGAATACAATACCAAACCACATCAGTCAAAGACTTCACACCATGATGTTTTCCTGCCTCAATTGTGAGGCATGTGGGAGCATGGAGGATAGAAGTTTCACCATCAACAATCAATTCAACTGACCCACTGGCCAAGATTGATAGATGGTCATGCAGGTGGGCATGTTGCACCAGCCAGCTACCGGCAGGGATGCGAGTTTCTTTGGCATACACACCAGAGCTGAAGTGGTGTTCAATCACGACACTTCCCGCCCACTGACGCGGATATTGATTGAGGCCGCAGTACCGGCTATTGTGGAGATGAACCCACCGGCATTGAGCACCTGGCCCACCAGCTCAGGGAAGGTGTACACCTCCGCAGCTTGCAGCGTCTTCGTCTTGGTAATCAAGTTCTGATTGCCAGCGGTATCGCCATTGGTCACCAAGTTCACACTGATCGTTGCAGCCGTTGCGCTGTAGTTCGTCGCAGTAAACTTATCAATAATGGTGGTGACGTTGGTTGCAGTGTACTGCGTTGTCTGTGAGGCCGCTGCAATGATGGCAGGGACTAGGTTCTTTACGGTGACGGCCATTTTGATGCCCCTGCGTTATGGTTTGAAAAACGATTGCCTAAACGGCATCCAGACAGCCGTGAACGGCTCAATGTTCTGTGCTGTCAGCACCAGCTTGTTGCCGTTTACAAAATAGAACTCAGTCGGCTGGAAGTTCTCTTTTTGCAGTGCGTGTGCCACGAGCACTGCCACCAGGCCGTTCTGGTCATCGCGCGTTGCACTGCACATCACGCCGTCGAACTCAATGCCGGTCAGCTTGGGGTCTGGTGGGGGTGGGGGGTCGGCTGGCAATGGGGTGTTGCCTTCTGCAAGCCATTCAAGGTACTTTTGGTAGTCTGAATTGGCTTCGTCAAAGGGAATGAAGGCATTGTCTGCAAGGCGAACAACGGAATCAGAGTTGGTTAGTTTGTACATTTTTAAAGCTCCGCAAGAAGGCCCGCAGTTCTGTATAAAGTAAAGTTGCCGGTTGTTGTTACTTGCCCCGTTACACGAGTACTTGAGGACGTATGTGGCAATATGGCGGGAGTAGTCATATTGGTTGATCCTGCGTCAGTGTCCCCTACCACTGTTGGGGCTGATCGCATATTGACAAGCAGGTTATATCTAAAATCTAATGGTGTTCCCGTTGCACCATATCCGGTTGCGCCAATGTTTTGCATGACTTGGTAGTACCTCTGACACAACGCCAACTCCATGCCGATAGGGCGGAAGTCAAATGGCGTGGCTGTTGCGCCTTTTTCAATCTGGACGCCCGTCAAGTAGAACGTAGCCCCTGCGGTTGAAATCAAAGAGACTGAGCCTGCTGTACGACGCAAATCATTCGTTGCAGTACCTGTCTGCCAACTTCCTGCGGTTGTGTTGTGGTTGGAACCGGAACCAAGATCAAAAACGACCGTTAGCCCAGCCGCGTTCGTGTTCGCTGCCCATGTGCCTGCCGTATCTCCGGGAATCATCAGTGTTTTATATTCCCACGTATTAGCCACGTTTACCGTATACGTGGTTAGATAACCTTTTTTTGCTGTTCCAACAAGAAAATTGTTAATTGATACCGCATACGTACCCGTAACGCTAGAACGAACCCAAAAAGACACCGTTACTGTTGCTGCCGATGCCGTTCCAAAGTTCAAATCGCCTACATTGTACGCTTCAATTAATTGGAGTATTTGGTACACATCTGAGACTGCGGGTGAGACGGCTGTAGTAATTGTATGAAGTAAACTAGAAGCAAACCCGGCTGGAGCGGTTGTGACTTGTTGCGCGGAATACCGACCAGACCCGGTGTAGTTATCCGCCCATCTGTCTATGTTATATCCGTTGGAATTAGTCACAACTGCCCCATTGTTGCGCTGGTCAATCCGCATATCCCCGTTGATGATGCGGTTGTGAATACCGGTCTCAGCGCCGGATGTGGTGCTGTTGACGTTATCCACGCTCCAAATAAGCACATCGGTTGCGCTGTACAAGGCCAACTTGTAAACTTCTGAACCCAACCAAACACCCGCCTCACCACGCGAGTCAAGAATAATAGGGTTAGTGTTGGCCGAAACTTGGGTCGCGTCCGTGTAGGAAGCTAACGGGGTGGTCGTACCTGCCGCGTAGCTGTATAGCTTGCCGCCAACCAACGGATTGCCATTGGCATCAAAGAATTGCAGCTTAGGGGATGGACTAAGGATGGCCATATTTAACCTGTTGTGATGTTTTTACCAAGCCGGGATATAGCGAGTCGTACCGGCATCGTTAATGGCGATCCACTTTGTCGGATTGCCAGCAGCAGGAGAATTCAGAAGCGAACCAGCAGCAACACCAGCGCCATTCGTCAAAGCCGTCTTGGTGCCAATCAAAGTAGCCCCACCTGCCAACACAGCAGTGCCACCAGTAATAGAAACATTATCGGCGTTTTGAGCAGACATGGTGCCCAGTTCTGTTCTGGGTGATAAATCATCAAACTGGACAGTCTGCACCTGAGTCGGGCTTACGTCATCTGGCAACACCGTTGGGGCAGCAACTGGCGTAACTGACAACTGACTCAGCAGGGCAATGATGTTGTCAGTTTGGTCAGAAACATTGGGGGTGATCTGTAAATCAGCATTGCTTGTGTCGGTCGTCCCGCTGCCCGTCAATTGGAACAAGTTCAGCAGGAATCGATACCACTCACGCGAGATTAGCCCGGTGCGTTCATCAATGAACGGCACTCGCTGTGGTGGGATATTGGTGATGTTAGGCATTTGTGCCTGCCGCAGACAGCTCTGCGCCGAGAATCTCAACCTTCACCGGGTCGGTGCCGGAGATCTCATACACCCGGTCGCGCAGCTTCAAGGTCATGCCAAGCCTGCGCCAATACACACGCTTCTTGTAGTCCCCATAGGCACCCGTGCTTTGCCAGTGTTCATTGGACCAAGTGTGGCCGCCGTCATCTGACCAGCGAAGCATGATCTGAGGCTGACTGTTTATCGCCATCAATCCAGGATCAAAGAACGCGCCAGTCTCGCAGTCCAACTGCAAGCTGTGGTGAGCAGTACGCTTTAAGGTGTTCTGACCCGAGGGAATAGCTCTCCATGAGCGCAGCCACTTTTGAATGTTGCCACCATCGGCAAACACTTCCATGTCAAACGCATAGATGTCGGCAGTCTCAAAGTCGCCAACAATGATCTCGTTGTTAAACGCCGCTTGGCAATTGCTGCGGTGCCTGGTGAATGAGCCACTGTCAAACCCTGCTCTCTCATGCCAGGCTTGCGTTGACACGTCATACACCCAAGTCTTGCCTGCCGTTGGGAACGTCAGCACATAGAAGGAATGGCCATCTTGCTGGTAGGTGTAGGCAATAGCATCAGAAATGGTGCCGTACTGCTGAATCTGCCATTCAACAGCATGGGTGCTGATCCGCTGGCCGGTGTAGCCGTTGGCCCGATACACCATACCTTGCCCACGGGCATCAGCAGCAAGCCAGAACAACCCGTTGTCCAGCTTGGCCACGGAGTAGGTCGCAGCACAGCCAATCTCATTAAACGCGCCTTGAATACGCGACAAGGGAAAATCAGCCCCACCAGAGTCGTACCAAACCTCAACCGAGTTGTTGCCGTACAACCAGACCTCTCGGTGATCCACGATCATGGACACCAACCCGTCAGGAGCACCCTCAGCACTGGCAAAGTCCAACGGATCAATGGAGGTGCCATCCAGCAAGCTGGTGACCCATACAAGCTGCGAGTTGGGCTGGATGAATACAAAATACCCATCCAAGTAGCCAACCGTCACAGCACCAGGGAAGTCTGGGTCGGTAATCTGTGCAAATGCGCTGGTACTAGCGTTGTAGATGTAGCTGGGGCCATTGCAGGCAATAAAGAGCTGTGTCCCATTGTCTGACATGCTCACAGGCCCAGAACCCGATACAGAGCCAATCAACGTGGGCACATAAGACGAGTTAACCTTGTACAACTGAGTGGCGGAAACTACGTACAGACTACCGCCAAACGACCACAAACCGCGAATAGGGCCAGTGCCAACCGTGGCCAACGTCCTCATGCCTGGAGCACGTTGCAAGAATCCAGATTCCTTGCCGCCCTCGGGGATAACTTCCGGGAACAAGTTGACCATGCGGTTGTCTGCCGCATTGACCGATCTTGCTACATAGGCTGATCCAAGGATGGGGGTCTTCACTTAAATATTCCCGGCGTAAATATTGTACCTTTGCCTTGTTGCAACCAGCGAATAAGGCAAGCTCATAATGTCGTCAGGATTGTTGATTCGCTTCAGATTGCGCTTGGATGTCATGGCGATCCGCGCCACAGTAGGCGAAGGTTCAACACCAAACTCAGGTGCAAACTCGCAAGCCAAGTTGTACCTAAACGCTCTCAAGTAGCCCGGTGGCAAGTAAAGCTCAGTTGCCAAAGTGACAGGCTGGGTCAGCTCATCCACAGATACAAAGTGCCATTCCAAAGCTCGAGTAGGCTGAGGATAGACAGTCATGTAAATGTTGGGAAACTCCATGTTGATCCACATCACTTGTGGATAAGTGGAAGTCACCGTTTTCACAGCAATACCGTTGTACTGCTGCTGATTGATCATTTTGATGCCAAACGACACATTGGTCGTTGGGTCACGGAAGTAGGTTGAATCGTCAAGCAACACAGGACGGTTGCCAACAAAGTCACCCGTTGGGCCAAGTGTTCTAGAAATCTGATCCGCAGGCCAAGTAAATACTTGATCCTGGGTGTTATAGATCATCAGCTTCTCAGTGTTCCACGAATCAATCATCTGATTCATGGCAAGAAGTGCGTCTTGGGACGTTTCAGCAGAGGGGGTCTCGCCTTCTGCGATTTGGCCAATCAGCCGGAGCGCACCATTAATAATATCGCCAGCCGTCGCCATTTTACGCTCCTTGCGAGATCACTCGCGGGGGTCTGCCTCGTCGCTTAACTTCCAGTTCATTCACGGGAGCCGCAACTTCAGACAAAGAAGGCGTGTCAACATTATAACGCACCCATCCATTTCGTTCATCTTGTTCGGCCTCAATCTCAAAACTTGCAATCTTGCTGCCGTGGAGTGGATGTTTGAGAAAGATCATTGTCATCCTTAAAAACCCCACACCGTCTCCGGCGTGGGGCCTACTACATTAAGCAGCGCGGTACAGAGTCCAGGCACCGTCGCCAGTCTTGCGAGAAAGAAAACGAACAGCCGAGTTAACTGCAACAGTCAAACTGCCAACAGTAGTCCATCCGGTGTTGGTAACAACAGTCACAGCACCAGCGCCAGTGCCGGTGTTGAGGATAATTGTTTCAAAAAACGAATCAACTTTGGCATTGCCAACAACTGCTTCAATAGCAGCAACGGTGGGAATGGTGTAACTTGCTGCGGTGGTTGCGTTACCGCCAACAATCAGGCCGCTTGTGAACTGGGCAGCCGTCAAAGTTGCGGTAGCCGACGCTGAACTTGGTGTTAGGGCAAACATTTGAATTTCATTGACGTTGCCATCGCCAATTTGATAACCGCCACCAACTGAAGGGATAGTCATGATATTTTCCTTAAAAAAGTTACATAAAGGGGCCGAAGCCCCTTAAACCAATTAGCCCCAGAGACGGCAAGCCATCGCAGGACGAATGACCTTGTAGCCGTACAGAACGTCAATACGGCAAGGCATACGGTCATTGTTGATGTCGTACTGACGAACAATACGCATCGAGATGCCGTTGTGAACTTGACGCGAAGCCATGTCCACACCTTGTGGCAACAGCAAGTCAGCCGTAGCAAAAGTGATCGCATCTTTGTGATACACCAAGTTCTGAGCGTACTGGGTAGCAGAGCCGCCCAGAAACGTCAGGACTGCGCTGGAGGCCGGGAACGAATTCACGGTAGCCAGAGCATGTGCCGAGGTGTAAATTGCAGGAGAAACGCTCAGGGTAGCGGTGGTCGTAGACGACACGGAAACGTCAGCAGTCACGGTGAACTGTTGCAGTGAGCCGGTCGATTGACGGGTCTGTGGGTTAACAGCAAACACGCCAGCAATGGTGAAGATATCACCGACCTTGAAGGTAGGCGAACCGCTGGTGAAGCTGATGGCCAAAGAGGTAGAACCTTGAGCCGACACCGTGGTAGCCACGATAGGAGCCGTAGGAGTCACGCCAGTGGTGTGGCTGACAATTGACTGAGACATATTGATCTCGTCAAAGCCCAGCACGCCAGTGCCCATCATGCCATTCTTGAACTGCTTGCTGATGGTGTCGGTAGGATTGAACAGACCCTTCATGCCTTCAACCAAACCAGCGTTTGCGGCTGGGTTGACGGTGGCATAACGGGAGCTCATACCGGCAGCGTTCTCGTTCAGTTTTTGCTGAGCTTGCAGCAGAACCAAAGAGGTAGCAGGCGTGGTGCCAGGGGTGCCAACGGAAGAATAGATTTCCTTGTAAGCATTGGCAACGTCAGCATCAATCGAAGCAGCCAGTTGGCTAACGCGAGGCTTGAGAACACGTTCTGCGAAGTCATCCAATTGCATGGTGAGTTCGGCAGAGGTGAAGTTCACGCCGATGTGCTTTTGATTGGCAACAGACAGGGTCGTGGATTGCTCGTTGTCGTCCTGAACTTGCAGGGCGGCACCGTCCGTCACCAAAGCGCGGTCAGGCAGGCGGATACGCAGGGTAGAACCGATCTTGGCACCTTCAACAGCGAAGCTGTCGTCGTACTGACGGTTAACGTTACGGGTAAGAACCAGATTGTTCTCCAGGATCTGGAGAGCTTTCCGGGTGATCATGTCAATTGTGAGGATTGAATTCGCCACGGTATATTTCCTTAGGAAGAAGTTAAATCAATTACGTTGTGCTTCCAACCTTTTCCGTTCACGCTTATTTTCAGCTTCAATCCACTGGCTTGCCGTCATAGTTTTAGTAGAACGGGGGTCAGTAGTGTCGTAAGCAGGACTACCCGTTGTGCGGGCAGTAACAGGCGTAATCGGAGTCGGTGCGCTTGAAGTTTTCTTGACAGGAGGATTATCGGCCAACTTGGCCTCAATCTTCCCAATTTCCTTGGCTTGCACATAAGGCGTAAGTTTGGAGATACGTTCAGCTTCCTTTGGATTGGTTCCCAAGAAGTAAGCTACTTCAGGGCCAATGTCCGAGGATTGAATTGCTTCAGCCATCACGTTGGTGATTGGAAGACTCGGGTTGTATGCGACTTGTTCAAAGTCATCATACTTAGACCGAACCTCTTCTTCACGGTCGTGATAAGCACTCAGCACTTCTTGCTGTTGCCGCTTTGCATCCCGGTCACGAAGCAGCTCTTCAGCTTTACGAAATGCCAATGCATCGGCATACGCTTCAACTGATTCAAACTGATCTGCTGGGGGAAGGTTAGCGGGGGTGCTTGGCGCTTGCGACTGTACTGACCGCTGCGCTTGTTCCCTTTCCCACTTACGTTGCTCACGAGCAAGCCTCTTGCCAATGGCTGCATCAAGCTCTTCTTGGGTGAAGGTCTTGTTGGCTTCCGCTGGCTTTTCTTCCGGCTGAATAACTTCAGTTTCTGGGGCTGCCGTAGCTTCCAGTTCTGGCGCGGGCACTTCCGCTGAGATTTGAACTTCTTCTGTCATGGTTGAATCCTTGGATTCCCTGGTGAATCGCACCAGTACGGGATTAGTTTACTACAGTAACAATATTATATTAAATGTGGTCACCAGACGGATCAAGCGGATCCAGCACAGGCTCAAAGAATTTCACAACCGCCAAACGCCAGCCGGTGCTCTCAGCATGGTGCCGTTTTAAGCGGCTGGTCACCGTGAACTCCTGGGGAATTTCTGCAAGCACGAATGTCATCACGAACACGTTGACCAGCAAGTCAAGAAACAACCCGATGAACAGCGTTGGGTAACCCAACACTTTGCCAGTGGTTGTGAGCTTGCCAGCATCTCGCACACGCTTAATGTTCATAACGCTGCCATACACAACATACAACGCATAGGTCAACGCAAAAGCGACCGCAAGATAAATCCCAGCGTATGTAAGTATGTTTTGCATAGTTATTCCAATACAAAAAACGGCTGTCTGAACTTTATTCAGACAGCCATGTTTGCTTTAATTAAGCTTGGGCTTCAGTCCAAGACAACCTAGCCAAGATGTTGGACGACGCTGCGCCAATGTTGGTCGCGGTAATCGTGATGATGTCCGGGCCATCTGGATACACGCCATTCACAGTCGTTGGGCAAGTGTTGTTCAAGCCACCGGCAAGGATTGAGTTGCCCAAGTCACGGGCTGCACCCAGATCTTGCGAGGTCAGCGTGAAGTTGGTTGATCCACCCGAGTTGTTCGTGAAGAACGACAGAATAGATTCGCCGCCGCTAGTCGTAGTACCCGCTGCATGAGTAGCAATCTGACTCAAGCTAGAACCACCCGTTGAAACAAACGTTCCAGCACTGACTTGCCCATTGAGCGACAAATTAATACGGAACGTACCCTGCGTCAAGATGTCCATCGAGGCCAACTTGAGCTGCATGCGGTTTACAACCTCACGAGCACCCAGAACGCCTGTTAGGCCGCTATCAACGCTTGGCGCAAGACGGATACTCAACAAAGCGTTGGTGGCACCTGCTGCGATAGACAGCGCCGTGCTCATGCCAGCGTTAAATTGGAAGTTCAGATCGTTGTCAAACTTGCCGTCCATGATGATTGACGAACCCCAGTGCGACAAAGGCGCAGCAGAGTTTTGCGACACCAGTTCAACCGACTGAGGCCCAGTGGCACTGTAAGTGAAAGCCTGTGCCGCAGCATTGCCGCCAGTTTGTGTTCTGGACAGACCCGTAAAGGTTGTCGCAGTCAGGCCCGTGTAGGCAATAACTTCAATGTTGCCAGTTGCGCCAAGTTTGGTAAGTTTGAGCGAACCTGTTGGGGGGAAGCCGGTCGTGCTAACGACATTCAGCGTTGTAACTTCGCTGGCGCTAAAATCAGCCGTAATGGTAGTGATCGGCTGAATGGTCGTGTTTTCATATCGAGCAGGCAAGTTGCCCGAACGGAAATACGCTTCAAAGTTAATGTTGTTGTTGCGTTCTTGGTGAACGTAGGCAATTCGCCCATTGGTGGTTCTAAAACCCCAACGAATCGGGCCAGAGCCGTACCAAGAATAATCAATGTACATCATCTGAGTGCGGGTCAGATCGATGTTGTACCCAGACGGGCCAGTGCCATCACACTTGTCCAGGTTCCACTGACTTTGAGGAATCCGAAGTTCAGCAGTCTTTGAGCCAACCACGCCCGTTGCCGTTGCACCTTGGTACTCAGGCGAGATGTACAAGGTCGTGTTGCTTTGGATGCTGGTAACGCGATACGACTTGCCGCGCAGCACGATGAAGTCACCAATAACAAGCTGATCGGTAAACTTTGATGAGCCTGACGTAATGATGTTTGATCCGCTTGTAACGGTCAAATTGCCGGACAACTGATATACAGACTTGCGACGGACAGCCCACAATGTTTGACCGTCAAATTCAAAGAAAGCACCGTTCTGATTGTCGAAAATGCCGCAACGGTTGGTGTTGCCGTACCAGCTATAGGCAGACACAAATATTGGAAAACCTTGCGCTGGACTCACTGCCGGAGTGCCGGTCATCACATAGGTGAAAGCGTATCTGCCAGTGACAGTGATCTGAAAAATGCCGTTGTACGTTGAATCAGAACAACCAACAACCTGAACAAAATTGCCAGTCTGCAAGTTGTGAACAAATCGGCAAGTAACCGTTGCAGTCGTGCCGCTTGACGTAATCGTGTCAACAAACACGTTGGGCTTTAGTGCCGTGCCGGTAGAAAACTGGATCGCCTTGCCCGACTGATACCGGAAATAGCGCCGTGTCTGACGAGCGGCAGAAGCGTTAGGGTTGCCGCCACCTGCCGTCAGATGAACGCCACCATCAAACGCACGATGGATCACATAGCCGCTAGGACGCGAATACAGCGTCGTTGTAGCACTAGGAATAGTGATGGTGCCGGTAGGGGCAGTAATTACGGTAAAAGTAAACGTATTGGCCGAAGGCGTACTTGCAACAATCCACGAGCCATTAGGCGCATTGGTTGTGGCCGTTGTGCCAGTAATGTAGATGTAGTTGCCAACGCAAAGATTGTGCGTTTGCGTGGTGGTCACCGTGCAAGTCGTAGTAGAGTTGGTGATCGACGTTGTTGAGATGCCAGAACCAGTAAAGAAGTACGCCTGATAGATGTACGTTTTGGTGGAGTCGTATTTAGACCCAGCGCCAATAATGGACGATGCAATGTAGGTGAATGAAACACCTGCACTCACCGTATTCACCAAGAACCAACCGTTTGCATCAGCGTCGGTCGTGTCTTGAATAAAAATGGGAGTGCCAGCAGCAGGCGGCGAGGCGGTTGCCACCGTTACCACACGAGTACCCGCGCCCGTCACATCAGTGATGGTCAGCGATCTGGATGGGTCATAAAACGCCGTAGGCTTGTTATTCAACGTGTTAAGCGTTTCCCACTTGGTAGGCTGCAAGCCGTACTCAAAGTCGGTGTCAATCAGAGACTGAGGCTCCGAGACACGCATCTTGCCAACAAGATCCTGTCCTTCAGCAACCGGGGTTGTGGTTACATCTTTTGACGATGGGAAGATGTTCATTTGTAGTAGCTCACGTTAAGTTTTGCAGCGGCAGACTGCTGAATGAATTTGATCTTCTTCAGATCGCCATCGTATGAAAACACCGTACCGGCAGCCAACAACATGCCAACAGAAGGCGTAGGATCAATGCCATCATCACGCCACCGCACAGGCGCATCCTCAGTAATGATCACAGCACGCACTGGTGACGATACAAAACCGTTTACGTCCCTTGGGGGAGGGTTGATGTTTGTCGCAGTAGCCAACGAGGTCAGTTGCTCGTAGCCGTAGATTGAAGTGATCTCTTTAAACATTTTTTACCTCACGCAAGGAAGCGTAGTTTGTAAAGTGTGGACAAGTACAGCCCGACAATTTCATCAATGATATTGTGCAACGCGGTACATTCTTTATCCACAATTTTGTACCGCTCTGCCTCAATCTCGTCCATCTGACCCTGCAAGAATTCAACGATGTTGGTCGTCTTCTTGGCAGACATCAACGTGATCGGCCCCATCAAGCCATACTTGCCCTGATACGCCTCGGCAAAGCTATCAGCCAGACCAACAATTTCATCATAAAACGTGTTCAGCGCCATGTGCTTTGAAAAGCTGCGCGTGTTCAAATGAACCGAATGGGCTACATCCCGGCCCAAGAACAACATCCCCACAAAATCACATGCCTTCATTTTGCATCCCTTGTTGTGGCTGTTGTTCCATGCCCTCTTGAGGCATCTCAGCACCTACATCTACGTCCCGGCTAGGCATCTCACCAACCAAGTCACCAGAGGTAATCATCCCGTGGACCGTGCCCATCACAATTTCTTGAATCTGCTCAGGTGACATAGAAGCCTGCACTTGAGCCAAACGCTGCGTCTCAGCTTGGTACGCCTTCACCTGCGAGTCAAACTCCTTGACCGCAATATCACGTGCCTCCATAGACTTGGACACGTTTTGGAGCATCTGATGCATCTGCTCCATTTCCTTGCCCATTGCTTCCATCTGCTGATTCGCAGCCTGCAATGCAGGGTCGTCCTGGTCCGACATCAGTTTAGGATCAATTGTCTTCTTCAGGCGATCAGCCATCTCAGTAGCGCCAGGCCAGTCCATGTTCTTGACAAACAAGTCACCAGCCACAGCCCACAACTGGGGATTGCCTTGCAAGATCTGGCTCATCGCCTCCATAGACTCTTGGCGCTTGGTCATGTAGCTAGGGCCAGTCGTCACGCAAACATCATATTTACCAACGCCAAGGTTGTAGATCTTTTCAATCACAATCCCATTTTGGTCAGTAATTTTCTTGACAGGCATTGGCTGGCTTGGATCAATCTTCGCCATCTTGGTCTCGCCATCGATGCCAATAATCCGAGCAATTCGTTGCGTGTCGTATATCTTCGGTGCAAGGTCAATGATCTGCCGCCCAATGTAGCGCACCGCCCGCGAATAGTTGTCAACGAAGTGATACGTCCCCGTATCGCCTTGTTTCTCGCGGGCCAGAATAGCCCGGCCAGATCGCTCGTTAGACGTGGCCCCCAGACTCGCGTCATACTGCCCCGTAGTGGACTTGATGTCCTCCGAAGCGCCCATTTTGGCTGCAATAAGGCCATTCTGGGCCATTGGAGGCTGGGCACGTTGGGGTAGGGGCAAGGCTGCTCCCTGACCATCTGTAACGTCCGGGTTGACCTCCAAATACGGCCAGTTCTGCGTGTTAGCCGTCTTCCACTGGTTCTCATAACCCTCAAACTGGCCCCCATACCCAATGAACGGCGCTTTAGGTGCCAAAGCCAACATCTCGGCCTCTTGGCTCACCCAATAGTTGTACATCCGCTGTGCATCCTTGGCGTTACGCACCAAACCAGACACATACAGCCGACCATCCACCTCAAATTCATTGCCAACCACGCGAACCACAGGAATAAACTTCCCCGCCCAGTCCTGCTCTTCCAGAATCTCATATCCGTTAATCTTGCACCACTTTACGCGCTGCACATCCACCAGCCGGGTACGGATAGGCTTCATGCCCATCGCTTTCATCTGCTTGTCCTGCGGATCGCCCACAAAAGCAGACACATTCCCGTGGTACAGGTTCAGAGTCTTCTTCTCATGCTCAATGTGAAAATACTCAGCAATCCGTACTGTGTCCTCATTGACCCACTGCGACAACGACTGATCCCCCACCCCCAACGTTTCCAACGTAGAGATAGGATTAGCATCCGGGAACATGCGCTCGTAGTCTTCCTTGAGAATGTCCTCAGTAATGAAGCACCACTTGGCATCCGACCCACAAGGATCCTGAATCGTTGGATCCATGTACACCGAGAACGCATTTCTGACCCGGCCAATCTTGATGTCCTGGTCAAAGGAGTTTTCGTCGCAATACTCCGTCAACAGCCGGATGTAGCCCTCGCCGTACACAACCTGGTTCTCACAAGCCGTGTCATACGCCACATCAGCGTCCGAGATGTACTCAATATGACGCACCAGCCCGTCATAGATCTCAGCCATCTCAGGATCAGCTTGATCGTCCACCGGAATGACCTTGATTGAGGGACGATTCTGGCGCTGATCGTTCGTCACCTGACGCACATGCTGAGGCAGCTTGTTCATCGTCAGGCAAGGCCGTGCATTGATCGTCTGACCCTGCACCGCCCCACGAGTAGCCAACACATCCGCAGGCCACTGCCAATGGTTGTCAGGAGAGCCAGCAAAGAACTTCAGATCGTCCAGCTCATCCTCACGGCTCTCTGAATACGCCGAGATCGCCATGTTAAGCCGAGAACGCGCCTTAGCCAGCACGTCAGAGTCTGACTTGCCCCCAGATCGCTTCTCATTAGTAACCGATCCCGCCGCAGTCAATTCACCCATGTGCTATTTCTTCTTTGGTGTAGGTTTGGCAGCAGATCGCTTGACAGAGTAAGCAATGGCCACCGCCTGCTTCACAGGCTTGCCAGCACCCACCTCAGCCTTCACGTTTTTGCGGAACGCTTCAGCAGATTTAGATTTGACCAAAGGCATCATTTACCCTTTTTGGCAGTTTTGGCAGTCTTGGCAGTCTTGGCAGACTCTTTAAAAGCCTTGGCCGTTGGCGCATTAGAAGCGCCAGGACTTCTCATCTTCTCACCACTGCCAGCCTTAATACGAGCTTGCTTTGCGTGAATGTTGGCATATAGCCCAGGTTTGGTAGCCATTAGCATTTCCACCTTTTAAGTGCAGCCTTAGCACGTTCGCCATCTTTGGCCTTCTCAGCCACGCCGCCCATACGGGCACAAAAAGAAGCCTTACGCCCCTTGTCCGCCTCAGTCTTTGGACTCGGCGCAGGAGCCTTCAAATTACTGCCAGTGGCCGCATTGTACTTCTCGCGCCCCTTGGCAGTTAATCCAGCACCCTTAGCCGTAGGCAA
>Ga0315271_10000578_pt1 | contig 20651 bp, 14 predicted proteins | sample C3_top_MG_FD_204664 | JGI IMG/M metagenome (GOLD analysis project Ga0315271, IMG submission 204664) | Sediment microbial communities from Yellowstone Lake, YNP, Wyoming, USA - C3_top | ecosystem: Environmental > Aquatic > Freshwater > Lake > Sediment | place: USA: Wyoming | collected 2017-08-01
TCTTGACCTTGCGCAGCAGGTTGCCGGGCTCCTTGTGGCTGCGGTAGATCTCCGCCATACCCTTCTGGCGGCCGCGTCCCATCACGTCGGACGCGGTCACGAGGTGTACGTTCTCCTCCTCCAACTGGTCGAGCACGTCCTCGAGCTTGTCGGGCTGGATCACTGCGATCACGTATTTCATGTCTGGCTCCTCACAGGTGCAGGGAGTCGGGGTAGGCCGCGACGCCCATCTCGGGCACGTCGAGGCCCATGGTCTCTTCATCACGGGTCACGCGGATGCCCTGGAGCTTCTCCTGGACCGTGAAGAACGCATACATGATCCCGAACGCCCACGTGGCGGCGACGCCCGCGGTGATAAGCTGCGCGCCGAGCTGCCCGAGGCCACCGCCGTAGAGGAGGCCCGTCACGGTGCCGGCGACGCCGTTCCAGCCGTTGCCGTAGCTGCCGTCGGCGAACAGGCCGACGGCGATGACGCCCCACACGCCGCAGACGCCGTGCACCGAGACGGCGCCGACGGGATCGTCGACCTTGAGCCTGGTCTCCACGAAGACGATGGAGCCGACCACGATGAAGCCGGCGATCAGGCCGATGATGAAGGCGCCGACGGTGTCGACGAAGGCGCACGGCGCAGTGATGGCGACGAGGCCGGCGAGCATGCCGTTGGCGGCCATGGAGGGATCCGGCTTGCCGTACTTCCTCCACACCAGGAACATCGCCGCAAGGCACCCGGCCGCGCTCGCGATGAACGTGTTCACGATGACCACGCTGAAGCGCATGTCCGTGGCCGCGAGGGTCGAGGCTCCATTGAAGCCGATCCAGCCGAACACGAGGATGATCACGCCGAGGATGGCGAGCGGGAGGTTGTGCGCCAGGATCACCCGCGGCGTGCCGTCCTTGGCGAACTTGCCGATGCGGGGACCGATCACGAGTGCGCCGGCGAGCGCCGCGAAGCCGCCGACGGCGTGGACCACGCTCGATCCGGCGAAGTCGACGGCGCCGTGACCGAGGCCGACGTTGCGGCCGAGCGCGCTCAGCCAGCCGCCGCCCCACACCCAGTTGCCGAAGATCGGGTAGAGGATCGCGGCGATGAAGAACCCGTAGACCACGAACGCGGAGAACTTCCAGCGCTCCGCCATCGCGCCGGTCGGGATGGTCGCCGTCGTGTCCATGAAGACCATCTGGAAGAAGAAGAAGCCGAGGATGACGACGTCGTAGGACCTGCCCGAGAGGAAGAAGCCCTGGTGGCCGAAGACGCCCCAGCCGCCGGCGATCTCGGTCATGCCGTCGAGGGGCTGGGTGCCTCCCAGCGAGGCGATGGTGCCGACTCCCCCGAACATCAGGGCGAAGCCGACGGCCCAGTACGCGAGCATGCCGATGGCGAAGATCACGAAGTTGGTCATGATGACGTGGACGGCGTTCTTGGAGCGGCAGAACCCGGTCTCGACCATGGCGAAACCGGCCTGCATGAAGAAGACGAGTGCGCCGCCGAAGATCACGAAGAAGAGGTTGAGCGAGCTCTTCACGTGCCCGAGCTCGGCCGCGAGCTCGCCCGTCGTCGGCTTGCCGGCGACCTTGGCGGCCACCTGGGCGGCGCCGTCGGTGGCGGAACCGGTCGGGTCGCCGGCGAAGGCGAATCCCGCGAAGAGGAACGTGGAGACCAGCGCCAGCGTGAGAGCGGCGATGGTCGCTTTGGCCAGCGAGGGGCGGTTCCACAACCCCCGCGTGCCTGGTGCGGCCCACAGATTGCGTGCGGACCCCGGCCTGGAGCTCATCATAGTAGTCATCCTTTTTGGGCCATGGGTTCGTGGTGCGTATGTGTGGTGGTGCTTCCGGCCGTGCCTCCCTTCGCGTTGCCGACGTCGCCTCTGAACGCAGAAACGCCCCCCAGACAGGTTCGTCTGGAGAGCGTCGTCGCTCGGTGCATCAGCACGCCGGTGTGCCGATTCGGCAATGTAGCACGGTGGGAGGTGAGAACGCAAAGGGCGGCGGCGCGGCTGTCCGGCTGCGCCGCCGCTCGCTCGGCCCTTCCTGGTCAGTCCGGCCCCGCTTCGGCCCCGTGGTCCGCCGCCGGGCCGCCGGAGCGCCCGCCGCCTGCGGCGGCGTCCACATAGGTATCTCCCTGTCCAGAGTGTCCGCGAATGCAGGGCGGGGTGTCTCCAAACACGAAGACGGACGTACGGGGTGGGCCATTGCCTCTCGCCACGCGCGGCGACATACTCGGGGCGACGACTGTGGCGGCACGAGCGCCGCCGTGGACCGCGCCTTGCGGCGCGGTACGAGAGGGGGAGACGATGAGAGTCCGTCATGTGCTAGCCGTCTGCGTCGCCGCGCTCGCCATCCTGGTGGTCGTGCCGGCGGTCGCGGGGGCGGTGCCGCCCCAGTACCCGAACGGCTGGGCCACGCCGCTGAGCGGCCTGCGCCAGATGCCGTTCTCGGTGGACACGCGCGCCTTCTGCAAGGGGCCCGCCGGCTCCGTGTACGAGGTCGCCTTGAGCCGGGTGACCGAGTACTACGCCGGGATCACGCGCTTCCGCGTCTCTGACGGCGCCGAGCTCAAGGCCTGGACCTATCCGGCCACGCCCGGCCCCGCCGTCATCCCGAGAGCAGCGGCCAGCGACGCCGCCGGCAACCTGTTCGTGGCCGTCGAGACCCTGACGGGGCAGCAGAACTGGGTCGTGCTCAAGTTCGACCGCGCCGGCAAACGTCTGTGGAAGCGCTCCTATGACAGCGGTAAGGGGGCCGACATGCCGTACAGCATGGTCGTGGACCACCACGGCGCCGTCATCGTCAGCGGCACCGGCGCCGGCGGCTACGACGCCGCGATCGTGAAGTGGAACAGCTCCGGCAGGCTCAAGTGGAAGCGCATGATCTCGACGACCGGCCTCGACCTGGTCACCGCGCTTGCCGTGGACGCGAACGACAACGTGTACGCGGCCGGCAACTCCGAGAACGGCGGGAGCGGGAAGGCGGTCCTGCGCGCCTGGACTTCCGCCGGGCACCAGCGGTGGACGGCGACGGCCACCAACCCGCTCGGGGGCATGCCCGCCTGGCGGCACATCTCCATCAAGGGTACGTCGCTGTACGTCGCCGGTCAGTCGACCGGCATCCCGGCGACCTCCAGCTTCATGGCGATGAAGTACACGACCGCCGGCAAGCGGACCTGGAGCGGCATCAAGCGGCTGCCCAACGAGCACGGCGCGTGGGTCCAGGGTCTCGCCGTCGACCGCGCCGGCGCGGCGGTGATCGCCGGCTACGCCTTCGACGCCGGAGCAGCCGGGCAGGACGCCGGAGCCGTCTGGAAGTTGACCGCCAAAGGCGCGACCTCCTGGAGCAGGACGTTCACCAACGACGCATGGCCGCACGACGGCGAGTTCGACGCCGTCGGCGTGGACAGCAAGAACCGCATCTACGCCGCCGGCGGCCAGTGGGTCACCGGCGGGACCGGCAACCTGCTGATCGTGCGGTACTCGCCCACCGGGGCCGAGCAAGCGATGTGGCGCTCCGACGGGCAGCAGAGCGGCTACTGCGCGTTCAGCGATCTGCTCGTCCTGAGCGACACGCAAGTAGTGGCCGCCGGCAAGGTCGCCGGGAACGGCCAGAACGCGGCCGTGTACCGGGCCAAGACGACGACGCCCTGACCCGCATACTCGGGCGCTGCCGACGTTTTGTCGCCGCGCGCGCGGGCCATCCTCTCCTCATCTTCGAACAGCCAAGAATGAGGTCATCATGGCGAACACGATCGTCTGGGCGGACATCCCCGTCGCGGACATGGACAGAGCACGGGAGTTCTACGCGGCGGTACTCCAGGCAGAGGTGCCGCTGATGGACGGAGCCAACCGCGATGTCGCGCTGCTACCGGGCGACCCGCAGAGTGGAGAAGTGAGCGGCGACCTCGTCAAGAGCGACATGAGGACGCCCGGCGCGCCCGGCGTGACCATCTACCTGGACGGCAAGGGCGACCCCGAGGGCATGATCGAGCGCGCCGTCGCCGCGGGGGGTCAGGTGGGCATGCCGGTGAGCGACATGGGCGAGATGGTCGGGTCCGTCGGCTTCTTCATCGACAGTGAAGGCAACCGCATCGGCGTGCACAAGCCGCCGCAGCAGGGCTGACCCACGTGACGGCCGCCTGCCGGCGGCCGTAGGACAGGGGCGGGGCGGCGGGTGGACGAAGGGTCACCCCGCCGCCCCGCTCGCCGTGCGCCCCGGCGCGCCGGGGCGTTCCGCGCACGCCGCGCCCGGCCGATAGAATCCCGGGCGTGGACCTCTCCGCTGCAGCAGCCCCCGTCGCGGCCGGCGCCGCGGCGCCGTCGCGCCTGTCGCGCTACCGCTTCGTCGCCCTCGGCGTGGTGTGGTCCGCCTACCTCGTCGTCTTCCTCTCGCGCCTCTGCGTCGGGCCGCTGGCGCCGTTCCTGAAGAGCGCGTTCGACCTGGACAACGCCCAGATCGGCGGCCTCACCAGCGCCACCGCCGTCGCTTACGCTCCCACGCTGATCTTCGCCGGCTGGCTCGTCGACCGCATCGGCGTGCGCCGGGCGCTGCTGTTCGGCACGGTGATCACCGGCGTCTGCATCGGTGCGGTCGCGCTGGCGCCGAGCTACGGCACCATGCTGCTCCTGCTCGGCGCCTCCGGGCTCGGCTGCGGCTTCATCTACCCGACCGCCGTGAAGGCCATCATGCTCTGGTTCCCGGCCCGCGAACGGGCGACGGCCGTAGGCGTGAACCAGTCGGCTGTCAACGTGAGCGGCATGCTCGGGGCGGCGATCATGCCGGCCCTCGCCGTGGCCTACGGCTGGCAGGCCGGGTTCGTGTTCGCCGCCGGCCTCGCCTTCGTCGTGTGCGTGGTCGCGGTCCTCTTCTACCGCGACCCGCGCCCGGGCGAGTCGGCGGGCGACGCCTCTGAGCCGATGACGGTCTCGGAGATCGATCAGGGTCTGCCCGGCGTCACCGGCGACGCGCAGCGGGACCGGGCGGCGCTCAAGCCCGGGTTCGCCGCCGTCCTGCGCTCGCGCGACATCTGGATGATGGGCTTGGCGGCGCTCTTCCTCGGCATGGTGGAGTTCGCCGCGCTCGCCCACCTCGTGCTGTTCCTGCACTCCGACTGGGGCTACTCGGTGGCCGCCGCCGCCGGCCTGCTGGCCTTCTGCCAGTTCGCCGGCGCGATCGGCAAGCCGCTCAGCGGCCTGGTGAGCGACCGGCCGCTCCATCGCCGGCGGGTGCCGGCCTTGTTCGGCATGGGCACGCTGGCCGGGCTCTCGTGCGTCGCGCTCGCGCTCATCCAGCCCGGCCAGACGTGGCTGCTGTGGGTGGTGCTGTTCCTGCTCGGCTTCGGCGCCGTCGGCTGGGGCGGGCTCATGGGCACGCTCGCCGGTGAGACCGGCGGCCACGCGGCCGCCGGCGCGGCCGCCGGCGTCTCCGCCGCGTTCTTCAACGTCGGCATCTTCTTCGGGCCGCCGCTGTTCGGCTACATCGTCGACCACGCCGGCGCCTACGCGCCTGCCTGGTGGACGATGGCCGGCTCGGCGGCCGTGGCGCTCGTGCTGCTCCTGTTCGTGCGCGAGGGGTGCGGGCTCGGGCCTGACGCCCGCCGCGCCTAGCCGCACAGGGCGCCTCCGCCGCTTCTGCGCTTCTGACGGCATCCTCTCTACCGTCGTCGTACGCCGGAGAGTAAGGTGGGGTCACTGGTGATCTCGTCCTGAGGGGGTACGGGGATGGACCGTTCTTGGCGCGCTGCCGTGACCACGCTGTGCGGCGCAACTCTGCTCGTTCTGCTCCTGCTGTTGCCGGTCGCTGCCGGCGCTTTGCCGCCACAGTATCCCGCCGGCTGGAGCATCAGCCCCGGCGGCGTCCTCCTGCTGGGCGACTACACGTCCGACGCCGGTCTGTGCAAGGGGCCGTCCGGCTTCGTCTTCGAGGCCGCATCCGGGCGGTCCACGGCCGGGGGCTACGAGGCCCGCGTCTCCAAGGTCAGCGTAGCCACCGGGGCGGTCGCCGGCCACTGGGCGTACCCGGCCGTACCTGACACCAGGGCCTTCATCCCGAAGGCGATCGCGCGTGACGCGAAGGGCAACATCGTCGTGGCCATGCAGGACCAGGCCGCGAGCGGCTGGATGGTCGCCAAGTTCTCACCCGCGGGCGTCCTGCTCTGGGACCGCCCCTACGCCGTGGGCGCTGACCGCTCACCTGCCGTCATCTGTTTCGACAGTACCGGCGCCGTCATCGTCGCCGGTCAGGCCGGCGTCTCTGCCGAGAGCGGCCAGGACGGGCTCGTGGTCAAGTGGACGGCCGCCGGCGTCTTCAAGTGGGCGCAGGTGGTCAAGGGCAGCGGGGCGGTCATCGACTATCTCTGGTCGGCGTCGACCGACGCCAACGGCAACGTGTATGCGTGCGGCATGCTCGGCAGCGCGCCGCTGGCGAAGGCCGTCGTCAGGTCCTACTCGCCGGCCGGAAAGCAGCGCTGGAGCGTGACGGTGGCGCAGGCGACTCGCAGCGCCCGGTTCACGTCTTTGGTCGTCAAGGGCGCGAGCCTGTATGTGACCGGCGACTGCCACGGCAGCGTCGACGGCGGCCTGCTCGCGGCCAAGTACACGCTGGGTGGCAAGAGGCTGTGGGGCGGGGTGAAGATGCTGCGTTACCCGCACGGCGCCGCGGCCAACGATCTAGCGGTCGACCGGACGAACGCGATGGTGATCGTCGGTGAGGCGGAGGAGATTGGCGCCACCTCCGTGGACACCCCCATCATCTGGAAGGTGAGTCCACTCGGGAGGAGCGCGTGGCACCGCGAGGTCGCGGTCCCCAGGTCGAGCAACGGCGGTTTCAGGGCGGTGGCGCTCGACAGCAAGGACCGCATCTACGCGGCCGGCGGCGCGAACGTGCCGCAGCCGTTCAACGGCATGCTGGCGATGCGGTACTCCGCGGCCGGCGCCGCTCAGGCGATGTGGGCGCCGCATGCCGCCGCCTCCGGCTACGGAGAGCTTCTGTCGGTGGTCGTGGCGAGCGACTCGCAGGTAGTGGTCTCCGGGATCTTCGAGGCCGGAGTGCGCAACGCGATCCTTTACCGGGCGAAGACGACCCGGTGACCTGCGGCTGAGCCGTGTGACACGGGAGGGGCCCGGCCACGTGCGCCCGGGCCCCTCTCGCAGGGCGTTGTGCGCCTTGGCACAAGGGCACATACTGGGGCGGGAACGCCGAGAGGAGGGGGAGCCATGACTGCAGCGAACCAGGGTCCTGCGATGCGCCGTCCAGTGGTTCTGAGCCCGGGGGATGCGTGCCGCCTCGCCCTGTTCGGGCTGGTCCTCCTGTTGTTCGGCCTCGCGGCCCTTGTCGGGGCCTCGTCGGCCACCGCGGCGCCAGGAGACCTGGTCAAGCTGGACACCTGGCTCCCGCGCAGCGACTTTCAGAAGTACGGTGAGATGGACCTCGTCCGCGGTCCGGGCGGCGACCTCTGGCTGGGGGTGACAGGGTCGACACTGTCGACGACCAATCCCTACGAGAAGCGCATCTGCGTGGCACGCTACTCGGCCACCGGCGCGAAGCGTTGGGGCAAGATGCTTCCGACGGCCCTGGAGATGGAGTATCTCGAGAGCTTCGCCGTGGACGCCAGACGGAACGTGGTGATCGCCGGCTCGGGTCATTCGGACGCCAGTCATCGCGTTCTCTGGGAGATCACCAAGCTGAGCCCGACGGGCAAGCGGCTGTGGACGCGACTCCTCACTCCGCCGTCGACCACGCGCTTCCCATCAGGGCCGCAAGCGATCGCGTGCGATTCGACGGGCAGCATCTACGTCGTGGGCACCATGGCCCGCGTCGCCACCGGGACGGATGTGGCGCTCGTGAAGTACTCCCCGACCGGGGTGCGCAAGTGGACCCGATACCTCAACGGCTATCAGGACTCGGCGGACCAGGGCGTGGATGTCGCCGTGGACGGGTCCGGGCGCGTGTATGTCACCGGCACCGTGGGCGGCTTCTTCAGCGGCACCAACATCGTGATGGCTCGGTACGCCACCACCGGCAAGCGGATCTGGAGGCGTGACTGGGACCGAGCTCAGACGGACGACTCGGCTGTCGACCTTGCCGTCAGCGCGGCCGGCGTGGCAGTGGCCGGGGCGTCGGCGGACGCGAGCGGCTTCACCAAGGGCGTCGTCCTCCACGCCACCCCTGCGATGGCTCAGAACGCTGAGCCGGTAGCGCACGTGACGAGCATCACCGGCAGAAGCGTGGCCTGGTCTGGTGTGGCGACCAATGCTTCAGGCGCGGTCGCCTGCGGCGGCGCGGTCCAGTATGGCTCGCCCACCACCTACTTCGCCTACGCACGCTTCCGGCCGGGCGCTCCCGACGCGTTTGCCTGGTACTCGAGTCCCGCCGGCTGGGCCTCCTGCACCGATGTCTGGTTGGGCAGCGATGCGACCCTGCTGGCCGCCGGCACGTGGGAAGCGAGCGTGGACCAGTTCTGCGCCTATCTGGCGAGCGACTTCGTGGCCGCTCCCGACTGGGGGGCTGTGCCCGTCTGGGAGGGTCGGTACGACAGAGGCCATGCCGTCGTCGCCGGCAGTTCCCGCGCCTACGTCGCGGGGGAAGCGGGAGACGCAGTCGGCCTGTGGACCTTCGAGCGCTGAGCCCGGCCGGCCGTTCGCCGGGCCGCGCTCGTCGTTCAGCCGCCCGAGAGCGTTCTCGCCGCCTCGGCGGCCCACTGGCGCACGAAGTCCCAGTGGCGGCCGTCTCCCGGAGTGGCGCCGACGATCAGCAGCACGAACAGCTTCTCGACGACGTTCATAGTGGTGAGGTCGAGCGACCCGGCGAGGAACGCCACCGTGCGCGGCCGCGCCGGCGCGCAGGCTTTGGAGATGTCGCCGAGGTAGTGCGACGGCAGCGCGTAGCGCTCCTTGCGCGTGAGCTTGTCGGCGTTGCCCGGCTTCTTGACCAGCCAGGTGTCCTTGGCGACGGGGACGCCCTGAAAGGCGTCCATGCCGTCCTCCGTCAGCGACGCGGCGGTCACGAACAGCGCGAACGGGACGCCCGCGAGCTGGTCCCGGTGCTTCTTGACGTAGCGCTCGGCGTCGCGGTGCCAGCCCATGATCATCGGGCCGCCGACCACGACGGCGTCGTAGCCGGCCGGCGGCGGAGCCGAGCCGGCCTCGCGGACGTCCACGGCGCTGAACGCGGCGCGGAGCTCGGTGGCTACCGCGTCGGCGATCTCCCGGGTCGACCCGTGCTTCGTCGCGTACACCACAAGGGCTCGCCCGCCGGTGGCCACGACGGCGCCGCCGTCGGGTGTCTCCGGCGCCGGTCGCGACGCCTGGGACCGATCCTGCTGCTCGTCCATGACTGCTCCTCTTGTCGCCGGCGACGCCACCCGGACTCTACTCTCGCGCCGCCGGGCCGGGAAGCCGGCGCCGCGTGGAGTCGCGTCTCACGGCGCACCTCTTGTGGCCTGGATCGTGTGCCGAGATGTGAGCCCCGGACCACGTCGCCGTTGGCGCGTCGGTACTATGGCAGATAACGATCATGAGGGAGGGGACCATGAGACAGTCACCGCGCGCACCAGTGGGTTCGTTCGGCGGGCCGGTCGGCCTGCGTCAGCCGGCCACTGGACGTCGCCTCGCCGTTGTCGGCGTTGTCATCGTCCTCACGCTGCTCGTGGTCGTGGCGCTTCTGCCGCCGCCGGCCTCTGCCGCGCCCGGCGACTCCCTATGGATGAAGACCTGGCTGCCGCGTCCGGATTTCGCGAAGTATGGCGGCATGGACCTGATTCGTGGCCCGGGCGGCGACCTCTGGCTTGGCGCGGGCGGCTCCACGAGCGCCATGAGCAGTCCCTACGTCAAGCGCATCTGCGTGGCGCGGTACGCGCCCAGCGGCTCGAGGCGGTGGGCGAAGGTCTTGCCGTCGCCGGTCGACATGACGTTCTTCTGGGGTCTTGCCGTAGACCGGCAGCGCAATGCGATCGTGGTCGGCAAGCGGAACCAGTACGACCCCGCACGCGGGTATCCGTGGGTCATCACGAAGCTCAGCCCGACAGGTCGCCCACTGTGGACGCGGACGCTCTACTCGCCGGTCAAGTCGGACTACTCCCTGGTGCGCGGCGTGGCGGTCGACTCGCACGGCGGCATCTACGCGGCGGGGACCATGGCCCGCGCGACGACCGGCCCCGACATCGTTCTGATCAAGTACAGCGCGACGGGCGCCAAGAAGTGGACACGGTTCATCAGTGGCTACGCCGACTCCGCCGATGAGGGCGTCGATGTCGCTGTGGACGCGTCCGACCGGGTGTACGTGACGGGGACTGTCGGCGGCTTCTTCTCCGGCACCGACATCGCCCTGGCCCGGTACACCACTGCCGGGAACCAGGTCTGGAACAGGGTGTGGGACGGCGACAGCAGCGACGACGCCGCCGCCGACCTCGCCGTGAGCGCGGCGGGAGTTGCGGTGGCCGGCGCTCAGAAGGCCGCTGGAGCAGCCGTGAAGGGCGTCGTGATCAAAGCGACTCCGGCGATGCCGCAAGGGGCCCTGCTCGAGGAGCACGTCACGACCCTCTCCGGCAAGGACGTCATGTGGTCGAGTGTCGCTCTGAACGTCACGGGTACGATCGCCGCGGGCGGCACCGTGCGTGCCGCTCCTGTCACGTACTTCGCCTACCAGCGTTTCCGTCCGGCGGCGCCCGAGCCGGTGGCACTGTCTGCAGGTCCCAGCGGGTACGCGTGCTGCTACGACGTGTGGCTGGCGCCCGACTCCGCGCTGCTGTCGACCGGCGTCTGGAACTCGAGCCCGACGTCGGGCTCGAGCCTGTACGACATCGTCGTGAACAGCGACGTCGTGGCGGGGACCGACTGGCAGAACATACTCGTCAGGGCCGACATGCAAGAGGGCAGGTCGATGCTGGCGGCCGGTTCGGCTGTCTACGTCGTCGGCCGGTCGGGCGATCGTGTCGCGCTGTGGAAGTTCGCGCGCTGAGCTGAGCGTGCCCTCTTCGCGTGGCTTGAGCCCGGGCCGGCGTGCCGGCCTGCAGGCGGTGCGATGGCCTACGCCCTCACCGCCATGGGATGTCCACGAGGTGTTTCTTCGGGCGGGCGGACGACTACTACGTAAGCACCGAGCAGATAGGACTCTGGGTGTACGAGCCCTGAGCCGCGCCGGTCCGCTCAGCTGGATCCCGCAGGCTGAAGCCGTACGCAGAAGGGGCGCCGCGCGGCGCCCCTTCTGCGTACTGGTCCTCGTACCGGCCGTGCGGCCGCTTCAGGCGGTGCGATGGCCTACGCCATCACCGCCATGATGTCCACGAGGTGCTTCTTGAGGCCGAGGGTCTTGTCGTCGATGCCGAGGGCGCGGCCGACGAGCTGGCTGAGGAACACCACGGGAATTCCCTGCCAGCCGGCGTCCTTCTTGGTGATCTCGACCTGCCGTCCGTCCAGGTTCACCTGGCAGAGCGGGCAGGCGACGATGACGGCTTCCGCGCCGCACGCCTTGGCGTCGGTGAGGATGCGGCCGACGAGGTCGTCGACGATGCCCTGCTCGGTGAGCGCCAGCGAGGCGCCGCAGCAGTCGGTCTTGTAGTTCCAGTCCACGGGCTCGCAGCCGATGGCCTTGGCGACCTCGTCCATGTGCGTCGGGTACTCGGGGTCGTCGGCGAGCGTGACCTTCGGCGGCCGGGTGAGCAGGCAGCCGTAGTAGCAGGCGACCTTGAGGCCGGCGAACGGCTTGGTCACCTTGGCGGCGAGCTCGTCGAGCCCGACGGCGTCGTGGTAGACGTCGATGAGGTTGTCGACGGCGACGCCGCCGTTGTAGGCGCGGCCGACCACGGCACGCACGTCGGCCGCCGTCTGCTCGCTCTCCTCGACCTCGTGGGCGCCGGTCTTGAAGCGGCTGTAGCAGGCGGCGCACGGGACGGCCACCGCGTCGAGCTTCATGTCCTGCTCGACCTTGGCGAGCTCGTTGACCGGCAGCGCCACGCTCAGGAGGCGGTTGATCGAGTGCGCCGCGGTGTTGCCGCAGCACTCCCAGCCCGGGATCTCCTGGAGCACCAGGTCGAGCGCCCGGGCGGTCGCCTTGAAGCTGGCGTCGAACTCGCCGGACGTGCCGTGCAGCGAGCAGCCGGGGTAGTAGGCGAGGGTCTTCGTCATGACCGACCCTCCGCGTTCTGGGCCTCACGGGCCCTGGTGATGCTCTCGGCGGTCTGGACCATGCGCTTCATGGCCAGGGTGTCGCCGCGCTTGAGCGTGGGGTTGATCTTGCCCTTGAGCAGCATCTTGGGGCCGAGCGTGAGCCAGTTCTTGACGCTGGTCGGCCGCTTGAGCACGTCGAGCGTGATGAGCTCGACCTCCCACATGCGGCCCCAGCGGACGAACGAGTCGTAGTTGAGCTTGAGCATCTGCGCCGACGGCGTGCCGGCGGGGATGCGGCCCTGCTTGCGGGCCATGATCTTGAGCTCGTCCATGATGGTCGCGATGTCGATGCCTTGGGGGCACCGGGTCGTGCAGGTCTCGCACCCGGTGCACAGCCAGATGAAGCGGTCGTCGAAGATCATGTCGTACTGCCCGAGCTGGACGGCGCGCATGATCATCGCCGGGTGCATGTCCGCGTAGCGCGCCACGGGGCACCCGGAGGTGCACTTCTTGCACTGGTAGCACTTGTACGCGTTCTCGTCGCAGCCGGCGGTGACTTGCCGGCTGAGCGAGGCGCTGGGCGTGCAGGTAGTCGTCATGCGCGCCTCCTAGGCCACTGCCGGCCGCGGCATAAGGCCGGCGGCCTCGACGATCTCGGGCACGGCGATCTCCCACTCGATGGCCATGATGTGCACGCCGGCGACGCCCTCGATCTCGCTGAACTCCTTGATCATCTCGACGGCGATCTTCTTGCCTTCGGCCTGCGACGGGGCGCCCTTCTCGCAAGCGGCCATGCGGTCGACGATCTCCTGGGGCACGTCGATGCCAGGCACGAACTTCTGCATGTAGCGTGCGCCGCCGACGCCCTTGAGGGGCGTGATGCCGGCGAGGATCTTGATCTCCTTGTGCAGGCCCAGGGCGCGCACTTCTTCCATCCACTTCTTGAACTTCGGCACATTGAAGATGCACTGGGTCTGGATGAAGTCGGCGCCCGCCTCGATCTTCTTCTTGAGGCGCAGGGCGCGGAACTCGAACGGGTCGGCGAAGGGGTTCTCGGCGCAGCCGATGAAGAGCTGCGGCGCGACCGGCATCTCCTCGCCGCACTGGAACTTCTTCTCGTCGCGCATGTCCTTGTACATCTTGATCAGGTTGATGGCGTCGAGGTCGTGGACGCCCTTGGCCTCCGGGTGGTTGCCGAAGCTCATGTGGTCGCCGGTGAGGCAGAGGACGTTCTTGAGGCCGAGCGTGGAAGCACCGAGGATGTCGGCCTGCATCGCGAGGCGGTTCCGGTCGCGGCAGGTCATCTGCATGATCGCTTCGAGCCCGTTCTGCTGGGCGGTGTAGCCGGAAGCCATCGAGCAGACCCTGACCACCGCGGTCTGATTGTCGGTGATGTTCACGGCGTCGACGTAGCCCTTGAGGATCTTGGCCTTCTCCTCGATCACGCTGACGTCGGCGCTCTTGGGCGGGCCGCACTCGCCGGTGACCGCGAACCTGCCCTCGCTCAGGATCTTCTCGAGGTTGCTGCCAGCTTTGTACTCAGTCGCGGTCATACCGGCTTCGCCTCCTCACGCACCATCTTGCGCGGGCCGCCGGAGCTGCTCTTGCTCCAGTTCTTCGGCGGCCGGTTGACGTACATCATCTCTTCGCGACCCTGCTCCTTGAGGCGCTCCCAGATGAGCGCCCAGGCGCATTCGAGGTCTTCCTTCTCCGGCGTCGTGACCTCGCAGAGGCCATCGTGCGAACCGCCGCAAGGGCCGTTCATCAGGCTCTTGCTGCAGCGCACGACTGGGCAGACGCCGGCGGTCTCGCCGATGACGCAGTCGCCGCAGGCGCCGCAGCGCTCGAGCCAGACGGCGTGCTCTTGGGGCATGCCCAGCATGTTGGTGTTCACGGCCGGCACGACGAGCCTGGGCGAGAACTTCTCGGCCATGCTCTGGATGCCGATGCCGCACGCCATGCTGACGACGATGTCTGCCTCGCCGACCTTGTCGGCGATCATGTCCAGGTACTCCCACTCGCACTGGCGGATGGCCGCGGTGTGCTCGATGGAGGCCTCACGGCCGTCCTGCTCAGCCTTGATCCGCAGCTCGCTGGCCAGGATCTCGGCCTCCTTCTCGCCGCCCGTGAGGCAGATGGCGACACAGGTGTCGCATCCGGCCACGAGGACCTTCTTCTTGTCGCCGACGAGCGCGAGGATCTCGTCGAGGGGTTTGCGTTCGGCGGTGATCATTCTGCGTGTCCTTCCTCACTGATGGCGACGGACGGAGCGGGGTCGTCGGGCATGGCCGCGCCGCCGAGCGCTTCGCGCGCGGCGGCGTGAGCGTCCACGCCTGCACGTTTGACGGGGTTGGGGCCGAGCGCCTTGATGCGCTCGGTGAACTCGGTCGCGACCTCGGCGAACTTGGCGCCCATGGCCGACGACATGTTGTACATCTCCACGCGCTCGGGCTCGATGCCGATCTCGGTGAGCAGGTCCTTGACGTGGTTGATGCGCTTGCGCGCCCACAGGTTGCCCTTGAGGTAGTGGCACTCGCCTTCGAGGCAGCCGGCGGCGTACACGCCGTCGGCGCCGGCCTCGATCGCCTTGAGCAGGTGGATGACCTCGAGCTTGCCGGTGCACGGCAGCTTGATCATGCGGATGTTCGACGGGTACTGCAGACGCATGCTGCCGGCCAAGTCGGCCGCCGCATAGGCGCAGTAGTGACACGCGAACACGATGATCTCGGGCTCGAAGTTGGGATCGACGGGCTTCTTCGGCGCCTCATCGACGGCTTCACCGTCTTCGGCCACCGGGGTCTTCACGTCGGCGTCGGCCATGTCAGCTCACCTCCATGAAGAGCGCCTCTTCCTTGGCGAAGACCTGCGCGTCGGTGTAGTGGTGCAGCGTGATGGCCTTGACGGGACACTCGCTGACGCACACGCCGCAGCCCTGGCAGGCCGCCGCCTCGATCTTGGCCTTCTTGGTCTCGAGGTCGATGACCGGCACCTCGTAGGGGCAGATGCGCACGCACGTGAGGCAGGCTGCGCACTTCTCCGTGTCGACCTCGGCGACGACGCCGCCGGCCTTGAGCACCGACTTGGCCAGGATGGACGCGGCGCGACCCGCGGCGGCGTAGGCCTGCGAGATCGTCTCTTCGATGCTCTTGGGGTAGTGGGCGGCGCCGCAGAGGAAGATGCCCTCCGAGCCGAAGTCCACCGGACGCAGCTTGACGTGCGCCTCGAGGTAGAAGCCGTCGGCGGTGAGCGGCACCTTGAGCAGCTTGCTCAGCTCGCTGCCGCCCGTGGACGGCACCGTCGGCGTGGCCAGCACGAGCAGGTCGAGCGGCATGTCCACGTCGCGGCGCAGGTACGGGTCGCGAGCCTTGACGCGGACGCTGCCGTTGGCGCTGACCTCGGGCTTGGAGTCGTTGTCGTAGCGCGTGAAGATGACGCCGAGCTCACGCGCCTTGGTGTAGTACTCCTCGAGGAAGCCGAACGTGCGGATCTCCTTGAACCAGACGTACACCGCACGGCTGGGGTCCTGCTCCTTGAGCGCGATGGCGTTCTTGATGCTCTGCTGACAGCAGGTGCGCGAGCAGTAGGGCTTGTTCTCGTCGAGCGAGCCGGCGCAGAGGATGAAGCCGACGGACTTCGCCGCGGCGAGCGCCGGGTCGTCGTCTCTGAGCATCTGCTCGAGGTCCATCCCGGTGACGACCTTCTGGCCGGAGCCGAGACCGAAGAGCTCCGGCCGCTCCTCCACGCCGCCGGTCGCGACGATGACGACGCCGTGGTCGACCGGCGTGCGCTTGCCGTCCTTCTCGCCGATGATGCTCGAGAAGTTGCCGATGAAGCCGTGGAAGTCGGCGAGCTCGGCTTCGAGGTGGATCTTGACGTTGGGGTTGTCGACGAGGCGCTGCTCGATCTGCTTGACCAGCGCCGTCGGGTCGTTGCCCTTGATGGTGTCGCCGAGCTCGAGCACGTGGCCGCCGAGCTTGGCCGAGCGCTCGATGAGGTGCACCTCGTGGCCCATGTCGCCGAGCGCCAGGGCGCTGGTCATGCCGGCGACGCCGCCGCCGATGACGACCGCGGCGTGCGTGAGCGGCACGTCGACCTTGAACAGCGGCTCGAGCAGTCGGGCCCGGGCCACGCTCATCTGGACCAGTTCCTTGGCCTTCTGCGTGGCCTTCTCCGGCTCCTTGGCGTGCACCCAGCTCGCCTGGTCGCGGATGTTGGCCATCTCGAACAGGAACGGGTTGAGGCCGGCCTCGCGCAGCGTGTCCTGGAAGATGGGCTCGTGCGTGCGCGGCGTACAGCTGGCGACGACGACGCGGTTGAGGTCGTGCTCCTCGATGGCCTCGCGGATGACCGAGAGGCTGTCCGACGAGCACGTGTACATCGTGTCGGTGGCGAACGCCACGCCGGGCAGCTGCTTGGCGTACTCGGCGACGCTCTCCACCTCGATGACGCCGGCGATGTTGCTGCCGCAGTGGCAGACGAAGACGCCGACCCGCGGTTCCACGCCGGCCACGTTCTTCTCGGCCGGGTACTCTTTGTCGACCGTGAGCGTGTGGCGCGAGTCGGCGAGGCCGGTCATCACCTGCGCCGCCGCGGCCGAGGCCTGGGCGACGCTGTCGGGGATGTCCTTGGGCTCGCCGAACGGACCGGCGACGAACACGCCCTTGCGACTGGTCTCGAGCGGGTTGAACTCGTGCAACTCGCAGAAGCCGTGGCGGTTGAGCGCGACGCCGAGGTGGCCGGCCGCCTCCTGCGCCTTGCGCGCAGGCTCCAGGCCGGCCGAGAGCACCACCATGTCGTAGCGGGTCTCGTGCAGCTTGCCGGCCTCGTCCTCCCAGCTGATCAGGAGGTCGTTGGTCAGCGGGTCTTCCTTGATGTACGAGGGGCGCGAGCGGATGAACTTGACGCCCTTGTCCAGCGCGCGCTGGTAGAAGGCGTCGAAGCCCTTGCCCTGGGCGCGCATGTCCATGAGGAAGACGGTGGGCTCGCTGTCGGGCTCGTGGTCGATGGTGAGCATGGCCTGCTTGTTGGCGAACATGCAGCAGACGCTCGAGCAGTACTCGTGCTCCTGGTCGCGCGAGCCGACGCACTGGATGAAGGCGACCTTCTTGGGGTGCGTCCCGTCGGAGGGGCGCATGACCTCGCCCATCGTCGGGCCGCTGGCGCTGAGCGTGCGCTCGTACTCGAGCGCCGAGAGGACGTTCGGGTAGCGGTCGTAGCCGTACTCGCTCTTGTCGCCCGGGTTGTACAGGTCGAAGCCGGTCGCCATGACGACGGCGCCCACTTCGACGTCGATCTCCTTGTCGCGCTCGCCGTGCACCAGGGCGCCGGGGCCGCAGGCCCGGACGCACTCCCCGCACTCGGAGCAGATCGCGCAGTTGAGGCAGCGCTCGGCCTCGGCGACGGCCTGGTCCGCGGAGAACCCGGTGTTGACCTCGTCCCAGACGATCTTGCGCGCCGCGCCGGGAAGGTGCGGCATCGGCAGGCGCGCCATGACGGCGGTCTGCTCGAGGACGGTGTCCTCGGGCTTGGCCTCGTCCATGACGTCGTCCTCGATGGGGAGGAGGTCCTCGCCGCGCAGGAAGTTGTGGATGCTGCGCGCGGCGCGGCGGCCGGCGGCGACGGCCTCGATGGCCGTCCACGGGGCGCTGGCCGCGGCGTCGCCGCCGGCGAACACGCCCTTCTTGCCGGTGCCGAGCGTGGCCTTGTCCGTGAGGATCTGGCCCTTCTCGACCTTGAGGCCCTTGGACCCCTCGAGGAAGTCCTCGACCATGCTCTGGCCGATGGCGAAGATGACGGTGTCGCAGTCGAGCTCGTGCTCGGAGCCGGCGATGGCGACCGGCGGACGCCAGCCGCGCGCGTCCGGCTCGCCGAGCGAGCAGGCGAGGAACTCGACCTTGTTGGCGCGGCCGGAGGCGTCGGTGACGATCTGCGACGGCATGCACGAGCAGTTGAAGCTGATGCCCTCGTCCAGGCCCTCGGTGAGCTCGTCGTCGGAGGCCGGGACGCTCTGGTCGTCCTCGATGCAGTTGATGGTGACCTTCTCAGCGCCGAGCCGGAGTGCGGTACGCCCGGCGTCGAAGGCCACGTCGCCGCCGCCGATGACGACGACGTTCTTGCCCATGTCGACCTTCTCGCCCAGCGAGGCGGACTTGAGGACGCTGACGGCGTCGAGGACGCCCTTGGCGTCGGCGCCGGGAACCGGCAGGGTGCGGCCGCCCTGGAGGCCGACGGCGAGGTACACGGCCTTGTAGCCGCCGCCGTCCTTCTTCATGAGGCCGTCGACGGTGAAGTCCTTGCCGGCGGCCTTGTCGCACTGCAGGTCGACGCCGAGCGCGGTGATGCGGTCGATGTCCTGCTGCAGGGCGGCCTTGGGCAGGCGGTATTCGGGGATGCCGAAGCGCAGCATGCCGCCCGGCTCCGGCTTGCTCTCGAAGACGGTGACGGCGTAGCCCAGGAGCGCGAGGTCGCGGGCGGCGGTGAGACCGCTGGGCCCCGCGCCCACCACCGCGACCTTCTCCTTGAACGTGACCTCCGCCTTCTCGGGCAGCGGCACGTTGTCGAACGCGTAGTCACTGATGAACCGCTTGAGGCCGGCGATGGCCAGCGGCTCGTCGACCTCACCGCGCGTGCAGTCGGTCTCGCACTTGTGCGTGCAGACGCGGCCGCAGACGGCGGTGAAGGGGTTGGGCTCGTTCGCGACCGTGTACGCCTCGGCGTAACGGCCGTCGGCGATGAGGGCCAGATAGCCCTGCGCGCTGGTGTGCACGGCGCAGGCGCGCTTGCAGGGGCTGTGACCCTTCTTGGTCACGGCATACGTGTTGGGGATGGCCTGCGGATAGAGCTTGTAGATGGCCTTGCGCTCGCCGAGCTCCTCGTTGTAGGCGTCCGGGACCTTGACGGGGCAGACCGGGGCGCATTCGCCGCAGCTGGTGCAGATGTCCGGGTCGACGAACCGGGCGTGGTGGAAGATCTTGGCGTCGAACTTGCCGGGCTCGCCCTCGAGGCCGATGAGCTCGGAATTGGTGACGATCTCGATGTTCAGGTGCCTGCCGGCCTCGACCAGCTTGGGCGCCAGGGTGCACATCGAACAGTCGTTGGTGGGGAAGGTCTTGTCGAGCTGGGCCATGTGACCACCCAGGGCCGGAGCCTTCTCGACGAGGTAGACCTTGTATCCCCCTTCGGCAAGGTCGAGCGAGCACTGGATGCCCGCAACACCGCCGCCGACGACAAGCGCAGCACCGGTGGACTTGGGTGGTGAACCCGACATACGCACTCCTTTGCGACTACGCGGCAGTCCCAGACACGAGTGGGGTGACCACAGACTCAACGGCCCACTTGGGTGGGCCAAGTATAGCGGCCCGTTTGTGCACGCGTCCACACGGCCCAGACGCGTGCGCGGGGTCTCGCCGGGGGCTCAGGGCGGCGAAATTGCGCAGCTGCGCACGTTCGCCCGTCTCGGGCTTCCCCAGCGCGTCGGCCGGCCGCGGGCGCGACCCGCCGGGATGGCCCGCCGTCGGCGTGGCATACTGGCGCCGAAGATGCGGAGGAGGAGCGCAGCATGCAGGCGGATGTGATCCTGACCGGCGGCGTCGTCTACGCGGTGGACGCGCGACGCTCGCGCCACGAGGCCCTGGCCGTCAAGGACGGCCGGATCGTGGCGCTGGGGAACGCGGCGGAGGCCGCCGAGTGGGCCGGTCCGCGCACGCGGACCGTGGACCTCGGCGGCCGCCTCGTCCTGCCCGGCTTCGTGGACGCTCACCTGCACCCGTCGTTCGCCACTGGCGAGCTCTTCGAGGTCAAGCTGGCCGACTGCCGCTCCGTGCAGGAGTGCCTCGACCGGCTGGCGCGGTTCGCTGCGGAGCACCCCGAGCTGCCGGCCATCCGCGGCGGCGGCTGGTATCCCACCGTGGTCCCCATGGAGGAGATGACGGCCGCGGCCATCGACCGCGTCGTGCCCGACCGGCCGGTCTGCCTGCACGACGACAACGTGCACGCGCAGTGGGCCAACAGCGAGCTGCTGCGGCGCGCCGGGGTCGGCCGGGACGATCCCGGCTGGAGCGGTGCGATCGTCGAGCGGCTGCCGGACGGCTCGCCCAAGGGCTTGCTCCACGAGGCGTTCCCGTGGGTGGAGCGGGCGCTGCCGCAGTACACCGTCGCGCAGAGGACGGAGGCGCTGCGGCACTTCCAGCGCGAGATCGCCGGGCGGTACGGCACCACGCTCATGCACGAGGCCGGCGTGCACCCGTGGGAGACGGTCCTGGACGCCTACCGCGGCCTGGAGGACGACGACGAGCTCACGGCGCGCTTCTGCCTCGCGGTGATGCTCGATCCGGACGACCCTGTCGATGAGCAGATCGAGGCCGCGACTGAGGTGCGCGCCCGCTTTTCAGGTCCACTGGTGCGCGCCACCACCGTCAAGTTCTTCATCGACGGCGTCCTGGAGACGCACACCGGCTACCTGGCCGAGCCCTACGCCGACCGGCCCGGCTTCCGCAGCGCTTCGATCTGGCCGGCCGAGCGGCTGATCGAGGCTTCATCGGCGGCCGCTGCCGCGGGGTT
>Ga0315271_10000580_pt1 | contig 20646 bp, 18 predicted proteins | sample C3_top_MG_FD_204664 | JGI IMG/M metagenome (GOLD analysis project Ga0315271, IMG submission 204664) | Sediment microbial communities from Yellowstone Lake, YNP, Wyoming, USA - C3_top | ecosystem: Environmental > Aquatic > Freshwater > Lake > Sediment | place: USA: Wyoming | collected 2017-08-01
GCCAAAACGGCGGACCTGGCTCGAGGAGACGTAGACGTCGTCCGGGCTCGGCAGCAGCCCGTGGCGGCGCATGAACCCGTAGCCCTCGTCAACGATGTCGAGGATGCCGAAGATGTAGTCGAACCCGGCGCGCTCGGTCTGCGCCTGGAGGATGGCCTCGACCAGCTCCTCGCGGCGATCGACCTTCTTGTCGATCTCGAGGCCCTTGCCGATGTCGCGGAGGTCCTTGTCGGACATCTCCTGGAGGTCGCGGAAGTCGAGATCGTTGCGCTCGCGCGCGGCTTCGAGCTCTGCTACCTCGTCCTGCTCGGTCACGGGCAGGCGGCTGCCACCATTCTGGGGGCGACGGCGCGTCCGGCGGTTGCGGCTCGGGCGCTGGTCGGGGCCGTTCGGCATTGGACTGAAAAACCCTCGGGGTGCGATGCGACGCGGGTGCGGACCGGTCGGGATGGGCGCGCCACCGGCCGTCCATCGCGCGGAATCGCTGGAACGTCGCGCGCGGCCTGTGGGGGATGGCGGGAGGATAGCACCGTTGCGGCGCCCGTCAACCGCGAATCCGCAGTGACCGGAGAGCGGACGTGGGCCTGCGCCGATCGGCGAGGGGTCGGCCCGGGATACGACGCTGGCACGCCACTCGAGGTCCCCGGTCTCAGACCTGCGGGCTCGACCCCACGAGGGCGATCAGGGCGATGATCGCGGCGATGGCGATCAGGTGGCGCAGTTCGAGCGCGCCGCGCGCGACCGCGACGACGCCTTGATCCACGTTGGCCGACCAGCGACGCGTGGCGGCGGGGGCCTCATCGGGGCGGGTGTGCTGCAGTTCGAGCTCCATGCCGTCCACTCTGGACCTCTCCGCACGAGACCGCACCTCAGGCACATGCCTCATTGGGCGAATCCCTCGCGGCCGCGGCTCGGTCTCGGCAGGTCGCCTCGCGGGCAGCGAGCCGGGTCCGGCGCCCGAGTCACGAGTCCGCCCGCGCGCCCGTGGCCCGCTACCATGGCGAAGCGCCCTTCAGCGCCGATTCCCGGGGGCTCCACACGATGCGAGCAGTGAGCTATGCGGCCTACGCGGAGCCGCCCGCGATGGTGGACGTCGCGGATCCCACGTGCCCGCCGGACGGGGTTGTGGTCCGCGTCGGCGCCACCGGGGTCTGCCGATCGGACTGGCACGCCTGGCTCGGCCACGACCCAGTTCCGCTCCCCATGGTGCCCGGCCATGAACTGGCGGGCACGGTGGCGTCGGTCGGGCCACAAGTCACGAGGTGGCACGTCGGCGACCGCGTGACGGTCCCCTTCGCGTGCGGGTGCGGATCGTGTGCGTGGTGCGCCCAGGGCGACATGCAGGTCTGCCCCCAGCAGACGCAGCCCGGCTTCACGGGCTGGGGGTCGTTCGCGGAGCTTGTGGCGATCCACGCCGCTGACACGAACCTCGTCACCCTCCCCCGCTCGCTCGGGTTCGTCGAGGCGGCCTCACTTGGCTGCCGGTTCGCCACCGCCTACCGCGCAGTCGTCCTCCAGGGTCGCGTGTCACCGGGCGAGTGGCTCGCGGTCCACGGCTGCGGCGGCGTGGGGCTGTCCGCGGTGATGATCGGCGCGGCGCTCGGGGCGCATGTCGTTGCGCTGGACATCGCCGATGCTGCGCTCGACACAGCCCGCGAGCTGGGCGCGGCCGTCACCCTCCGGACCACCGGTCTCGCGCCGGCGGACATCGCGGCAGCCGTGGTCGAGGCGACGGGCGGCGGTCCGCACGCGTCGATGGACGCACTCGGCTCCGGCCCGACGCTGGCGGCGTCGGTGCTGTCGCTCCGGCCTCGTGGTCGCCACCTCCAGGTTGGCCTGGTCCTTGCGGACGGGGGGATGGCAACCGTGCCTGTCGCGCGCGCGATCGCGCGCGAACTCGAGTTCCTCGGCGTCCACGGCATGTCCGCGCGGGACTACCCCTCGATGCTGGCGTTCATCGAGTCGAGCGCGATCGATGTGCGCCGGCTCGTGGGCCGCGTCATCGGGCTCGAAGATGCACCGGCCGCGCTCATGGCGATGAGCGAGCCGGCCGCGTCATCGGGAATGACGGTCGTCGAGCTGGGCCGCTGAGGCGCAGGACGCGGCCCGGCGCTACCTGACGCCGTCCTCGGCGGCCGAGGCGGCCTCGCCGCGTTCGAGCAACTCGACAATGCCCCCCAGTCGCGCCTGGGTGTCGAAGTAGGCGTACCGGCCGCCCTCGAACTCGCCGCGCTGGATCAGCCTGTAGCCCTCGCCGTTGAGGTACGCGCGCTTGTCGGCCATCCCGGCGATGTCGAAGGCGATGTGGTGCAGGCTGGTCCCGTGCTGCTGCAGCTGGTCGTTCCAGGTGCTCGGCTCCCCGAGCGGCTCGAGGAGCTCGATGTCGAGCTGACCGACGTTGAGGAAGGCCATCCGTGCCCGAGCGAGTGTCGGCGCGCCGTCGTACTCGGTCCCGGCGAAGTCGTACGCGTCGGTGATCCGGATCTCTGGCATCGGCTGGCCGAGCAGCTGCGACCACGCTCGAGCGGTCGCCTCCACGTCGGCGACGACGATGCCGATCTGGACGATCTTGTCGGTCCCCAGCGATTGGGTCACAGGTGAGTCCGTTCCTTTCGTCGGTGGCGGCGGCCGCCCCGTGGCTGGCTAGTGCGACGGCTCCACCGTCACGGTGATGGTCTTGGTGTAGAACTCGCGCGCGGCGCGGCCCTGCTCGCGGGGCCCCGCGCTGGAGTCCCTGGCGCCGCCGAACGGCGCCCAGTAGTCGATGCCGGGGCGATCAAGCGCCGACCCACCCGAGATGACGTGCCCGCCGGCGTCGCGCGCTGTTCCCGCAGCGATCGGTCCGTGGCCGCCCTACGAAAGAGCGTTACGCAACTTACGTTGCAGAAGTACGTTATATACTCCGCAACAAGACGTCAATGGCCCTGTATCGCAACTTTGGGAGGGAGTCGATGCCCGCGAGAGGCGTCACGATCGCAAGGATCGCCGCTGAGGCAGGCGTGTCCGTCCCGACGATCTCGAGGGTGCTCAACGGTCGATCCGGGGTCTCTGCCGAGAAGCGCGAGGAGATCGAGCGCCTGCTCGTCGAGCTCGGGTACGAGCGCCGTCCCCGGCACGATCGTGGCGGCCTGGTCCACTTCGTCATCACGGACCTCGACACGCAGTGGGCGATGACGTTGCTCCGGGGCGCCGAGTCGGAGGCGAGTCGGCTCGGGTACGACCTCGTGGTGAGGACGACGCGAGGTGGCTCTGCAGGCGCAACGGACTGGGTTGAGCACGTCGTCGGCCGCGGGTCATCGGGCGTGGTCCTCGTCGTCTCGGAGCTCCCCGATGCCGGCCGCGCGGAGCTCGAGAACCTCCACGTGCCGATCGTCCTGGTGGACCCGGTTGGGACCGGCCCGCACTCGTCGGTGACGGTTGCGGCGACAGACTGGGCCGGAGGGCGCGACGCCGCGGAACACCTGATCGCCCTGGGGCACCGGCGGATCGGGTTCATCACCGGTCCCCTGAGCGAGGAGTGCCATCGCGACCGGCTCGACGGGTACCGAGCCGCCTTGCTGCGCGCGGGCATCGAACCTCACCCGGAGCTCGTCCGCACGGGTGACTCGCTCATGTCCGGGGGTCTCCGTGAGGCCCCGGCGCTGCTGCGGCTCTCCGAGCGGCCAACGGCGATCATCAGCGGCTCTGACGAGCAGGCGTATGGCGTGTGCAAGGCGGCACGGCAACTCGGGCTCGCCATCCCGGACGATCTCTCGGTCATCGGGTTTGACGACGTCGAGCTCTGCCAGTGGGTCACGCCGCAGTTGACCACGGTCCGCCAGCCGCTCGAGGCCATGGCTCGTGAGGCGACGCGCATCGTGATCGAGCTGGCGAAGGGCGGCTCTCGCCCGAACCAGCGGATCGAGCTCTCAACCACCGTGGTCGTCCGCGAGTCGACGGCGCCACCGAGGCGGTAGCGCTCCCCAGGCAGCCACCGCCCAGAGGCGTCATCCGATGGGCCGCAGCAGGCGCCCCGAGGAGGGGCGGACGCGAGGACACACGCATGAACGTCGCATCACGGACCGCCGGGCCTGCATTCCGGCATCGCATGGTTCGCGGGGACCTAACGCTGGTGACGCGAGACGGCGAGCCTCTGCGCGGCAGGCCGGTGACCATCGAGCAGGCGGGGCACGCCTTCGGATTCGGCAACATCGGCTTCGACTTCATCGCCCTCGCCAACGACGAGGGCGGGGCATCGCGCGCCAACGTGTTCGGCGGAGCGGCGGCGGATCTCGCGCCCAGCCTCGTCGAGCCGTGGTTCGACCTCTACAACCTCGTGACGCTGCCCTTCTACTGGCGCGCCTTCGAGCCCGAGCGTGGGCGTCCCGACACTGAGCGCCTCCACCGCACGGCGCAGTGGTTCATCGACCGGGGCGCCAAGGTCAAGGGGCACCCACTCGTCTGGCACACGCTCGCGCCACGCTGGCTCCTCGACATCCCGACGGACGAGGTGGAGCAGGTCGTGCGGGCGCGCATCCGGCGGGAGGTCACGGATTTCGCCGACGTCATCCAGACCTGGGATGCGATCAACGAGGCCGTGATCCTGCCCGTGTTCGATCGCGAGCCGAATGCGATCACCCCGCTCGGCCAGCGTCTCGGGCGCGTGGAGACGGTCCGGCTCGCGTTCGACACCGCACGGGCGGCGCGGCCCTCCGTCACGCTGATCCTGAACGACTTCGACATGAGCGAGGCGTACGAGCACCTGATCGAGGCTTGCCTCGAGGCCGGCATCGCCATCGATGGGCTCGGGCTGCAGAGCCACATGCACCAGGGCTACTGGGGCGAGGAGAGGACCCTGGCCGTTCTTGAACGGTTTGCCCGCTTTGGGCTGCCGCTCCACATGAGCGAGACGACGCTGCTGTCGGGGCACCTCATGCCGCCCGAGATCGAGGACCTCAACGACTACCAAGTGCCCGAGTGGCCATCGACGCCAGAGGGCGAGGAGCGCCAGGCCGACGAGATCGTCCGGCACTACACCACGCTCGTCGCTCACCCGGCGGTCAGCTCCGCCACGTACTGGGGGTTCACCGACAACGGGTCCTGGCTGGGTGCGCCCTCCGGCATCGTCCGGGCCGACGGCACGCCCAAGCCCGCATACCACGCGCTCCGGCGTCTCATCAAGGACGAGTGGTGGCTCGCTCCCACCACCCTCGTGACCGACGACGGGGGCCGGATCACCGTCGAGGGGTTCGCCGGTGACTACCGGGTCAGCATCGACGGCGCAGAGGCGCTGGTCGATCTGGGTCAGCCCGGCACAGTCGAGCGCCAGGTCGTCCTCGTCTAGATTCTTGATTCGCCATCTGAGCCGCCCGCCGACGGGCTGCCGGACGCTCGGCGAGCCGCGAATCGAGAAGCCCCGGCATCGCCGGGGCCTCGCTGTGCAGTTGGCTGGCGAGAGGGAGGGGCGTCTCCCCTGTCGTGCCGTCGGGGCTCAGCGCCCAGCGGCCTCGGCGGAGCGGTCGTCCATCGGGGAGCGCTCACCGGCGTCCGGCCCGGGCCCGACCGCGGTCAGGTGCGGCTCCACGCCATTGCGCAGCGCAAGGGCGGTGGCGACAAAGCCGTGGAACAGCGGGTGCGGGCGCTCCGGGCGCGACTTGAACTCTGGGTGGAACTGGCTGGCCACGAACCAGGGGTGATCGCGGAGCTCGACGATCTCCACGAGGCGGCCGTCCGGGGACGTGCCCGAGAGCATCATGCCGGCAGCCTCGAGCGCCCCGCGGTAGCGGTTGTTGACCTCGAAGCGGTGGCGGTGGCGCTCGTAGATGACCTCGGCGCCGTAGACCGCTCGGGCCTTCGAGCCTGCGGAGAGCTTCGCCGGGTAGAGGCCGAGGCGCATCGTGCCGCCCTTGTCCTCGACCTCTCGCTGGTCGGGCATGAAGTCGATGACCGGGTTCGTGGTGAACATGTCGAACTCGGTCGAGTTCACGTCCGTGCTCGCGAGGACCTCCCGAGCGAACTCGATGACCGCGCACTGGAGGCCGAGGCAGAGGCCCAGGTACGGCTTGCCGTGGGTGCGGGCCCAGCGGGCCGCGAGGACCTTGCCCTCGATGCCGCGGTGGCCGAAGCCTCCCGGGACGAGCACGGCGGTGACGCCGGCGAGCCGGTCCTCGATGTTGTCCTTGTCCAGCGCCTCGCTGTCCACCCAGCGGACCTTCGCGTCCACGCCGTTCGCCCAGGCCGCGTGGCGCAGCGCCTCGGTCACCGAGAGGTACGCGTCCGGCAGCTCGATGTACTTGCCGACGAGCGCGACCTCGAGGGTCGGCTTGGCCGCCTTGATCCGCGCGACGAGCGCGCGCCAGGAGGCGAGGTCCGGGACGGCGTCCGGGTCGCCGAGGCCGAGCTCGCGGACGACGAGCCGACCGAACCCGAACGACTCGAACTGGAGCGGCACCTCGTAGATGGTGCTCGCGGTCGGCGCCGGGATGACGGCGTCCACGTCCACGTCCGTGAACAGGGCGATCTTCTCGCGGATCTCGTCAGGCACGTCGTGGTCCGAGCGCAGGACGATCACGTCCGGCTGGATGCCGATGCCCCGGAGCTCCTTCACGCTGTGCTGCGTGGGCTTGGTCTTGAGCTCGCCCGTGGCGGCCAGCGCCGGCAGCAGCGTCACGTGCACGTAGAGCACGTTGTGCCGGCCGACGTCCTTGCGCATCTGGCGGATGGCCTCGAGGAACGGCAGGCTCTCGATGTCGCCCACCGTGCCGCCGACCTCCACGATCACCACGTCCGGATCGCCGTCGCGCGCCACGCGCGTGATGCGCTCCTTGATCTCGTTGGTGATGTGCGGGATCACCTGGACGGTGCCGCCGAGGTAGTCGCCGCGGCGCTCCTTGGCGATGACCGCGGAGTAGATCCGCCCGGTCGTCACGTTGGAGCCCTGGGACAGGTTCTCGTCGATGAAACGCTCGTAGTGGCCGAGGTCAAGGTCCGTCTCGGCGCCGTCATCGGTGACGAAGACCTCGCCGTGCTGATACGGCGACATGGTCCCCGGATCCACGTTGATGTACGGATCCAGCTTGAGGATGGAGACCTTGAGGCCCCGCGCCTTAAGCAGGCGCCCGACGCTGGCGGCGGTGATGCCCTTGCCGAGCGAGGAGGTCACTCCTCCAGTCACAAAGACATACTTCGCCATGGGCTCGCGTCCTCCGGGGTTTTTCTCATGCTACCGATTCGGGGCCCCGGGGACAAGCCGATCGTGGGCCGCGCATGGTTGCAGTTGCGTGTCGGCGGGCCGGTTCGGGCGGTCCGCCGGCCAACTGCGCGCCGCGCTACGGCATGGGCCGGAGGCGTGGATGGTGCAATCGGCCGGCCGCAAACGCGCCTGATCTTGTCGGCCGAAGCTATGGGAGGGGCTGGAGGCGCGCGAAGGTGCCGAAGTCGTACTTCTCGTCGAGGTGGGAGCCGTCCGGGTTGATGAAGGTCGGATGCCGGGCGCCCAGGCCGTCGAAGTCGGTTCCGTCCACCTTGGTGAAGATGATCCGGGCCCCGTCCGGGGTCCAGCTGGCCTGACCGGCCCGCGATCCGCCGAGCGGGAGGTCGGTGACGGCAGTCGGAGCCCCGCCGTCCACTGCGACGATGAACAGGTTCGACGGACCCGTCCCGCCCTTCGCGAAGGCGTCGATGTCGTAGGAGCCGAACACGATCCGCCTGCCATCGGAGCTCCAGTCCGGGTGGCTGCCGAAATCCTCGTAGCGGGTGACGAGGCGGGGCTCGGCGGACGCCGCGCCATCAACCTTCACGATCGCGATGGCGGACCCGGTCATCACGTCCTGCTTCGCGGACGAATACCGATCGATCTCCAGGACCATCGATCGCCCGTCGGGTGACCAGCGTGGGTTCGCGAACGACGTCCGGCCGCCCCGCGTCTCGGCCACGGTTCGCGGATCCCCGTTTGCGACGTCGATGACCACGATCGCAGAGGGGCCCGCCGTGACGCCATCCGCCGCGACGTCGTATCGAACGACCGCGATGCCCGTCCCGTCGGGTGACCAGGCTGGCATGCGGAGCGACCGGCACGACCCACCGGGGCAAGCGGCGAGCTGGCGGGCGTCGGAGCCGTCCGCCGCAGCCGTCCAGACGGCGCCGGACGTCCAGCTCGGGTCCGTGTACCGCTCAAACGCCAGCCGACTGCCGGCAGGCGACCAGTCCGGTCGGTTGAGTCCGGCTGCCTGCACGTCTAAGAGGATCCATGCCTCATGGAAGCCGTCGGGGCGCAGGAGGTGGATGCCGACGATCCCGTTGGGCGCGTGCCCAGCATGGGCGATCCAGGGTTCGGGCGCGTCCGTCGGCGTCGGCGTCGCGGTTGGCCTCTGCGTGACCGTCGAGGCCGGCGAGGCCGTGACCTGCGCCGGGCTGGCGGTGACGGCCGGCGCAGGAGTGACTGCATGCGGGGCGCCTGCGCAGGCCGCCAGCATCGATGCCAGAGCCAGGGCCACGACGCCGCGGGGAGCGGGTTGCAGCCTGGATGGCCGCGGCGCCAACGCGGATGCGGATGGGCTGCCGAGTGCATGGCGAATCGGATTGGGACGCATGGCGAACATCTCCCTCGGGGAACATCCCAGGCAATGGTCGGACGAGATGGTCAGTGCAGAATCCAGGCGCGGGCGTCACCCGGGGCCGAGCCGTCAAGCGGCGCCGATCCAAGCATCAGGACTCGGCCGTCAGGCAGGACGAACCAGGAACCGGCCGTGGATGCATCCGCCGATGCACTTAGGGGCGTGAACACCCCGGTGGCCGGATCGAACGTCCACGGCCGAGGGACGCGATCGGGCGACACCACAGGGCTCTCGCTGCCTGCGAGCAGCGCACTGCCGTCCTTGAGCCAGCCGATGAAGGCCAAGCTGACTGCGCCTGGGGCCGCCAATACCGAGAACGTCTCGGTACGTGGGTCGAAGATCGCCGCGTCCCCGCCCACGACCAGGATGCGGCCGTCAGGCATGGTGGCGGCCAAGCCTTGGCTACCCCCGATCAAGGGCGCCCGGATCGTGCGAAGACCACCGGTCGCGGGGTTGTACAGGTTCGCCCACTCCTTGTCGTCGACGCTCCTCGTGAGGAAGAGCGTGCGCCCGTCGGCAAGCGCGACTGGCGGATAGCCCTCGGGCATAGCGCCCGGCGGCAGCAGCGGTCGCTGGGACGCTGGCTCCAAGGGCTGCGACGCACCGGTCGCGGGCCGGACGGACGATGACGCGCGGTCGAACACCAGCGCGATCTGCTTGGCGCTGTTCTGGAACCCTTGCTGGAGCCCCAGAAACACGGAGCCGTCGGCGAGCTTGACCATCGATTGCAACTGGGTGCTCCCCTGCGTGCTGAGCGGGATCGCAGTGAACGCCTCGGTCGCGGGGTTGAAGAGCTCCAGATGCGGCGCGTACGCATCGCCGTTCATGACCGTGCCGCCCACAAGCAGCGAGCCATCGCTCAGGCCCACCGCTTGCGGCAGCATCAAGGGCACGTGCATCGACCCAACAGGCTTCACGATCCCGGCGAGATGCTGAACCTCGTTCGGCACGTCAGACGCGCCCGAGGAGGACGGGGCCGGCGAGGCCATTGGACTGGGCAGGGGTGTGGTCGGCCTGCCTCCGGCGAGCAGCAGGGCAGCGCCGATCATGGCGAGGCCGAGCACCACGGTCGCGGCGATCAGCAGCAGGCGGCCTGTCCGCGGGGCCACCTGCGGCAGCCTGACGACGGGTCGTCGAACCTGCGGCGTCAGGGCCACGTCCTCGAGGACCTCGGCCACGACGCGATCCGGCGCCCTGTCGGGCATCAGGTCGAGCCAGGCCGCGGCGATGCGGTCGAACTCGCGGTCCGTGGTCATGCCATCCGTCCTTCGGGGACACCGGGGGCTGCGTCGGCCTCGATGGCCGCCCGCAGGGTCTTGGTCGCATAGTGCAGGCGTGAACGGGCGGTGCCGGCGGGGATGCCGAGGGTCTCGGCGATCTCGACGAGCGACAACCCGACGTGGTGGTGGAGGACGAAGACCGCGCGGTGCTCGACGGTGAGCCGCCGGAACGCGCGGTCGAGGGCGTCGCGGTTCGCGACGCTGAGGATCTCGTCGGGACCGGCCGGTCCGTCGATCGGCAGGACCCGGATGTTCGCCGTCCACGTGCTGCGGCGCCTGGCCTCGGCGTAGCAGGCGTGGACCACGAGCTTGCGCACCCAGGCCTCGAAGCGGTCCGGGTCGCGGAGGGTCGGGAGCTGGCGCCATGCGGTGACGAGGGCGCTCTGCAGGGCGTCCTCGGCGAGCTGGCTGTCGCGCAGGATCCGCGTGGCGACCGCGTACATCCGGTCGCTGGTCAGCCTGACCAGGACGCCGAACGCCTCTCGGTCGCCGCGCATCGCCTGCTCGACGGTGTCTCGCACCCGCTTCTCCCTCGGTGCCGCGCCAGGGGGCGGCGCGGTCACACCCTATGAGTGGACGATAGGCGTCAAACGTTCACGGGATTCGGGCACGAGGCGAAACGTCCGCCTGGCGTTCGTGCTACTTGAAGTGGAAGCTCTCGACGACTGGCATGCCGGATTCGAGGAGGCCATCGAAGCGGCCCGGCAGTGACGAGTCGAGCGCGATCCCCACGACGTCGCCCTTGCCCAGGTCCAGGAGGATGAGGCGGAGCCGCTCGCTGCCGACCAGCCTGATCGTGTACGAGTCGAGATGGAAGGCGGCCTCGGTCAGGAGCGCGACCGACGGGTCCGCGTCGCCGGGACAGGACGCGGTCCACGAAGGGCTGAGGCGCACGTCCAGCATCTGGCCTGAGTACCCGCCGATCGTGATCGCGGCGGGGGAGCTCGTCTCGAGGCTCCGCTGGGTGCGCAGCCAGGCCACCAGCGCGTCCACCGTCAGCCCGACCGAGGCGTCATCGTTCGCCCTGCAGCTGCCGTCCTGGATAGCTGCGGCGGGCTGCGTGAACACGCGGATCTCGTCGATCGCCCACGGGGCCGGACCCTCAGGCGATTCGTTCGCGTAGTCCGCGGCGGGCGTCAGGAGGAACTGGCTGGGGAAGTCGCCGGAGTTGGCCCAGCCAGCCGGGACCGTGAAGGTGATTGCGCCGAACATCGGGATCCAGGCGCCGTTCTTCACGCGCGGGTCCACATACTGCGACTTGTACGTGCCCGCCTCCAGCAGACCGAGGCACTGGTCCTCGACGTTCTTGCAGTCCGTCCGGAACCAAGTGCCGGGCATCAACATCGCCCGCATCTGGCACGGGTCGACGACCGGCTGCACGGTGAGGATCGTGCCGCCCGGTGACAACGACCACCGATACCGCCCGGTCTGGCCGACGGCGCAGTCGCCGCCGAGGCCCTTGAGCGCGAGCGTGTCACCGTCGAAGGCCGCGCTGGACAGGGCAACCTCGGTCGGGTAGTCCGTGCCCGTGCCCCAGAACGTGTCGGCCGCGAAGTTGAGCTTGGTCCGGGTCGCAATCCCGTAGTCCGGCAGGACCCGCGGCTCCCCGATCCATGCGAAGCGCAGGCCGGGCGGCACCGCACCGGGCTCGGCTGTCGAGCTGGGCGCTGGCACGGCCCGGGTCGCAATGGGGGCGGGTGGCACGACGCCCAGGTGGTGATCCTGCCGCCGTTCGAGCAGGAGCGCCGCACCGACCGCGAGCAGCGTCGCAGCGAGCAGCAGGAGCCACAGGATCACGATTGCGGGAATGGGGCCGATGGCGAGGGTCGGCAGCTGCAGGGTGACCTGGCGCACGCGGGCGAGCCACGACGGCCGCGGTCGACGGCGAGCGGTGGCCGTTGTGACCGATGCGAGGATCGCAGGCGGCGCCGGGGCCAGCGCCTCAGACTCGAACCAAGCCGACAGCGCGCGGTCGAGGTCGTCGAAGCGGGTCATGACACGGACTCCCGGGCGCCCTTTGGCGCTCGCTCATCAGCCTCGATCGCGGCTCGAAGCGCCGCCGTCGCGCGGTGCAGGCGGGACTTGAACGTGCCCGCCGGTATCCCGAGCACCGTCGCCGCCTCGTCGTCGGGCAAGCCGAGGTAGTGACGGAGGACGAGCACGGCTCGGTGCTCGGGGGTGAGGTGCCGGAACCCGCGTTCGAGCAGGTCGCGATTCGCGAGCTCATGCCCGCCGTCGCCCGGGTGGGGCAGGTCCAGGGGTGGCATCTGGATCTCCACGATCCGCCGGCGACGGTGGCGATCCGCCTCCCGGTAGCAGGCTCGGACCAGGAGCCGGTGTAGCCAGGCGTCGAACCGCTCGGGGTCGCGGACGGCGGCGATGTCGAGCCACGCGTTCACGAGGGCCTCCTGGACCGCGTCGCCGGCTCGCTCCTCATCACGCAGGATCAAGCGGGCGATCCGGTGGAGCCGTGACACGGAGGCCGTCGCCAGCGCCGTGAAGGCGGCGTGGTCACCCGCCTGTGCGCGTCTGACGAGCTCAGCGGTCATGGCGTCGGGGGGCCTCGGGACGAAGGGGTGCGAACCGTGCGGCAGATCCTGACGGGTCCGGCGCCCGGCCGCCAGGGACCGGAGGCCGGTGTGGTGCCGCGCGCAGGAGGGCGCGCCCGGCACCACGGCCCGCACCTACCCGGCCAGACCGGCGAGGGCGCGGCAGTACGACCCGTCGGGATCGAACTGCACGTCATGCGGCCCGGCCAGGAACAGGCCACCGGGCAGGATCGCGAGCCGGCCCGCATCGTGGAGCACGACCCCCTGCGCAGGCGCCGTGCCGACTCTGAAGGCGCCGGTCACCGAGACCGATTCCGTGGCGTACTCGAAGCTGACGGTCCACGCGCCGTGCACGTCGATCGAGGCCCCCGTGTCTTCACGGCTCGTGGTCTCGGTCCAGCCGATGTGGACCAGGTCCCTGACCGGGTTGCCCGCCGCATCGATGAAGGTGGTGCCCGAGATCGTCTCGACCACGTGCCACGCCTGGGTGAAGTTGCCGCCATACGGGCTGCAGTCGAAGCCGCCGCCGTCATGGACGAGGGTGTCGCCCCAGTGGTCAGGCGGGAGCGAGCCCGCGAGGGCGGACGACGGCGCGACGGCGAGCGCGGCGACGAGCGCCGCCGCAGCGACGGACGCGGGGACGAGCGAGCGTCGGTGGTGCATGGATGCGGTCTCCCTGGGCAGTGGCGTCGGGCGACGGGTGCCGCCTCATCGCGTCTGGGGACTCGAACCGCCAAATCGTTCCATCTTGCTGTTGGGCGATCCAGCGCCCGCCGGCACGGAAGCGGGCTCGCTCAGGGGTCGAGCGAGCCCGCGGTGCGTGGGAGAGGCCCGTCGGGAGACCGTCGCCGGCCCGGCCTCCCGTCCCGGTGGGTCCCGACTCCGGGCCAGGCCTCAGCCGGCCCAGCCGAACGCCATGCGGGTGAGCCCGTCATTGGCCACGCAGGCGCTGGCGATGGGGCTGGCGGCGAGGCGGATCCAGTCGCTCCAGTGGTTCTTGCGCGTCTCGTAGCGCACGGACACCTGGGTCGTGGGGAGGACGGTGTCGTCGGGCGACGCCGAGTCGAAGACGTAGAACACGGCAGCCTGCGTCGGATCGATCGTTGTCACGCTGGTCGAGAGCGACCCGTCGGGCAGGCGGCCCCAGTTGCGGAACAGGCGGATCAGGACGTTGCCCTGATAAAGCGGCATGCCCGCCTGGAAGGTGATCGCGTTGTCGGTGAACCCGTCGCCGGGCGACCCGTCCGGGTTCACCCAGGTGAGGTGGTACTGGATGCGGTGGGTGCCGACCGTCCGCAGCTCGGACGGGACGTCGGCCGTGAACTGCACGGCACGCTCGGCGGCACAGGAATCGGGCGCCGGGGCGGCGAGCGCCGGCGCGGGCACGAACACGGCGACCATGGCCAGGACGGCGGCGGCACGCGCAATGCGGCGGACCAGGATCGGTTTCACAGTGGGCACTCCTTGGTCGGAATGGACGGTGCCGGTGCGGTGCCCATGCGGGCCCGCCCAGCCTGGGCGAGGGGTGGAGCGCCCGGGGGGCGCCCCGCCGTGTCATGCCGGTGCCGACGACCGGGTTCCACGGGGTATGGGTGAGGAAGGACCGAATTCGTTCCCTCATTCGCGAGGGCACGGCAGGGACGGGTCGTGACGCCTTGCCCGATCAGCCGCCGGCAGCCGTCAGGGAGCCTTGCGCTGCCATGCGGGCGTGTCGTCCGTCCACGGCAGCTCGGTGGCCTTGCCGGTCAAGGAATCGACGGCATACGACTTCTTCGTCTCGCTGATGCCTTCGAGCACCGACGTCCCGTCGGGGGACCAGTCCGCCCAGACATCCGTGTCGGTGGTGTTCTCGATCCGCGGCCCGATATCGCGAGCGGGCGCCGAGCCGTCCGCGGGCAGGACCGCCATCCACCCCGAGCCATCCGTCGTGGTCTGGTCGCTGGAGAAGATGAAGTGCTGGACGAGGAGCTGGGTGCCGTCGGGCGAGTACCTGGGCCAGCCCTCGTTGATGCGGGCGTCGTTGGGCCCGGGCAGCGGCCGGTCGTTGGACCCGTCGGGGTTCACGAGATGGACGCGGAAGTGGGTGGTGACGCTGCCGGGCTTCTCGCTCAGGCCGATGAAGTTGTAGGCGATCGTCTTGCCATCCGGCGACCAGGCCGCGCCCGAGAGCGTGTAGTGCGGGCCGAACGCGGTCTGGCCCTGCAGGCCCAGGGCACGGAGGTTGGTCCCGTCCGCACTGGCGAGATAGAGGTCCATCGCCTCAAGCCCGGACTTCGACTGCGCACGTAAGAGGAAGGTGTTCGGGTCCACCGGACTCCAGAACGCGTCCCACGCGACGAGACCGTCGAGGACGATCTCGCGGGTACCTTTGCCGTCGGCGGCAACGTCGTAGAGGCGCGGTTCGCCACGGATCACGCCGCTCACGAGGAGGTGCTTGCTGTCGAGCGCCCACGACCACTGCGACCAGCCGTCGGCGATCGGGTCGGACAGCAGCTGGCGGTGGTTCGAGCCATCGAGCGCCGACGCCCAGAGGTAGTCGCCGCCGACGCCCGTCTCGGCATACACGAAGGTCTGCCCGTCGGGGGAGAGGTACGGGCCCGACTGCTTGGCCGAGCCGGTGATGATGGGCCGGGTCTTCGCGTCGGGTGCCAACGAATCGCGGAGGTAGAGGTCGCCGCCGCGCGGGTACACGAGCGCTCCGTTGGCCGCCGGGCCGACCGGGAGCAGCGTCGGACGCCGTGAGCCGGCGAGGATCGCGGTCGCGGCGATCGCGAGCAGAGCGACGAGAGCGAGCAGGACGAGCAGGCGGAGCGAGGTGCGCCCAGCCCGCACGGGCGTGAGGGTCATCTCCATTGGGAGCCACCTTCCGGGGAAGCTCCAGCGCGGCCGCTGCGAGGTTCGCGCGGTATGCCGGAGGATGTCGTCGAGGTAGTCGGGGCGACGCGCGGGGGCGATCTCGCCCAGGGCGGTCGAGATCTGCTGCTCGAACGGATCGAACAGGTCGAAGGCGGTCATGCCGTCGCGCCTCCTTCTGTCTCCGCGAGGGCGGAGGTATCCGCGGACAGCGTTCGGCGAAGCCCGAGCATCGCCCGGTGGAGCCGCGATTTCGCCGCCGGGAGGCTGATCCCGAGCGAGGACGCGGCTTCGGGGAGGGGGTAGCCGAGGTAGTAGTGCAGGACGACGAGCGCGCGGTGCTCCGGGTCCAGGCGGGCGAGCGCCCGCTCGACCAGGTCGCGGTCCGCGAGGCGATGGGCGGTGTCGCCCGTCGCCGGCTCGTGGATGGGGTCGATCTCGATCTCGATCGGGCGGCGCCGGCGCCGGCGAGCCTGGTCGAGACAGCTGTTGACGAGGAGGCGGTGGAGCCAGGCGTCGAACCTGTCCGGGTCGCGAAGCCCGGGGAGGTCACGCCAGGCGCGGACGAGGGCGTCCTGGACGGCGTCACGCGCGAGCTCGCCGTCACGCAGGATCAGGCGCGCGGCCGAGTCGAGACGCGCAGCGGACACCGTGGCGAGCACGGCGAAGGCGTCATGATCGCCCCGCCCCGCCCGCTCGACGAGCTCTCGTCTATCCACGGTCCCTTGGTCCCTCACCCTGGGCCCGGCACAGCAGGCCGGGTCTGCAGGGTATGGCGTCGCCGCAAGCGGATTCGTTCCGCAGACGTTCGGGGTGCGGGGCGCTAGTGGAGCGGCAGCCTCCAGACGGCGCTGACGTCGTGGGCGGACACCCAGACCGCGGCGTCGTCGGCGGCCACGCCGCCACTGCCGGACGGGGGGCCGTAGCGGGCGACCACGTTGCCGCTGGACGGGTCGATCTGGACGAGCAGCAGGCCGCCGGGCTGGACCCACACCGACCCGCCGCCGGCGGCGATGTCGCCGCCCTCGATCCGGTCGGCGACCTTGGTGGTCCCCAGGACCATGCCGGCCGCACTCACGCGCGAGATGGAGCCGTCGTGCTGGTTCATGACCCAGACGGCGTCGTGACCCACGGTCAGGAACCGTGGGTAGGCGCCGACGCTGATCGCGACCTGCTTGGACGGGTCAGCCGGGTCGATCTTGAGCAGCTGGTCGGTGTCGGACAGCGTGACCCAGAGTGAGCCGAGGCCGGCACGGACGGCGGCGGCCCCCGACGGCAGGTCCCAGGTGCCGGCCACCTTGTTCTTGGTCGGGTCGACCTTGACCAGCTGGTGTGTCGTCGAGATCGCCCACACGCCATGCTCGCCCGCGGCGACCGAACCCTCGTCCTGGAGGCCGCCCACCGGCAGGCTAACCTTCGCGACGACGGCGCCGGTATCGGGCTTGATCCGCCAGATCGCCGGCTCATCGCATGCGCCGGCCCACAGGCTGCCGTAGCCTGCGTCGAGCCCGAGGCAGATGCCCATCAGCTCGGTGAAGGCCTGCCGCTCGCCGGTCTTCGGATCGAGCTTGACGATGCCCGAGCCTGCCGCCGTCCAGACGTTGCCGTCGGCGATCATCAGCCAGTCCGCGGCGGGCGAGATCGTGATGCGGGTCGCACCCGCGTCCTCGATGGACGGAGGTCCGCTCGGGGCGGGCGTCCCGGCGGACGGCGAGGCGGCCGACGGTGTCGTCGCGGGGCTCTGCGAGGAGCCGGCCGGGGGCGCGCTCGCGGACGCCGCCGCGGTCGTCGCCGCGGCGCGGGTCGGTGGAACGCTGGTCGAGGCGCACCCAGCCGCACTGAGCAGGACGACCATGGCGAGTGCCAGCAGACGAAGCAACGTGGGGACCTCCGTATGGATCGACTCGGTAACGCGCGATGCAGGGAATGCCCGGCCCCTGACCGGATTGTCCGAGCCTTCACGGGAAGGCCTCGGCGACGACCTGGCTGCTCGCCTCATCGAGTGCCCGGGCGCGGCGCGGTCATGTCGTTCGTCGAGGAACGTGGCTCCCGCAGCACAGGCCAGACCCGAGCTGCCGGCCTGGATCGTGGCCATCGTCCAGCCGGGCCAGACGTCGCCGACCACCCGGACGAAGACGATCGAGCGCCCGTCCGGCGACCACGTGGGTTGCGTCGAGAGGGGCCCGCTCGCCCGCTCGTTGCGCACGCGCCGCCGTCAGGCGCGGGGCCGACGGACGCAGCCGATGCGCACGCCGGCCCCGGTGACGACCGGGCTCAGCGGTGGAGCGAGCCCGTGTAGTGGTCGATGACGCCGTCCGGGACGTAGTCGCCGACGAGACGGCCGCCGCCCGAAGCGCTCGCCCATGCGCCGGTGCCGGACACGACCGACCAGCCGCCCTGGTCGCCGCCCGACGTCCCGTTCGAGGTCGCGGCGTCGACGTGGATCGTCAGCGAGCCGGAGCCGTCGTCGCAGGTGAGGGTCTTGTCGAGGTGGAACGTGAGGCCTCCGCGACCGCCCATGATCTCGAGGTTGCTCGTCACCGAGATGCCCGACGGGCAGAAGCCCTTGGCGGTGAACGTCTCGACGCCGGTGACGAAGTTGCCGTTGACGGTGATGGCCGCGCCGGTGGACGCCATCGCGACCGGGACGGCCATGCCGAGGATCAGGATTCCGGCCGCCATGGCTCGGATGACAGGGACGCGCATGGTGCACTCCTCCAATGGATCTGCGCGGCGGCCCATCTGGTCGCCCGCGTGATGCCCTGGGTATTGGATGCCGCCGACGAGGCGGTGGTTGGCGTACGGCACCCGATCGGGCCGGGTCTGCATGGTGTGGCGTCGCCGGGAGTGGATTCGTTTCGAGGCTGTTGCGCCGTATGAGCCCACGACCCGCCCGAAACGTTCACTCGGCGATGCGGGCGGGTCAGGGTGTCGGGCGAAACCTCGCGTGGAGCCCACCCAAGAACCCCGACGTGACGGCGGGCTGGAGGTCGCTCCCGTCGATCGCCACGGTGGCCATGACCGAGTCGCCGCCGGCGACCTTGGCGAGATCGAACACGATCCGTCGACCGTCAGGGGTGAAGGTCGGCATGACGGCGCTGGACCCCTGGTCGGCGAGGCGGGTGATCCGTGCCAAGTGGGTCCCGTCGGGGCGCATCGTCCATAGGTCCGCCTCAGCATCGAGCTTCGGCGGGATCGCGGGCTGTGAGAACACGATCAGGTCGCCGGCAGGACTCCAGTCGGGGTTGTTGCCGAACGCTGCGACCTTCGTCAGCGCGTGGAACGTGGGCTTCGCCGCCGTGAGGTCCACGATGCCGATCTCGTCACCATCGAAATCGGCCTCGGCCGTGGTTCCCTTGCGGTGCACGTACTCCATCACCAGCCGCGTGCCGTCCGGCGACCAGCGCGGGGCGAAGACGACGCGGTCAGATGCGGCTGTCAGCACGACGCGGGACGTCCTGGTCGCCACGTCGTAGATCTCGAGCGTGGACTGGTAGACCCTGCCCACGAGCCCTTCCCGATGGAAGGCGATCGAGCGGCCGTCCGGCGACCACGCCGGCTCGTCGACCTGGTCGCACTCGTCGCACGTGACGATGCGGTCAGCGTTGCCGCCGTTGGCGTCGGTGACCCAGAGGTCGCGGCTGGCGTCGCCCCCGACGCTGAAGACCATCTTGGTGCCGTCCGGCGACCAGTCGGGGTGGAGCTGCTCGCGGCCGGGAACGGCAGCGGTGATCGAGAACTCGCCGGTGCCGTCGGGCCGGATCAAGTGGACTCCATAGCCCGCCTGGTCGTCCGCCTGGAACGCGAGCCACGGATCACCAGGAGCGAGTGCTGGGTTGGCTGAGGCCGTGGCGCTGTCGCTGGTCGAGGCCGTCGCGGTGGCGACTGAGGACGGGCTCGCAGCGGTCGTGGGTGTGGGGGTCGATGTGGATGCCGGGGTCGGCGCGGCCGCCGTGGCGACGCTTGGCGCGGCCGAAGGCGTGGCTGCAGCCGGTGAGCAGCCAGCGAGGGCGAGGACGAGGATCGTCGCGGGGACGGCGAACGAACGGTTCAAGGCGTGGCCTCCGGTTGCCAGGTGAGACACGTCTGGACGAGAGAGTCAGGCACGGACACCCCGTCGAGCCTGGTGAGCAGGTTCCTGGGGCTGTCGTCCCACGGGTCGTACAGCCAGATCGCCGCGTCATGGGCCTTGCCGCTCACCGCCGCCCCCTGGGCATCGGCCACGAGGGCCACCAGCTGACCGTCGGGCGACCACGCGATGACGTCCGTGGGCGAGAGGGGGATGCGACGATGCACCACACCGTCAAGCCCCACGGTCACGAGGCCGAGTGCTTCGCGATATGCGATTGACGTGCCATCGGGAGACCAATGGGGGTCGCCGACCTGGTCGCCGGCCGCGAGCTCCATCCGGGTGCCGGTCGCAACCTCAACCGACAGGATCCGGTGATCGGCAGTCGTGATCAGGATCCGGGCGCCGTCCGGCGACCAGGCGCCCGGCCCCTGCAGTGGACGTCCCCGCGCGTCATTGATCTCCGGAACGGTAACGGGTGCGCCCGAGGCGCCGCTCCCGAGATCCACGACAACGATCGCGTCGCCGCCGACTGTTGCCACTGCGAGCGCGACCCGAGAGCCGTCAGGAGACCAAGGCACCAAGGGAAGGACATCCGGCGTTGCAGGCGACGACGACGGCGCGGCGAATGGCGGGAGCGTCCGAACGGCGCCGTCGGCGGCGTTGACTACCGACACGACGATCCCGCTCGAGCCTGGCACGGCGACGGCCAACCGGCTCGAGTCATCCGACCAGCCAGCCCACTTGATACCGGCGATCCCGATCCGATCAAGCGTGGCGGTGCCGTCGGCAGCCGGCGTGGCGATGGTGACCGCGTGGTCCCAGTCCACGAGGGCGACACGGCGGCCATCGGGCGACCAGAGCTCAAAGCCTGCGTAGTGCGTGTCGAGCGTTCCGCGGACGAGAGCGCTGGTGGCAGTGCGAAGGTCCAACGTGCCGTAGCCGGTGGTGGCGAAGAGCGCGCCGCCATCGACAAGGATCGGACAACTGCCGCCCCGGGTCGTGCCAGCGGTAACAGCGGTCAACGTGCCGTCCGACTTGACGATGTAGCCCGCGTGGAACGGCCCCGTCGCCACGAAGATCTGGCCGCCGCCGAGCGGACCGGGCGGGGTCCGTCGGAGCGCCCCGGCGGCCAGGATCGCCAGCGCGGCCGCGAGGGCGAGGAGGGCGAGCATCATGGCCAGGCGCAGTCCGCGCAGCCACTCGGGCCGCGAAGCAGTGACAGGCCGTGTGGTGCCGCGCCCACCGGCGACGGCGCGCGCCACGGCTGCGGCGTTCACGGCCGTCGGCGCGGGCGCCAC
>Ga0315271_10000581_pt1 | contig 20641 bp, 18 predicted proteins | sample C3_top_MG_FD_204664 | JGI IMG/M metagenome (GOLD analysis project Ga0315271, IMG submission 204664) | Sediment microbial communities from Yellowstone Lake, YNP, Wyoming, USA - C3_top | ecosystem: Environmental > Aquatic > Freshwater > Lake > Sediment | place: USA: Wyoming | collected 2017-08-01
TGATCGCGTGGGGGCGGCTGATCGTCGCCGCGCGGCTGCTCGAGGATCCCGAACGGACGGCGGACAGCGTCGCGCTCGCGCTCGACTATCCGTCGGGGAGCGCCTTCCGGAACGCCTGCCAGCGCTACGTGCGAGCGGCCCCGCATGAGATCCGGGCGCGTGGAGGCGCGGCGTTCGTCATCCGGATGCTGCTCGACGAGGTGGCGAAGAACGCGTCGCCGGCGCCGCCCGCCACTCCGCCGGGGGCCGTCAGGCCAGTCGTTCCCCTCCCATGAGCACGGCCATGACCGCCTTCTGCGCGTGGAGGCGGTTCTCGGCTTCGTCCCAGACGCGGGACTGCGGGCCGTCGATCACGCTGGCGGCCACTTCCTCGCCGCGGTGCGCGGGGAGGCAGTGGAGGAAGATCGCGTCCTTGGCGGCGCGCTTCATGAGGGCGTCGTTCACTTCGTAGCCGGCGAAGGCGACCATGCGTTTCGCCTGCTCTTCCTCCTGGCCCATGGACGCCCAGACATCGGTGTTGATGACGTGCGCGCCGGCGGCCGCTTCGCGCGGGTCGCGCACGACCGTGACCTTGGCGGCGCCCTGCGCGCGCTTGAGGATGGCGGGGTCGGGATCGTAGCCGGCCGGGCAGGCGAGGGTGAGCTCGAAGCCGAGGACGTACGCGGCGTTGATCCAGGAATTCGCCATGTTGTTGCCGTCGCCGAACCACGCGAACTTCTTCTTCTCCCAGCTGCCGAGGTGCTGCTTCACGGTGAGCAGGTCGGCGAGGATCTGGCAGGGGTGGAGAAGGTCGGTGAGCCCGTTGATGATCGGGACCGACGCGTATTGTGCGAGCTCTTCCACTTCGGAGTGGGCGAAGGTGCGGATCATGATGCCGTCGACGTAGCGCGAGAGGACGCGCGCGGTGTCGGCGATCGGTTCGCCGCGGCCGAGCTGGATGTCGCGGGGGGAGAGGAACAATGCGTGTCCGCCGAGCTGCCACGCGCCCACTTCGAAGGAGACGCGGGTGCGGGTGGAGGACTTCATGAAGATCATCCCGAGCGACTTGCCGGCGAGGGGCTTCTTCGAGTACTTGCCGAGGCGCATGCGGTCGGCGAGGGCGAAGAGCTTGTGGAGCTCGGCGCGGTTGAAGTCGGGGATCGCGAGGAAGTCGCGATGGGACGAAGCAGCGGGGCGGCCTTTCGAGGCGGCGGGGCGGGATTTCTTGTGGGTCGGCATGGCGAGAAAGCTAGCGGGGGCCGGGAGCGAAATGCCAGCGCGGGGGTATGGCGGGGATGGGCCCGGGCGGTGGAGCGGGTCGAAGGCGGGGGAGGGCGAAGGCAAGGGCCGGCCATGGAGGTTCCCGTGAGAATGAAGATCTGGTGGGCGGTGATACTGATCTGCGGTGCGATCGCGATGCGGGCAGGGGCTCAGAGCACTGGCGGCTGGACCCTCTATGGTGGTGCGGGGATCGTCGCGGACGACGGCGCCGTGTTGCGCAGCGTCCAGGTGGGGAGCCTCATTCCCACCGCGAATCCGGGCAATGAGCTCCGGCTGTCGCTCCAGTACGCGTGGAGCGGAAAGAGCCTGCTCCCCGACAGCTGGAACATCGGCTGTTTCGACACCTGCGGTTCCCGCGGCAAGGAGAAGCTGCTCGGCGCGCTCTTCTCCCTCCGGCACTACGTCGGAGCGAACCGGTCGGGCGCGTACGTGTCGGCGAGCGGCGGGCTCTTCCTCGCTGAACTCCAGGCGGACTACTACGTTCGCAACTTCTCGACCGGCCTCGAGACGGACTGGTCGCGCACCGAGACGCGGTTGGGAGTCGGGCTCGGTCCATTGGTCGGATTCTCGGGCTCCGTTGGCGGCGCGCCATTGTTTGCGGAAGCGGGCTTCATGTACCTGACCGCCACTCCCGCCGGGCCGGGGGGAGGATTCGTTCTGCCGGTCAGCGCCGGAGTGCGCTTCTAAAGCTTGCCTCGAGAACCTCGGCACGATCAGGCCACGGTGGGCAGCGCAGCAGGCGCCACGTCCGCGCAACGGCTTGCGACCGGGTAACGTCAATCCCAGAGTCTCGAAGGGACCAACGAGCTGGGCAGTACATTAGGTGCGCTGCTTGGCCAATAGAACCGGGGAGGTTCGATGCGCAGGGCGTCGCTTAGAGTCTGCACCTTTCCCGTCGCGGTTTGCATGTCACTAGGCTTCGCGGCGATCCCGATTGCCGCGCAGCGATCCGATTCAGTCGATGCAATCTCACGAGGTTATGCGGAGAGTTATGCGGAGACGGAGGAGAGTGACAGCATCGTGCTCGAGCGAAGAAGTGGGTGCTGGATCTATAGTGCGTGTCCAGCGTACAGCGTACGGCTGACGCGCAGCGGCGAAGTCACGGCCCATACGACATATCCCGGCGCACCCGCCCGGTCGTTCAGCTGGACCGTCCCTCGTGACAGCGTACGCTTCCTCCTGGCGACCGCCGCCATCGAAGGCCTCACGATGCTTCCGGATCGGATCTCGGACGTACCAGCATATTGTCCGAGCAAGGCGTTCGATTTCGACGGAGCCGTCGTGAGCTTCTTTGGTCCGCATCGGTCCAAGCGGATCGACGATTATCACGGTTGCATTTGGGGACCCGGCGCGCTTCGAGAGTTCGAGGACTTGGTGGACCGGGTCGCGGGTGTGGCACAACACGCTCCCGCCCTGTTGGAGTCGCCGTACTAGTCCACCGAAGCGTCGGCACGACGCGATCGGGCACCGCCATGCCATCGCCAACGGAAGCACGGCGGCCAGGTGCCGTTACCCTGACAGCTGAAAGCTGAAGCCTGACGCCTGCAGTTCAGAGAATGTACTTCCGCAGATCTTCGTCCTCGACGATGCGCTTGAGCCTCTCCCGCACCATAGCCCCATCCACTGTGATCGGCTCCTTCCCGCGGTCGGGGAGCTCATAGAGCACGTCCTCGAGCAGGGTGCTCATCACCGTGTGCAGGCGGCGCGCGCCGATGTTCTCCATCCGCTCGTTCACCTGAGCGGCCAAGCGCGCCACCTCGGCGATGCCGTCCTCCGTGAAGGAGAGCTTCGCCCCCTCGGACTCCACCAGTGCGGCGTACTGTTTCGTCAGCGCGTTCTCCGGTTCCGTCATGATGCGGACGAAGTCCTTTTCAGTGAGCGAGGTGAGCTCGACGCGGATCGGGAAGCGGCCCTGCAGCTCCGGGATGAGATCGCTCGGCTTCGACACATGGAAGGCGCCGGCGGCGATGAAGAGCACGTGGTCCGTCTTCACCATCCCGTACTTCGTCTGGACGTTCGAGCCTTCGACGATGGGCAGGAGGTCGCGCTGCACTCCCTCGCGCGACACATCGGGGCCGCCCGATGCGGCGCGCTCGCCCGCGATCTTGTCGATCTCGTCGAGGAAGATGATCCCCATCTTCTCGACGCGTTCGAGCGCGTCGCTCGTGACATCCTCGGCGTCGATGAGCTTCTCGAGCTCCTGGTCCACGATGATGCGGCGCGCTTCCGCGACCTTCACGATCCGCTTCTTCGTGCGCTTCGGCATCATGTCCTGCAGCATCTCGCCGAAGTTCTCCATCCCTTCGGGAGCGCCCTGCGGGACGAGCATCTCGAAGGCGGGGCCGCGCGGCTGCGCGATCTCGACCTCGACCTCTCGCTCCTCGAGCTGCCCGTCCACGAGCAGCTGGCGGAGCTTGTCGCGCGTGCGCTTGTAGCGCTCGGCGGCGGGATCGGGGGCGTCCTCCTTGGCCACGTCGCCGGCGGAGGAGACGACGAAGAGGGTCGGTCCGGTGGGGGCGCGCTCGGCGCCGGCGGCCTGGGCCGTGGGGCCGGTGGCGGCGGCCGCGCCTTCGACGGGCTTCGGGAGGAGGAGGTCGAGCAGCCGCTCGTCGGCCCGTTCGTAGGCGAGGTCCTCCACCTCGGCCTCGCGCTCGGTGCGCACCATGTCGATCGCGCTCTCGACGAGGTCGCGCACCATGGACTCGACGTCGCGGCCCACATAGCCGACCTCGGTGAACTTCGAGGCCTCAACCTTGATGAAGGGCGCGCTCGAGAGCTTGGCGAGCCGGCGCGCGATCTCCGTTTTGCCGACGCCGGTGGGGCCGATGAGGATGATGTTGTTCGGCGCGATCTCCTCGCGGATCGCGTCCGGCGCCTGCTGCCGGCGCCAGCGGTTGCGGAGGGCGATGGCGACGGCCTTCTTCGCCTCCCCCTGCCCCACGATGTAGCGGTCGAGCTCGGCGACGATCTGGCGCGGCGTGAGGTCGGCCAGCCGGGCGATCGCCTGTTGCGTGCGTTTGGACGCCATGATGACGGAGGGGCGCGAGCTCAGAGCTCGAGCACCGTGATGTTCCGGTTCGTGTAGATGCAGATGTCGGCCGCGATCTCGAGCGCCGCGCGCACGAGATCGGGAGCGGCGAGCTTCGAGTTCGCCATCAGCGCCCGCGCGGCGGCGAGCGCGTAGGGACCGCCGGAACCGATCGCGAGGATGCCATCATCGGGCTCGATGATGTCGCCGGTGCCGGAGATGACGAAGCCGTGCTCCTTGTCCACCACCACGAGCAACGCCTCGAGACGCCGCAGCACACGGTCCGAGCGCCAATCCTTGGCGAGCTCGACCGCGGCGCGCGGGAGATTGTCGGGATAGCGCTCGAGCTTCTCCTCGAACTTCTCGAAGAGCGCGAAGGCATCGGCGGCGGCGCCCGCGAAGCCGGCGAGCACCTTCCCGCCGCGCAGCGCGCGCACCTTGTGCGCATTCGCCTTCATCACCGTCTCGCCGACCGTCACCTGCCCATCGCCCGCGATCGCGACACGTCCATCGCGCCGGGCGGCGAGGATCGTGGTGGCATGGAATGGCTGGAGCATGGATTGAAGATAATGCCGCGCGCGCCGGACGCTTCGGCGCAGATCCCTGACGGCAACGACTTTGACAGGATTGACAGGATGACTACAGGATGGGACCGAATGGTGTATCGGCTCCCGCCGGCGATTCCGGCAGTCGTCTTGTCGTTAACAACAACTACCGATCCCAATACCGCGACGGGGACACCATACACCCTTCGGTCCCATCCTGCCGTCATCCTGTCAATCCTGTCAAAGCAGTTGCAGTTGCCGTTTCTCTAAGCCCGCGGATGGGATTTCTTGTAGACCTCTTTGAGCCGCTCGACGCTGGTGTGGGTGTAGATCTGCGTGGTCGAGATCGAAGCGTGGCCGAGCAACTCCTGCACGGCGCGGAGGTCGGCGCCCGCGTCCAACAGGTGGGTCGCGAAGGTGTGGCGGAGGGAGTGCACCGAGAGCCCCGCGTCCTCGTCGAGCTGTTTGAGGAACTTGGAGACGAGCAGCTGCACGCTGCGCGCGGCGAGGCGACGGCCGGTGCGGCTCAGGAAGTACGCATAACGATCCGAGCGGGCGCCGAGGCGCTTCGTGAGCTCGTCGCGCTTCGACTCATAATTGCGCAGCGCGAGCTGCGCGTGGTCGCCCACCGGAAGAATGCGCTCCTTCCTTCCCTTCCCGCGCACCTTCACCAGCTGCGCGACGAGGTCGAGGTCGGCCTTGTTCATCCCGGCGAGCTCGGAGAGGCGCATTCCGGTCGAGTAGAACAGCTCCAGGATCGCGAGATTGCGCACGTCCTCGAAGCGGCCCTCCCAGGCGCGGACCTCCGCCATTTGGAAGAGCAGCACGATCTGCGCCTTGTCGAGATAGGCCGGGAGATACTTGTCCTGCTTCGGCGTCGCCACGCCGCGCGCCGGGTTCGCCGCGATGCGCTCAGCGTGGTGGAGCCACTTGTAGAAGGAGCGCACGCCGGAGAGCGAGCGGGCGACCGAGCGCTTGTTGAGTCCGCGGCGGGTGAGGTGGCCGAGGAAGCCGCGGATCGCGAGCCGGTCGAGGCCGGCATACGACCACTGCTCGGCGCCGAAATAGTCGAGGAGGAAGGCGTGGAATTCCGCGAGGTCGCGGGCGTATGCCTTCACCGTGTGCGCGGAGTCCTGCCGTTCCTTCTCGAGATAGGTGAGGAACTCGGCGATCTCGGGGTCGGGGGCTTCCGCGGCGGCCTTCATAGGGCGACGGGGGCGATGCCGCTGGCCGCGATGAAGGCGTCGAGGGCTGAGAGGGCGCGCTCGGCCATCAGCTCCTTCTTCCGACGCTTGTCACGCTCCGGCTTCTCGAGATCGTCGACGAGTCCGAAGTTCGCGTTCATCGGCTGGAAGTGCTTCGGGTCCGACTCGCGCAGGTAGCGGTAGAGCGCACCGAGCATCGTGGTGGGCGGCGGGATCACCGACTCCGCGCCCGCGAGCGCGCGCGCGAGGTTGATGCCGGCGAGGAGCCCCGTGGCGCTGCTCTCGGTGTAGCCCTCGACGCCGGTGAGCTGGCCGGCGAGGAACGCGAGCGGATCGTCGCGCATCGTCAGTGCCGGTGTGAGCGAGGCGGGCGCGTTCACATACGAATTCCGGTGGATCGAGCCGTAGCGGAGGAACTCGGCCTCGGCGAGCCCGGGGATGAGCCGGAAGACGCGCTGCTGCTCAGGGATGCGGAGCCGGGTCTGGAAGCCGACGAGGTTCCACATCCGGCCGGCGCGGTCCTCCTGCCGGAGCTGGACCACCGCATACGAATCGTGGCCGGTGCGCGGATCGCGGAGGCCGACCGGCTTGAGCGGGCCGAAGCGCAGCGACTCTCGGCCGCGCGCCGCGATCTCCTCTACCGGCATGCACCCCTCGAAATACGGCACGGCGTCGAACTCGTGACCGTGATACTGGTCGGCGGCAATGAGCGCATCGAGGAAGGTCTCGTATTGCTCGCGCGACATCGGGCAGTTGAGATAGGCGCCATCGTCGCCGGCGCCCTCCATCGTCTCCTTGCCGTAGCGGCTCGCGCGGAAGACGATGGCATCGTCCACGGAGTCGCGCGCGATCACCGGCGCGATGGCGTCATAGAAAGCGAGCGACTCCACGCCGAGCCGCTTCCCGATCGCCTGCGCGAGCGCATCCGACGTGAGCGGGCCGGTGGCGATGATGCCGGGGCTCGGGATCTCGCGCATCTCCTCGCGCACGACGGCAATGCGCGGGTGCGCCGCGATCCGGTCGTGCACGGCCTGCGAGAAGATCTCGCGGTCCACGGCGAGCGCCGAGCCGCCCGGCACGCGCGCCTGGTCCGCCGCCCAGAGGATGAGCGAGCCGAGGCGGCGCATCTCCGCCTTGAGCAAGCCGTGCGCGTTGGTGGTCTCGGTGCTCTTGAAGGTGTTCGAGCAGACGAGCTCGGCGAGCCGCTCGGTCTTGTGCGCGGCGGTCTGGACCACCGGGCGCATCTCGTGGATGACGACGGACACACCGCGTTGCGCCAACTGCCAGGCGGCCTCGCATCCGGCGAGCCCGCCGCCGGCGATGTGGACGGCCGGGCTCGGCGCTCGGCGCTCGGTAAACTGCTCGGCGCTCGGCGCTCGGCGCTCGGCGCTCGGTGACTGCGACGGCGACTGCGACTGCAAAGACAAAACGGTCAGCTCGCGACGGCGGCGGGCTCCGCTTCGGGGGCGGCCCACTCGTTGCCGCACTTGAGGCACTTCCGGTAATCGCCGCGCGCCTTCGTGGATTTCATCTCGGCACCCATGTTGGCGCAGTCGGGGCACTTTTCGAGCACCGGCTTGTTCCAGCAGATGAAGTCGCACTTCGGATGGTTGGCGCACCCATAGAACGGGCGGCCCCCCTTCTTCGAGCGGAGCTGGATGAGATCGCCGCCGTCCTTCGGGCACATGACGCCAATGGGGAGCGCGCGGGTGCCGCGGCACTTGGGGAACTTGCTGCAGCCGAGGAATTCGCCGGAGCGCCCCTGGCGGATGACCATGAAGGCGCCGCAGAGCTGGCAGATCTCGGTGGTCATGACGGCGGGCTTGCGGTCGCGTCCCAGGGGGCGCGTGAAGTCGCAGGTCGCCGGACGGTTCACGCACATCACGTACGGGCCGAAGATGCCGCCCTTCGCCACGAGTGCGCCGCCGCACTTGGGGCACTTCTCCTCATGGAGCTTGGAGATGTCGTGGGCCTGGCCGATGAGGTACTCGACGTCCGCGCTCTCGAGGGCCACCGAGAAGGGCTTCCAGAAGTCCTTGAGCACGTGCTGCCAGCCGAGCTCCCCTTCCTCCACCTTGTCGAGTTCCAGCTCCATCTCCGACGTGAACTTCACGTTGAAGACGTCGGGGAACTGGAGCACCATGATCTTCTCGACCGTCTCGCCGAGCGGCGTCGGCGTGAAGCGCCGCTGCTCGAGGAGCACATAGCGGCGGTCGGCGAGGACCGAGATGATGCTCGCGTAGGTGGACGGGCGGCCGATGCCGAGGCGCTCGAGCTCCTTCACGAGGCTCGCCTCGGAGAATCGCGGCGGCGGTTCGGTGAAGTGCTGGTGCGGCGTGATCTCGCGCACCGGCACCTGCTCCTTCGCTTCGAGCACCGGGAGCGCCTGCTCGTCCTCGAGCGCGCGCCCCTCTCCTTCTTCGTGCGCTTCACGGTAGAGCGCGAGGAATCCCTCGAACTTCACGACGGAGCCGGTGGAGCGGAACAGGTAGCGGCCGAGGTCGAAGTCCACCGTGGTGGTGTCGAAGACCGCGGGCGCCATCTGCGACGCCATGAAGCGCTTCCAGATGAGCTCGTAGAGGCGGAACTGCTCGGGGGACAGATACTTCTTCACGTCCTCCGGGCGGCGGTGTGGATCGGTGGGGCGCACCGCTTCGTGCGCGTCCTGCGTGTTCGCCTGGCCCGCCTTGCCGTAGAGCTGCGGGCCGTTGGCGAGCGAGTCGGCGCCGTACGCCGCCTTGAGGAAGTCGCGCGCCTGTTCGGCGGCGGTGGGGGAGACGCGGGTGGAGTCGGTGCGCATGTACGTGATGAGGCCGACCGAGCCTTCCTTGCCGAGCTCGATCCCCTCGTACAGGTCCTGCGCAACGCGCATCGTCTTCCGCGAGCCGAAGCTCAGCTTCTTCGCCCCTTCCTGCTGCAGCGTGCTGGTGGTGAAGGGCGCCGCCGGGTTCTTCCGGCGTTCGCGCTTCCGCACCTCGGTGACCTCGAAGAGCTTCCGCGCCGTGATGTCCTTGAGGATCGCATCGGCCGCGGACTTGCTCCCGATCTCCGGCTTCTTGCCGTCCACCTGGTGGAGCTTGGCCGTGAACTTCTGCGCCCCCTTCTCGAGGAGGGCATCGATCGTCCAGTACTCCACCGGCTTGAAGGCGCGGATCTCGCGCTCGCGCTCGACGATGAGCCGGAGCGCGACGGTCTGCACGCGTCCCGCGGAGAGTCCCTTCTTGACCGTCTTCCAGAGGAGCGGACTGGCCTTGTAGCCGACGAGACGGTCGAGGACGCGCCGCGCCTGCTGCGCGTTCACCTTCTTGTCGTCGATCTTGCCGGCGCGCTTGATCGCCGCCTGAACGGCTTCCTTCGTGATCTCGTGGAAGAGCACCCGCTGCATCGGCGGGCCGTCCTTGGTCTTGATCGATTCGGCGACGTGCCAGGCGATCGCCTCTCCCTCGCGGTCAGGGTCGGTCGCGATATAGATGTGCGATGCGACGCTCGCGGCGCCCTGCAGCTCGCCGAGCGTCTTCTCCTTCCCGGCCACCGGCACGTACTTGGGGGTGAAGCCGTTCTCGATGTCGATGCCGAGTCCCTTCTCCGGGAGATCGCGCACATGGCCGATGGTGGCGCGAACGCGGTAGTCCGGGCCGAGGTACTTGCCGATCGTCTTCGCCTTGGCGGGCGACTCGACGATGACGAGCCGGCGGTCGCGGTACGTGGCGAGTTCTTCCGGCGTGAGCGTGGGAAGCGCGGGGGCGCCGCGCTTCGACTTCGACTTGGACGGCTTCTTCTCGGGGATGACCGCGATGGGAGCGGAGGGCCGTTTCGCCGGTGCGGTGATGGGCTTCTTCGCCGGGCGGCGGGCGGGCGCCTGCTTCGGCGCCGCTTCGCGCACGACCGAACGCTTCGCGGCGGATGCCTTGGCGGCCGCCGGCTTCTTCGCCGCCGGCTTCTTCGGCGCGGGCTTCCGGGGAGTGGTCTTCTTCTTCGCGGGCATGGGCTAGTGCACCGTCACGTTCTCGCCGCCCAGGCCGTCGTCGATGAAGCCGACGCCTTCCATGAGCACGCGAAGGTCATCGAGCGCGATGCGCCCGTCGATCTGGGCGAGCGCACGCTCGATCAATGACTCCAGTTCCTCCGGGCTCACGAGCCCAGCGCCGGAGAGCGTCATCAGGTGGCCCCAGGCCTCGGGTGCGAAACGCCCCCGTTCGTGGGGGCCCAACACGCGAAAGGTCATTCGGCGGGTATTCCTCAGAGTTGCGGCGGTGTGGCCCACGATCGGACATTCAGCCCGAGCGAGCATCACCGGTTCATTGCCACGGGAAGCGGGAAGGATTACGCCAACCCCCTGCGGACTGCAATAGTATAGTAGGGCCCGCAAGGTGGGCCCAAGCTAGCGGGGGGTTCCGGCCTCGGCAAGGCGAACGATCTCGGCCACCAGCGCCGTCGGCGTGAACGACGTGACGTCGAGGACGTGATCGGCGCTGAGATACGCCGGCTCGCGTTCCGCGAGCAAGCGACGCATGGTCGTGAGCGGATCCGGGGTCTGCAGCAGGGGGCGCCGCCGGTGCGCGCGGCGCAGGCGCGCGAGCGCGATCTCGGGACGCATGCGCAAGTAGATCATCATGGCGCGTGGGCGGAGGAGCGCCATCGCCTCGGGACTCGTCACCCAGCCGCCGCCCGGAGACAGCACCATCCCGCCGCGCGCGGCAAGATCGCGGGTGAGCGCGAGTTCGCACGCGCGGAAGGCGGCCTCACCCCGCTCGGCGAAGATCCGCTCGACCGGCATCTGCTCGCGCGCTTCGATCTCGGTATCGAAGTCCAGGCAGGGGCGCCTGATCTTACGTGCGACACGGCGCGCGGCCGACGACTTCCCCACCCCCGGCAGGCCGATGAGGACGACGTGCGGATCAGCGTCGCGGGACGCGGATCCGGCCGGCAATGTGAGCAACATATCCATCGTAGTTCCGCCGGGTCTCGGCGAGGGAGTCGCCGCCGAACTTCTCCAGCATCGCCTGCGCGATGACGATCGCCGTCATCGCCTCGGCGATGACGCCCATCGCGGGCACCGCGGTGACATCGCTGCGCTCGGCGACCGCTTTCGCCGCTTCGCCGGTGGCGAGGTCGATAGTGTCCAGCGGGCGCATCAGGGTGCTGATCGGTTTCATGGCGGCGTGAATGATGAGCGGTTCGCCATTGGTGACGCCGGCCTCCAGCCCGCCCGCGCGGTTGGTGCGGCGGCGCACGTTGCCGGTGCGCGAGCGCCCGGGGGCGGGCTCGATCTCGTCGTGCACCTCGGCGCCGCTGCGGCGCGCATTGTCGAAGCCGGGGCCGATCTCCACGCCCTTCACCGCGGGGATCGAGACGATCGCGGCGGCGAGGCGGCCGTCGAGCTTCACGTCCCAGGAGACATGGGAACCGAGGCCCGCGGGCAATCCGTCGCAGATGATCTCGACGATGCCGCCAAGGGTGTTCCCTTCCTTCTGCGCGGCGTCGATGCGCGCGGTCATCTCGCGCTCGGCGGTGGGGTCCAAGGTGCGCAGGGGCGATGGGTCGGCGGCGGCGTTGAGATCGGCGGGGAGCGGGTCGGGGGTGTGGGCGTCCACTCCGCCGAGGTGGATGACATGGCTGCCGATGCTGATGCCGAACTCGCGCAGGAAGCGGCGGCATACTGCGCCGACGGCGGTGCGGGCCGCGGTCTCGCGAGCGGAGGCGCGCTCGAGGAGATCGCGCGCGTCGGCGCGGTCGTACTTGAGCAGGCCGCTCAGGTCCACGTGTCCGGGGCGGACGCGGGTGACGGCGCGCTTGCGCGGCGCGGGGTCGCCCTCGCGCGGCGCGGGATCCATGATCTCCTCCCAGTTCTTCCAGTCGAGGTTCGCGATGCGCATCGCGATGGGGGAGCCGAGGGTGAAGCCGGCGCGGACGCCGGAGAGGAGCTCGACGGCGTCCTGCTCGATCTTCATGCGGCGGCCGCGGCCGTAGCCCTGCTGGCGGCGGGCGAGGTCGGCGTCGATGTCGGCGGCGAGGAGGGGGAGCCCGGCGGGGATCCCCTCGAGGATCGCGAGGAGCGCGGGTCCGTGCGATTCGCCGGCGGTGGTGAAGCGGAGCATGGCGTGGCGGCTGGAGGATGGCGGCTGAGGATAAGCTACGCCGCGCGGGGGGAAACGAGAACCGCCCGGCGCCGAGGGACGGCGCCGGGCGGCTGGTGGAGCGAGCTAGGAAGCGCTTACGGGCAGGCCGCCGTCATCTGGGCCTGCGGGACCGTGACGACCACGACGCCGTACTGCGTGGCGCCGACGAGCATGGTGGCACCGCCCCCGATGAGCGCCGACTTGATCGGTCCGATGACCGGATCGCGAGTCGGAACGGAGAGGCAGAGCTGATAGGTGTTCGTGTTCCAGACCTGGATCTCAGCGGACGAAGAGGCCGTGAACATCATCTGGGTCCCGCCCGTGAGCCCCGGACGCGGCACGCCGAAGTTGCCGGGGTGGAAGTCCACGCCGGCGTTGCCCTTCGACGTCTGGAGCAGCCCCTGGAGGCGGAGCGTGATGTCGAAGAGGTAGGTGGAATCGGCGCGGATCGCGCTGGTGCCGCCGTCGAAGTTGATCGCCACGCCGGAGATCGAGGTGGAAGTGTTCGCGACCCAGTCGGAGACATCCGTGGGGCGCGAGACACCGCCATCGAAGACCGGGCGGAAACCGTCGGCCGGCGTGTAGGTGTGGCCCTTGTCGCTGATGCTCTGGACCATGCCGACATTGACGTCAAAGGTCATCGCGCGGGCGTTGGGCAGCCCGGAGACGCCGGCGATCGCTCCGCCTTCGCCGAACACCGCACGCTGGAAGTTGCCGGAGTTCCGCGTGAAGGTGGTGTCGCGGAACGCCACGAGCGGCGTGTTGGTGGTGACGGCGAAGAACGTCGTGTCGGTGCCGGTGATGAACGGCCCCTGCACGAAGGGAACGAGGGTGGAGTCGCTGCCGTAGCCGGCCGCCTTGTAGCGCTCGACCACGATCGTATCGACGGTGGCCGCGTCGCTCTGGCCGACCGCCTGTTCGAAGAAGAAGTGGGTCGCCTTCTGCGTGATGTTCTCGTACCGGATCGTGCCCTGATTGAAGAAGGGCAGTGTCTGGCCGGCGGTCGGCGTCGTGCTGTAGGCCACGACGAGGTCGCCGCAGGCGCCGGCGCCGGTGCAGGTGGCCGCGACGTACTGCGGCCGGTCGGCGAAGTCGTGCGCCTTGCGGTGCTGCACGAGCACGCCGTTCGGCAGCACGGCGGAGGTGACGGTGTAGAAGATGATGTTGGGCAGCGCGTACCGGTACACCTCATGCGGCGTGGCGATGCTCACGTCCACGAAGCTGAGGAGGGTACCACCCGAGTTCGCCACGATCAGCGTGTCGGTCATGTTGCCGAGGTGGTCCGCGGGACGGGCCGCGACGCCCCAGGGGCGGGAGCCGACGGGGATCGGCGCATGGAACGAGGAATCGGACAGTGCGAAGACCTCGAGCTGGTTCTTCTCGATGTTGGTGAGGTAGAGGCGGTTGGTCGGCGTATGGTAGATCCCGTCGGCCACCCGGCCGCCGTTGGGCAGCGGGCGGGTGAGGCCGGCGACGATCGTGACCGTGTCCATGCGGATGGCGCCCGTGTTGGCGAGCGGCGCGCGCGAGGTGTCCTGCCGGCCGTTGGTGTTCGTCGCGAAAGCGAAGACCTGGGCGGTCGTCGGGAAGGTGCTCACGGGGAGCGCCATCGTGAACGTGTGCACCGACGTGTTCACATTCCCGGCGACGAGCACCGATTCCTTCGCGAAGATCACCGCGCTGGGCGGCATGGCGCGCACTTCGTAGCCGAGCCAGCGGATGCCGGCGCGGTCGGTGGCGGACACATGGATCGTGTCCGTCACTTCGATGCGTTTGGTGACGCCGAAGTCGACGACGGGGATCGTATTGGTCCCGGCGGTGGCGACGACGGTGACCTGCACGGCGGTGCCAGTATAGAGGCGGCCGAGCGAGTCGTACATGAAGGGCGTGACTGTTGCCGTCCCGGGCGTGATGCCGGGCAACGCGAAGCTCATCGCTGAGTCGAGCGCGAGAGAATCCTTGAGCGGGCTCACGAAGATCACCGAATCAGCCTGCGGTGTCGGGTAGACACCGCTGATGATCCAGCCGAGGACCTTGACGCCGGCGCGGGCACGGCCGGTGATCGAGATCGCCGTGGTGAAGCCGACGACCGCGGTGTCGCGCGGCGAGATCTTGGGCTGCGTGATCACCACGATCGACGGCGTGCCGCCGCCGGTGACCATGAGCAGCGTGTCGATCTTGGAGTTGTTCAGGTTGCCGTCCACCGACTGCGCGAGGACCGTGACCGTGGTCCCGACCGGCACCGTCGACGGCACCGAGATCGTGCAGGTGCGCGTGAAGGAGGTGACGGCGGCATGGAACGTGGTATCGCACACGGTCGCGATGCCGGGGGCGCCGGCGACCGCATCCACGTGCAACAGGCCGAGGTTGTCGCCCGCGGTGACCGTGAAGGTCATCGCCGAATCGTTCACGGTGCCAGCCGTGAGGCCGATCGTTGGCGCGACCTTGTCACCGCCGCCGGTCGAGTCGGTCGCGACACACGCCGAGAGCGCGGCCGCGACGGCCAGGGCCGCGGCGAAGCGGACCAGGCGGCCGGTAGCGAGAGGACGGGGTTCCAGGAACGTCAGCATAGAGAGTCTCACCGAGTGGGCGTTCAGCGCTCAGAGCCCGGCGGGCCAAGCGCCTCACCGTCGTCCACGATATGGGGCGTGATCAGGATGATCAGGTCGTTCTTCGTCTCTTCCGTCCGCGTCTCGCCGAAGAGCTTCCCGATGAAGGGGAGATCGACGAGGATCGGGATGCCGGTCTTGTCCTGGGACACGTGCGAATCGGTGAGGCCGCCGATGACAGCGGTCTCGCCATCGCCGACGATCACTTCATTGTCGGCACGCTGCTTGTCGATCACGTAACCGAGGTCGGCCGAGGCCGGCTGGATGATGGACCGCTCGGCGTGCACCGACAGCAGGATCTGGCGGTTGTTCGTGATGTGCGGCGTCACCTGCAGGATGATACCGGTCTCCTTGTAGGCGACCGTGGAGCGCGGGGCCGTGGCCTGGTTGCCGCCCTGGGTGAGCGACCCGACGTCCACGATACGGATCGGGATCTCGGAACCGGACATGATCTCGGCCTTGCGGTTGTCGAGCGTGACGACGCTCGGCTCCGCCTGGACATCGGCGAGCCGCGTCTCCTGCAGCGCGTCCACGAAGGCGGTGAGATTGAACTTGCCGATCGTGGTCGTGAAGAGGAGCTCGAGGGCGGGATTCACGACGCGCTGGTTGGCGTTGGTGACCATGGCGAGCGAATTGCCGCCGAGGTCGACCACCGTCTGCTGGCGCGGATAGCCCTGGCTCGTCACCGCGTCCGGTACTCCGTCGCCGTTCGTGTCGACCGGCTGGAAGGTGCTGGGATCGGGACGCTGCACGAGCTTATTGAAGAAGGTGCTCGCCGAGCCAAGGTCGTACGAGACGCCGATGTCCTGGATGCTCGTGCGGTTGACGGCGATGATCTTGGCCTTGATCGCGACCTGCGGGGTGCGGATGTCGAGGTCGCGGATGTAGTTGGCGATATCGGCGAGGCGCGAAGCGACTTCGGTGATGATCAGCCGGTTGGAGGCCGAGTCGAAGGTCACGTCGCCGCGCGAGCCGCAGCTGCCGCCGTAGCCCGGGCTGTTCTGGACCGTGCCGGCGTTGGACATGCCGCCGCCCGCGCACTCCTTGGAGAGCAGGCTCTTGACGGACGCCATGAGCGAGGCAGCGCGGGCGTAGTTCACCGAGACGATCTGCGTGGTGAGCGGCTCCGCGGCCTGCTGTTTGCCGATGTTGTCGAAGGAATCGACGGTGATGATGCCGTCAGCGTCTTCCTTGGCGGCCAGCCCCTGGGACTGCAGGATGGCGCGGAGGGCGACGTCCCACGGCTGGTCACGGACTTCGGCGGTGACCGTCCCGGTGACCCCCTTCCCGACCACGATCGTGCGGCCGGAGAAGAGGGCGAAGGCGGCGATCACGTCGCGGATGTCGGCGTCGACGTAGGTGACGGTGATGCGCGGCTGCGACGAGCTGGCCGCGAAGGCCACCTGGTGCGCCGCTTTCACGTTGGCGTGGCCGTTGAAGACGGCCTGCCGCTGGGCGGCGGCGGCGTCGACGGCGACGGAGCTGCCGATGTTCGGTGACGTGCGCCAGGCGGGGAAGGTCCCGCCGGGGACGCCATCGATCGCGACATGCAGCGCGTCGGAGCCCCGGGTGAGCGTGTACTTGTGGTCGCCATCCAGCTCGATGACCACGCGCACCACGTCGTCGCGGTACTGCGCGACGCGGATGTTCGTGATGCCGCCGCGCGGCACCTTGTCATAGAGGCGGGCGACGCCCGTGAACTTGGCCCCCTGGAGATCGAGGACGATGCGCGCTGGCGACGCCAGCGCGAAGTCCTGGACATCCACCGAGCCATCGACGGCGATCACGACCTCGGCCCGGCCGCCGGCCGGTACGATGCTGAGCGCGCGGACCTCGCCGCCCTTGGCCGCATCGGTCGTTGCCGCGCGGGCCGCAGGCGCATTCGCGCCCAGCGCCGCGACGAGTGTAATCAGCGTCCAGATCCGGCTCATTGACTCCTCGCTTTCGTGATGTCGTTCATGCTCAACGCTTCCTGACGGGTCATGCCGATCTCTTCGATCGTGAAGATCACCTGGTTCGGGCGGATCTGGTTCACGCGCATCCGGCCGAGGGTCTGTCCGATCCTCACGCGGTACTGTTCCTTGGTCTGCAGGTCGCGCAGGATAGCGACGCTCCGGCCGGCCGGGTCGTAAATGACGGCGACGAGGCGGAGGTCGGAGATCATCGGGCGGAGGTCGCCCGTCTTCATCAAGGAGAGGAACGGATCGCGCCGATTCTCGGCCTGGTAGGCGAAGGTCTCGCGCATCAGGGAGATCTCCTGCTTGCCGCCGCGCTGCGAGACCGAGTTGGCCTGCGCACCGGGAGCGGGAGCCGCGCCCTTCGCGGGAGTGCCGGCCGGCGCACCCTTGGCGGGCGCCGCTGCGGTACCCTTCGCGGGGGCAGGAGCCGTGCTCTTGGCGGCCTGCTGTTGCGCGGGCGGCGTGATGGCGGCCGGCCGCGGTGCGGGCTTCGCCGGCGCCGACTGCGGCGACGGGTTCTGCTCCGCCTGGATGTGCGCGTTCGTGGCCGCGGCCGCGTTCGCGGCGGCCGCCTTCGGCGCCGTGATGTTCGGCATGCTCTGCGCGACGGCGCGCGAGGCGCCGGCGAGCGAGAAGGCGATGGCCGCCGTGAGGGCGGTGCCGCGCATGAGAGCGCTCATTGCTTCGCTCCGCCCTTCTTGGGTGGCCCGGGTTGGTCGGCCGACTTCGGCTTCGCGACGAAGGTCTCGAGCTCGAAGCGCGCCTCGACGACCGCCGCATCCGACGCCTGCTTCGAATCCTTGGCGATCGCCGGGTTCGACGGCGCGGCGAGCGAGAGGTTCACCGGGAGGATGATCCGGGTGAGGTTCCCCACGTTCGCGAAGAACTCGCCGAGCTGATTGTAGCCGCCGATGACGACCATCTTGTAGCGGTAGGTGTCGTAATTCTCGCCCTCGGCCACCGGCTGCGGGTCGACCGCCGAGACGTCGAGTCCGGCGCGGCGCGCCGCCGTCGAGACCTGCTCGAGCAGCGAGGGGACCTCGTTGCCGACCGGCACGAGCGTGCGGATGAGCACGAGGTTCTGCTGGTATTCGGCGAGCTGGCGGCGGAGCTGGTCGAGGTTGCCCTTGGCCATCTCCGACTTCGCCTTCTGGTTGAGCGTGACGAGCCCGGCGAGGCGGTCGCGGCTCTTGTCGATCGCGTCCGCCTTCGGGCGGTAGAGCAGATAGAAGTAGGCGCCGGCCGCAGCGAAGGCCGCGACCACGAGGAGGAGCATGAACTGCTCGCGCTGTCCCTTCGGGAGACTGGCCATGGCTACCTCACCGCCAGCGAGACGGGAACGGTCTTGATCGCCGAGGGATCGGGCTCCTGGTACGAAGCCGTCAGCGTGAACTCGGTGACCTCCTTCCCGTCGATGAGAACGATCGACGACTTCTCGAGCTGGACGTTCTCGATGAACGGCGAGGCCTCGAGGAGCTTCATGAAGCGGGTGAGCGCCTGAATGTCCACCGTGTTGCCGACGATCTTCATGCGGACGCGCGGCACCGCGGTGCTGTCCACCTCGGGGAGGCCGGGCTTCTTGCCATCGGCCGGCGGGGCGTTCTGCGGTGCAGCGGCCGTCATGTTGTTCGTCTGCTGGACGGTGGTCAGCCAGGTGTACGGCGGCAGCGCGCGGCTGACCTCATCCATGAGGTGCGGCCAGACGAACCGCTTGCTGTCGAAGCTCTTGATGAGCTCGACCTGGCGGACGACGGAATCGCGCTCCGCCTCGGCCCGCCGCTTCTCGCGGATCACCGCGGTATAGCGGGTGGAGTCGGCGATGGCGACGTCGAGCTGCCGGTTGACGTCCTGCGTCTGGCCGCGCTGATACCAGAACATCAGCGCGATCAGCACGGCGGAGAGCAGCGCGCTCCCGGCGGCACCCAGCAGGAACGGATCCTTGACCCCGCTGACGAGGCTCGCTGCAGCGCCGGCGAAGTCCACGCCGCCGCCACCGCCGCCACCTCGACGGGGTTTGCTGGTCGTACCGGGGAGCAGATTGATTTCGATCATGTCGCGACCTTGTCTTTGCGGGTCAGGCGACCTGGCGGAGCGCCAGTCCGATGGGCAGCATCAAGAGCGGAGCGACATCATCAATGACGAGCGACTCGAACGCCCCGTCACGCACGCGCAAGCGCTGCAACGGGTTGGCGAGCGTCACCGGGATCCGGAGCCGCGTGCCGAGGGCCTCGTTCAGCCCGGGGACGCGAGCGCCACCACCACAGGTGTAAGCGGCCTTCAGCTTCGCGGCCGTGCGAGAGGAGGAAGCGAGGAACGCCGCCGCCCGCTCGATCCCGACCGCGAGCTCTTCGCCGCGCGTCTCGGTGACCGTCTGCAGGTGCGGCGACCGCTCGTAGCCCTGGAGGAGGGCGTCGGCCTCTTCGGCGCTCAGCCCGCGTTCCCGCTGGAGATCCTCGCGGAAGCGCCGCGTGCCGACCGCGATATCGCGGGTGAGCAGCGGGACACCGTCGTCGAGGATGTTGATGTTCGTGACCTCGTGCCCGATGTTGACGAGACAGACGACGCCGCTCATCGCCTCGGGATAGTTCACCTCGAAGGCGTTGTGCAGCGCGAAGGCATCGACATCCACGATCGCCGGCTGGACCTCGGCATCCGTGAGCAGGCGGATCTTCCCTTCGATCAGGTCGCGCTTGGCGGCGACGAGCAGCACGCTCATCTCCAGGCCGTCGGCGTCGGGATCGAGGATCTGGAAGTCGAGCTCGACCGATTCCATATCGAAGGGGACGTGCTGCTCCGCTTCCCAGCGGATCAGCTCGCGCGCCTGCTGCTCACGCACCCGGTCGATCTGGATCTTCTTGATGATCACGTCGCGGCCGCCGACGGCGGTGACGACGGACTTCGACTTGATCCCCGCGCTCAGCAGCGCGCTGCGGATCGCGTCGGAGACGATGCCGGGGTCCATCACCTCGCCCTCGACGATCGCATCGGCGAGCAGCGGCGCGATCGCGACCTTCACGAGCTCGGGCTCGCTGCGACCGTGATCGATGACTGCGACCTTGATGAGCCCGGACCCGATGTCCAGACCGACCGTCGTCTTCTTCTTTCCGAAGAGCGCCATGAGATGGGCCGCCGTAAGTGGAAGCAAAAAGCGCACGCGAGTCACCGCGTGCATGCGAGCGCGAATGCGTCCCGACACCGAATGCCATCCGACCGGTGCCAAGGCCTTGACTGCATGTCACACGAGCGGGGGCGCCTAAAGTAACGCGTCACATCGGAGCGGCAACTCGTTTCGTGAGAGCAAGCAAGCCCTCGGGAGCACTCTCACGGCATGATGCTCCAGGCATGGGCCGAGATCCGACGCGGACGTCGTGCCGCGTCGAGCACGACGACCAGGGAGAGCCGCGCGCGCGCCGGCGCGGCGGGGGGCACACCGGAACGCGCCTCGGCGATCACGAGGTACGACGCCGCCCCCAGCCGCACGACGCGCACCGTGTCGGTGACCTCCCCGTAGACATGAGCGCGGAGGCCGACGAGCCCCGGCGCGCCGGGGGACGCCCAGCCGCTGTCCCATTCCGGCGGCAGGAGGGCGAGGGTGAGCGCGCGTTCCGCGGCGGCGCGGGCGGCGGCCCGGCGGACGGCGCCGGCCGCATCGCGCATCCCGAGCCGGGCGGCCCAGAGCGCGCCCGCGGCGAGCGCCCCCGCGAGCACGAGCGCGGCGAGCACGAAAGCGAGCGCGAAGCCCCGTCGCGGCGCCACGCTAGTTCCTCACCGCGACCGAGGTCCGCGCGGAGTCCCGCCAGCGTGCCGCCGCCGGCGAGGACCCGACCGCCGACGCGCGCAGCTCGATGTCGATGCGCGCGACGCCGGCGGGGAGAGCGGGCGCGCCGAGGGAGTCGAGATAGGCAAGCGGATCCCCG
>Ga0315271_10000582_pt1 | contig 20632 bp, 19 predicted proteins | sample C3_top_MG_FD_204664 | JGI IMG/M metagenome (GOLD analysis project Ga0315271, IMG submission 204664) | Sediment microbial communities from Yellowstone Lake, YNP, Wyoming, USA - C3_top | ecosystem: Environmental > Aquatic > Freshwater > Lake > Sediment | place: USA: Wyoming | collected 2017-08-01
ACTGCATGGCGGCACGCGCGGCGCGCGGGTCAACGGTGTCGAGATCCATCTCGGCGTGCAGCAACAGGTAGGCCTTGCGCGGTTGCGCCAGCATCTGCGAGACGTTCATGCCATGGGCTGCGCCGGCGGCCGGCATGGCACCGGCGAGATAACCGCCGACGCTGTTGGCGGCTTCGCCGAGGAATCCGAATCTCGCGTCGATGATGCGCGCGAGTTCCTGCGCCAGCCGATGCAGTTCGCTCGCCTGCGCATGATGCTGCGCGAGATTGCCGAGGAAGATTGCCCGGTTGTGGCCGGCGGCGAGGCTTTCGGCGATCTTGCGAACGCTCGGATCGACGCCAACGCCTGCCAATGCGCTCGGTACTGCCACCGATCTGATTTCGGCCGCCGCCTTCACGACCTGAGCGAGGATTCCCACCATCGCGGAAGGCGCCACGATGGCTTTGTTCGCCACCCGCATCAGCAGATCGTCGTCGAGCGGATTGATCAGATTGAATTCGGCGCCCTTCTTGACCGCTTGGCGTAAGCGCTGCGCGAGCAAAGGCTGTTCCTTGCGCAGCGCGCAGCCCATCACCAGGACGCGATCCAGCGTGGCAATTTGCGCGATTTTCATTCCCAGCCACGGCGCACCGTGCAACTGTGCGTCGGCGGAAAAATCCGCCTGGCGCAAGCGGAAATCGACGTTGCCGGCGCCCACTCCGCGCGCCAGCTTGCCCAGCAGATAGAGTTCTTCGAGCGTCGCTTGCGCCGTTGCCAGCATGCCGATTGCCTCCGCGCCGTGAGTTTTGCGGATGCGTCGGAGTTCGCCGGCAATGTATTCCAGCGCGGTGCTCCAGTCGACATCTTCCCATTTGCCGTCACGCTTGAGCATCGGTGAAGTCAGCCGGTCGGCGCAATTCAGCGCTTCGTAGGAAAAACGGTCACGATCCGACAACCAGCATTCGTTGACGTCCTCGTTCTCCAGCGGCAGGACCCGCAATACCCGGTCGCCCTTGACCTGCATCACGAGATTGGAGCCGAGGCCATCGTGCGGCGCCACCGAGCGGCGCCGTGCCAGTTCCCAGGTGCGGGCGCTGTAGCGGAAAGGCTTCGAGGTCAGTGCGCCGACCGGGCAGACGTCGATCATGTTGCCCGACAGCTCGGAATCCACCGTGCGCGCGACGAAAGGCATGATTTGCGCATGCTCGCCGCGACCGGCCATGCCGAGCTCCATGATTCCGGCGATTTCCTGTCCGAACCGAACGCAACGCGTGCAATGAATGCAGCGGGTCATTTCCTCGGCCGACACCAGCGCTCCGAGGTCCTTGTGCGCCACGACGCGCTTCGGCTCGTCGTAGCGCGAGCTGGATCCGCCATAGCCGACCGCAAGATCCTGCAACTGGCATTCCCCGCCCTGGTCGCAGATCGGGCAGTCGAGCGGATGGTTGATCAGCAGAAATTCCATCACGCCCTTCTGCGCCTTGATCGCGGCATCGGAATGCGTGTAGACCTTCATGCCCTCGGCCACCGGCGTGGCGCAAGCCGGCAGCGGCTTGGGCGCCTTTTCGACCTGCACCAGGCACATGCGACAGTTGGCGGCGATCGACAGCTTGCGGTGATAACAGAAATGCGGCACGTAGATGCCGAGCTTGCCGGTGGCATCCATGATCATGCTGTTATCCGGAACTTCCACCGGCCGGCCGTCTATTTCGAGCTTTGCCATGTGCGCGGGGTCAGCGTTGTGCGTGAGCCGGGCCTGATTCTTGAACCAGGCATTTGCCGTTGTCGATGTGGTGCTGAAACTCGTCGCGGAAATGCTTGATGAAGCTTTTTACCGGCAGCGCGGCGGCATCCCCCAGCGCGCAGATCGTGCGCCCGGCAATGTTGTCCGCTACCGAATTCAACTTGTCGAGATCCTCCGCGCGACCCTGGCCGTGCTCGATGCGATGGACCATGCGATACAGCCAACCCGTACCTTCACGGCACGGCGTGCACTGGCCGCAGGATTCCTCGAAATAGAAATACGACAGCCGCTGCAACGCCCGCACCATGCACGTGGTCTCGTCCATGACGATGACAGCGCCCGAGCCGAGCATCGAACCGGCCTTGGCGATCGAGTCGTAATCCATGTCGGTGGCGAGCATGATCGCCGCCGGCAGCACCGGCATCGACGAACCGCCCGGAATGACCGCCTTGAGCTGGCGAGCGTCGCGCATGCCGCCGGCCATCTCCAGCAGTTTCACGAACGGCGTGCCGAGCTTCACTTCGTAGTTGCCGGGGCGCGTGACGTGGCCGGAAACCGAAAATACCTTGGTGCCCCCGTTGTTCGGACGGCCCATGCTGAGGAAAGCGCCGCCGCCGTTGACAATGATCCATGGGACAGCGGCGAAAGTCTCGGTGTTGTTGATCGTGGTGGGCTTGCCGTACAGGCCGTAGCTGGCGGGGAACGGCGGCTTGAAGCGCGGCTGGCCTTTCTTGCCTTCCAGAGACTCCAGCAGTGCGGTTTCTTCGCCGCAGATGTACGCGCCCCAGCCATGATGCGCGTGCAATTCGAAGCTGAATTCCGAGCCAAGTATGTTCCTGCCCAGCAATCCCGCGCCGCGCGCTTGCTCCAGCGCTTCTTCGAAGCGCTCGTACACGTCCCAGATTTCCCCGTGTATGTAGTTGTAGCCGACGGTGATGCCCATCGAATACGCCGCGATCGCCATGCCCTCGATGACGATGTGGGGGTTGTAGCGCAGGATGTCTCGATCCTTGAAGGTGCCGGGCTCGCCTTCGTCGGAATTGCAGACGAGATATTTCTGCCCGGAAAACGCGCGTGGCATGAAGCTCCATTTGAGCCCGGTGGGAAATCCGGCGCCGCCGCGACCGCGCAGCGCAGACTTCTTCATCTCGGCGATGACCTGCTCGGGCGTGATTTTCTCTTGCAGGATCTTGGCCAACGCCTGGTAGCCGCCACGCGCCTGATAGTCCTCGAGCCGCCAGTTGAGTCCGGTCAGCCCTTTCAGGATGAGCGCGTCGGGCCCGTAGACATCCGCAGAAAACGGCGGCACCGGCGCGTTCATTTGCGCAGTTCCTCTATCCAGGCATCGAGCTTGTCGGGCGTCATGAAAGACATCATGCTCTTGTCGTTGTGCAGGCACACCGGCGCATCGCCGCAGGCGCCCAGGCATTCGCCTTCCCTCAGCGTGAAGTGGCCGTCGGGCGTCGTCTCGTCGAACCCGATGCCGAGTTTCTTCTGCAGGTAATCCGCGGCAACCACCGCGCCGGACAGGGCGCAGGGCAGATTCGTGCACAGCGTGATCTTGTGGCGCCCGACCGGATGCAAGTCGTACATGCCGTAGAAGCTGGCCGCTTCGTACACCGCAATCGGCGGCATGCCCAGATACTGTGCGACGTATTCCATGGTTTCGGTCGAAAGCCAGCCCTTCTCGCTCTGTGCGATGGTGAGCGCGGCCATGACAGCCGATTGCCGCTGGTCGGGGGGATACTTGGCGATGGCGGCATCGATCCGGGCCAGCGATTCCGGGGAAAGCACCACGGATTCGTTTCGGAGCTCGGCCGCATTCATCGGTCCACTTCCCCGAACACGATGTCCTGCGTGCCGATGATGGCAACCACATCCGCGATCATGTGTCCGCGCGCCATTTCATCGAGCGCGGCCAGGTGCGCGAAACCAGGGGCGCGTATTTTCAGGCGATACGGCTTGTTGGCCCCGTCGGACACCAGATAAATGCCGAACTCGCCCTTGGGCGCCTCGACCGCGGCATAAGTCTCGCCAGGCGGGACGTGCATACCTTCGGTGAAGAGCTTGAAATGGTGGATCAGCTCCTCCATGTTCATCTTCATGTCCACGCGCGAGGGGGGCGCGATCTTGTGGTCGTCGATGATGACCGGCCCCGGATTTTTGCGCAGCCAGTCGATGCACTGTGTCACGATTCGATTGGACTGACGCATCTCCTCGATGCGCACGAGATAGCGGTCATAGCAATCGCCGGTGACGCCGACCGGGATGTCGAAGTCGACACGATCGTAGACCTCGTAAGGCTGCTTCCTGCGCAAGTCCCATTCGACGCCGCAGCCGCGCAGCATCGGGCCGGTGAAGCCCAGCGCCAGCGCACGCTCCGGGGTAACCACGCCGATGCCCACCGTGCGCTGCTTCCAGATGCGGTTGTCGGTGAGCAGCGTTTCATACTCGTCGACGCAGCGCGGGAAACGCCTGGCGAAGTCCTCGATGAAATCGAGCAGAGAGCCGCGGCGATTGCCGTTCATCTCGCGCACGGCCTTTTCATCATGGATTTTAGACGCCAGGTACTGCGGCATCGTTTCCGGCAGATCGCGATAGACGCCACCGGGTCGATAGTAGGCTGCATGCAACCGCGCGCCGGAAACCGCTTCGTAGCAGTCCATCAGGTCTTCGCGCTCGCGAAAACAATACAGGAACACGGTCATCGCACCAATGTCGAGTGCGTGAGCGCCCAGCCACAACAGGTGGTTGAGGATGCGGGTGATCTCGTCGAACATCACGCGGATGTACTGCGCGCGCAGCGGCACATCGATCCGCAGCAGCTTCTCGATGGCCATCACGTAGGCATGCTCATTGCACATCATCGAGACGTAATCGAGCCGGTCCATGTAAGGCACCGACTGCAGGAAGGTCTTGTGCTCGGCGAGCTTTTCGGTGCCACGATGCAGCAGCCCGATGTGCGGATCGGCGCGCTGGATCACCTCGCCGTCGAGCTCCAGCACCAGCCGCAACACCCCGTGCGCGGCCGGATGCTGGGGCCCGAAGTTCATCGTGTAGTTACGGATCTCAGCCACGAGCCGTCAGACCGCGGGGATTCATGAAAAAATCAAGAGCGTTTGACGAAGAAAGGACGCAAAGAAAGACGCGGCAAGGATAGGCACGTACAAGCCGGCATTGACGTGTTCTTCCTTTGCGTCCTTTCTTTTCACTTTGCGTCCTTTGCGTCGAAAGCTTTTCGTTTTATTCAGCACTAATCGACATCGCCGTAGTGCGCTTCCCGCACCACGCGCGGCACCGTCTCGCGAGGCTCGATGCTGACCGGTTGATAGATCACGCGCTTCTGGTCCGGGTCGTAACGGACCTCTACAAATCCGGACAACGGAAAGTCCTTGCGGAAAGGGTGCCCGATGAAACCGTAGTCGGTCAGGATCCGGCGCAAATCCGGATGGCCCGGGAACATGATGCCGAACAGATCGAAAGCCTCGCGCTCGAACCAGTTGGCGGACGGCCAGATTCCGACGACCGAATCCACCACCGGAAATTCGTCGTCGGCCGCGAATACCTTCAGGCGCAATCGATGGTTCGACGACACGGACAGCAGGTGATAGACCACGGCGAAGCGCAGGCCCCGGTGACGCCCGTTGCCATAGTCCCGGTAATCCAGGCCGCACAAATCGATGAGTTGCTCGAACTTCAGCGCCGGACCATCGCGCAACTCGCTTGCCACGAACAACAGATCGGCGGCGCCGACAACCAGCGTCAGTTCGCCGAAGGCATCGACTATCTCCACAACCTTGCCGGCAAGCGTGGATTCAAGGCTTTCGGCGAGCGCCGTTATGCTGGCCATGTGGGAAGATTCAGCGCGCGATGGTGTTGGTGCGGCGGATCTTGTTCTGCAACTGGATGATCCCGTAGAGCAGCGCCTCGGCGGTCGGCGGGCAGCCGGGAACGTAGACATCCACCGGCACGATGCGGTCACAGCCTCGCACCACCGAGTAGGAGTAGTGGTAGTAGCCGCCGCCATTGGCACAGGAACCCATCGAGATGACCCAGCGCGGCTCGGACATCTGGTCGTAGACTTTGCGCAACGCCGGCGCCATCTTGTTGCACAACGTGCCGGCCACGATCATTACGTCGGACTGGCGCGGACTCGGCCGGAACACCACGCCAAAGCGGTCCAGGTCATAGCGCGCCGCACCGGCGTGCATCATCTCCACGGCGCAACAGGCCAGGCCGAACGTCATCGGCCACATCGAGCCGGTGCGCGTCCAGTTGATGACGTTGTCGATCGTGGTGGTGACGAAGCCTTGTTCGGTGACGCCTTCAATGCTCATTCTCTCAGTCCCATTCCAGCGCTCCTTTTTTCCACTCGTAGACGAAGCCGACCACGAGGATGGCGAGGAAGAGCACCATTGCCAGGAAACCGAACGTGCCGATTTCGTGGAGCACCACCGCCCAGGGAAAAAGGTACGCGATCTCCAGATCGAACAGGATGAACAGGATCGCCACCAGGTAGTAGCGCACATCGAATTTCATGCGCGCGTCCTCGAAGGCCTCGAAGCCGCACTCATAGGGAGAAAGCTTTTCCGGATCGGGCCGGTGCACGCCGAGCAGTCTGCTCAGGGTGCCGCCGGCCAAGGGTAGCGCCACCCCGACGGCAAGGCCGACAAAAATGAACAGCAGAATCGGAAAGTACTGCTCAAGCATTGCCCGCTCTCATTTGGTGCCGACGGGGAGACTCGAACTCCCACGGGTTTCCCCACCACCCCCTCAAGATGGCGTGTCTACCAATTTCACCACGTCGGCATTTCCTTCAGGCGCGGGGCGTGAGGCCGATCTCTTGCAAGCTCAAGGGTCTTGCGCCGCGCTCCCCGCGTCTCGCCGTTACTTCGGAATTTCGTTTGCCTTCGAATCGCCGCCAGACTGGGCCGGCCCGGTGACGGCCGGCACCGGAACGCTCTTGGCCGGTTCGAGCGGAGATTCCTGATGGGTCGACATCACGCCTTCGGGCCGGCCCTTGTGACTGGACACATAGGTGAGTCCGAGGCTGGTCAGGAAAAACACCGCCGCCAGGAATCCAGTGGTCCGGCTCAGAAAGTTGGCCGATCCACTGGAACCGAACAGGCTGCCGGCGGAACCGCTGCCGAAAGCCGCGCCCATATCCGCACCTTTGCCGTGCTGGAGCAGCACGAGACCGATCACGCATAACGCGGCAAGTACATGAAGAATCAGAATCAAGGTTTCCATTATGTCATCCCATCGTTGCAACCATCCGCCGCCCGGCAGATGGCGAGAAATTCTTCGGCCGCCAGCGACGCGCCACCGATCAATCCGCCGTCCACATCCGGCATGCCGAACAACTCCGCCGCATTGGCGGCCTTGACGCTGCCGCCGTACAGGATCGGCATCAACGCGGCGACACGCTTATCCCGCGCGGCCAGGCTCGCGCGCAAGAAGGCATGCACCGCCTGCGCCTGATCCGGGGTTGCCGTCTTGCCTGTGCCGATTGCCCACACCGGCTCGTACGCCAGCACCGACGCCTTCAATCCTTCAACTCCGAGCCGATCCGCCACCACGCCAAGCTGACGGCCGGCCACTTCTTCCGTGACGCCCCGCTCGCGCTCCGCGAGCGTTTCGCCGACGCAAACGATCGGCACCATGCCTTCGGCCAACACCGCCTTGGCCTTCAGCGCGACGGTGTCGTCATCCTCGCCGAACAGCTGCCTGCGCTCGGAATGCCCGACAATCACATAGCGACAGCCAAATTCGCGCAGCATCGCGGCGGAAACTTCGCCGGTAAAGGCTCCTTTGGGATGTTGGCTGACGTTCTGGCCGCCCCAGGCCGCTTTCGACCCTGCCAGTGCCGACTGGGCCTGGACAAGGTACGGAAAAGGGACGCAAACCGCGGCGTGTGCCGTGCTGAAACCACCCGCCGCCACCGCAACCTTGTCGAGGAGGGCCTGGTTTGCCGGAAGGCTGCCGTGCATCTTCCAGTTGCCCACCACCAGCCGCTGCCGCATGCGCTATCCCACCGAGAAAACTGGTGGATTTTACCCGTCAGGGCAAGGGAGGGTCAATGTCGGCCGCATCCCGGTAGTGTCACAGTTTGAAAATCATCGGCATATACTGTCGGAATGGCTGAGAAAGTTATTCCGACATGCCGATATAAGCATGGCGAACTAAAAAGAGTAACAACGGGCTCGCACGATGGCCAATGGGCACTGCCGGGGCAATTCAATTTCCAGGCAGCGGTTACGCCCAACAACCTCCATCTGGAGGGAACGACATGGATATTAGAGTTGCAAAACTTGAGGCTATTTTGCCCACGCTGGCAACTAAAACGGACATAGCCGAGACGAGAACCGCAGTGGCAGAATCAAAATCCGACATTGTCAAATGGCTGGCAGGGTTACTGTTCGCCGCAACGGCCCTCATTTTGACTGTAATGACATTTGTTTTGGGGCGAGCGTTACCAGTTCCCAGGCAACCGTTGCCACAGCAACCTATCGTAATTCAATTCCCAGCGCAGACGGGTTCGCCCACATTGCCCGCACCTCCACCGGCTAAGAAATAACTTTACCCTAGCCCAACTTTCTCAACTGGGGGGTGGATTCTGGGTAAATAGTCATGGAATCAACGGCGGTCTCTAAAAGGTCTCCACTACATCTTTGATTGGCTCCTTGGCGAGCAAAGCGCCATCGGCTCGGATTCTGGGCGGTGGCTGCGGGGGCAGCGTGAGCTTGAGCTGATGGATGAGGATCTTCTGCTCAGCACTGGGTTCAGTGTAGCGGCTCAGGATCAAGGTGCGCCCGTCCGTAGTCGGGAAGTGGACGTCGAGCATCTGGATCTCGGCGAACTTGTCCAGCACGGCGCGTGAGGTCAGTCCTGGTGCCAAGGGTTTGAGCTGCGCGCGCAGACTCACGTGCAGGCAGTAGGCCATAAAGGCCACGAAGATGTGGGCTTCGACACGATGTTCGAGTTGGTGGTAGATCGGGCGCAGTTGCAAATCGTCCTTCAAGTTCTTGAACGCCGCCTCGACCTCGGTCAACTGGATGTAGAAGCGCCACAGGTCTTGCGGATCGCGTCCGCACAGGTTGGTGCGCAGCAGGTAGCGGCCTTCACGCCGGCGCGCCTGGGCGAGCTTGTCTCGGTTCAGGTGAAAGGAGAAACTCGTCGCGTTTGCATCGGGCAAGCTCACATCGAGCAAACGCCACGCGTTGCGATAGCGTCCCTTGGCTTCACCCAACTTGAGCACCAACTCGCGTGAGTCCTTGAACGACATCTGCTCAAGCTGGTGCAAGCGCTTGACCAACTTCTTCAGTTTTGCCCGGCGCATCGCGCGCTCCTTCTTCGTGCGATCCTCGCTCTGGGCAAAGACGTAGAGTTCCTGCTCTCGTGGCAGCAGTTTCACCTTGACCCCGGGACGTACCTCTTGCCAGGAAAGGGCCAACAGATCGCGCTCGAGTTTGGTCAAACGCCCCTTGGGCGTGCCCACCAGGTAGCTCACCGGTGGATCGGCGTTGCGCATCTCGGCGAGCACTTCCTCGGTGGGAATGCCGCGGTCCATGACCCAGATCCGATCCGCCTTGCCGTATTGCGCTTCGATCTTGCGCAAGAACTCCTTCAGCGTCGTCTTGTCCGAGGTGTTCCCCGGCAACACTTCGTAGGCCAGTGGGAATCCCTCCGGCGTCACGATCAAAGCAATCACCACTTGCACGCAGTCAGCACGCTTGTCCCGGCTGTAACCGTAACGACGCTTGTCTTGTTCATTCTCCGGGGGCGCGGACTCGAAGTACGTGCTGGTCAAGTCGTAGAGCAGCACCTCGAAGCGCGCCCCGAACAGGTCTTGCCAGCGCTGCGTCAGGTGCGTGAACAACGCGCGCTTATGCTCCAGCAATTTGTCCAAGCACCGATACAGCGCGTTCTTCTCCGCCAGCGCGTAATCGGCCCCCAATAAATCCCCCATCGCGCTTTGCTCGTACCACTGCCGATGCAAGCGCCATTCGCTCCCAGGATCAATCAGTCGGTACACCACCAAGGTCAGCAGCACATGGCGCCAACGCGTGCCTTCGCGCGAATCGGGCAAGCGCGATCCCCAGAACTGCTCTAACCCCAGTTGCTCGTACAGTTCACAGGCTAACCAGCACGCACCCCATTGTCGCGCCCGATGTAGCTGCATCGCCTCCAGCCGCACCTTCACCCCGTACCCCTTGGCGTGCACGGGCACCTCGCGCTGCGAAGGAAACAACGCCAACTGCGTAGCCTTCCCCTTGTCCTCGTCGAAGGACTCGATCACCCGACACCACGTCTCGCGTTGGCTGTCGTTGATCTCCCCCAGATACAACACGTGACGTTGCACCACGCGCCCTCCCGCGCACCGCTTGGATTCCACTATGCTCCAGTAGCAGTGCTCCTTGCCGTCCTTCCAGCGTCGATTGCTGCGCAGGTACATGATCGCCACGCATTGTAGGCACCCCAGCGCATTTGAAAAGACACTTGGTCTCCACTACAGCGGAATTCAACAACCACCCCCAGCAACCACGCGGGTTTCCAGCCGATCAACCCCCGAAAATTGCCGTTTGATCGGTCGAGTTGAGAAAGTTGGGCTAGTCTGCATTGTTCATGAACGCTATGAAAGCGCCCGACATTGCGTCAGCAGCCCTTCGAGGTTCATGAATAATCCTAGCCAGCGCGGCGTCGCGGCTTAAAGCCGTGCTCCAAGGCGCGGCACACAGGTTTGGTCAACCGAACCTTCCCGTGATGCTGTGGCTCCGGCCGTGCCTTCGGCAAGTAACTTGATCTTCGAGCAGGTTAGCCTTCACCGTTACATTACCGGTCGCTTCGTTAGCCGAAGCGGCCGGTAATGTAATCTTCTGTGGCCTTGTTCTTGGGCTTGATAAAGATGGTATCGGTGGCATCGAACTCGATCATCTGGCCCAAATACATATAGGCCGTGAAGTCCGACACGCGCGCGGCCTGCTGCATGTTATGGGTCACGATCAGGATCGTGACCTTGTGCTTCAGGTCGGCGATGAGTTCCTCGATGCTGGCGGTGGCAATCGGGTCCAGCGCGGAAGTCGGTTCGTCGAAGAGCAGTATTTCTGGCTCGGTCGCCAGTGCGCGCGCGATGCACATGCGTTGCTGCTGGCCACCCGAAAGATTGAACGCCAGGTCGTTCAGCCGGTTCTTGACTTCGTCCCACAGCGCGGCGCTGCGCAGCGCCTGCTCGACCTTCTCGTCGAGCGTGGCGACGCCGCGCACGCCGCGCACCCGCAGACCGTACGCGACGTTCTCATAGATCGATTTCGGAAACGGATTGGGCTTCTGGAACACCATGCTGATGCGCATGCGCACTTCGATCGCATCGACTTGTGGATTCAACAGATTGGTATTGTCCGGATGCAAGCGGATCTCGCCTTCGTAGCGGTTGCCCGGATAGAGATCGTGCATGCGGTTGAAACAGCGCAAATACGTCGACTTGCCGCACCCGGAAGGCCCGATCAGCGCAGTGACCTTCTTGTCGTAGATCGGCATGTTGATGCCTTTCAACGCCTGGAAGCCGCCGTAGAAGAAACTCAATCCGCGCGCTTCCGCCTTGAGGACGAGATCGCCCTGCGCGGACAGTCCGTCAGTGATCTTGGACATTCTGGATTCTCACCACTTGATTTTTTTTCTCAGCCGGTAGCGGATATAGATCGCCAGTGCATTCATCGACAACGTCATCACCACCAGCACCAGTCCGGCGGCGGCGGCATTCTGATGAAACGCGGCTTCCGGCCGCGAAGTCCAGTTGAACATCTGGATCGGCATCACGGTGAACGGAGCAAACAGCCACTCGAAAACTCCGGCCGGCGGGTCGCCGGTAAAAGGGGCTGGCGGCAGGAAGGCGATGAAGGTCAGCGCGCCGATAGTGATGATCGGCGCGGTCTCGCCGATCGCGCGCGCCAGTCCGATGATCACGCCGGTGAGGATGCCTGGAACGGAGTACGGCAGAATGTGGTCAGCGGTGGTTTGCCATTTGGTGGCGCCAAGCGCATAAGCGCCTTCGCGGATGACGCCGGGAATCGAACGGATCGCCTCGCGGGTAGCGACGATGACCACCGGCAGGATCAACAACGCGAGCGTCAGGCCGGCGGACAGGATGCTCTGGCCGAAACCGAACTTGTAGACGAACAGGCCCAATGCCAGCAAGCCGTAAATGATCGAAGGCACGCCGGCGAGATTGGTGACGTTGATCTCGATGATGTCCGTCACCCAGTTCTTCGGCGCGTATTCCTCGAGGTAGACCGCGCCCGCCACGCCGACCGGTATGGCGGTGACGGCGGTCACCAGCATCACCAACGTGCTGCCCACCCAAGCCGACAGGATGCCTGCGTTCTGCGCGCGGCGGGAGGGAAAATTAACGAAGAAATCCCAGGACAACCGGTGCGCACCGTCCATCACCATGCCGGCGAACAGCGCAACGAACGTCAGCACGCCCACCATCAATGCCAGCACCCCCACGGTCGCGAAGATCAGGTCCCAGCGCTTGTGCTTGGTGATGAGCGCCCGGATTTCGGCTACCGTCATATCGGCCATGTCAGTACACCTGCCGGTAGCGGCGCTTCATGATGTGGCCGACGACGTTGAAGAACAGCGTCAGCAGCATCAGGGTCAAGCCTGCCGCGAATATGGTCTGGTAGCCGATGCTGCCGTGCGGCAGGTCGCCCAGCGCGACCTGCACGATAAAAGCGGTGATGGTTGCCGCCGGTTCGGCGGGATTCCAGGTCAGGTTGGGCTGCATGCCGGCAGCAACCGCGACGATCATGGTTTCTCCGACCGCGCGCGAGATGCCGAGGATGTAAGCCGCGGCAATGCCGGAGAATGCCGCCGGCGTGACGACACGAGTCGCCGTTTGGTAGCGCGTCGCGCCCATCGCATAGGAACCCTCGCGCATCGCCATCGGCACCGAGCGCATCGCGTCCTCGGAAACCGAACTGATGTAGGGAATGATCATGATGCCCATGACCAGTCCCGCGGACAGAAGATTGAAGCCGGGCAGCCCGGGAAAGAAGAATTGCAATGCCGGGGTCACGTAGAGCAAAGCAAAATAGCCGTAGACAATGGTCGGTACGCCCCCCAGGAGCTCGAGAAACGGCTTGGCGATCTCGCGCACCGCGAAGGGCGCAAATTCCGACAGGTAAATGGCGATCATGGTGCCGAGCGGTATGGCCACGGCCAGCGCCACCAATGAGCTGACCACCGTGCCCGACAACAGCACCATGATGCCGTAGTGGGCATCGTCGAAAAGCGGCGTCCACTGATTGTCGGTCAAAAAATCGACGAGCGAGACGTGCTGGAAGAACTGATACGACTCGCTCACCAAGATCACCACGATACCGACGGTGATGGCAACCGAGAATGAGGCGCACAGGAAAAGCACGCCCTCGATTACCCGCTCGCGAACATGCCGGGTCTTCTTTTTCGCGAGCCGCGCGCTGATCGTGTGGTCCACCAGGGTATTCAGTGGGGTATTCAGTGGTAGGGTGTTGGCGACGGAACTCATCGGTTAAAGACCGAAGAAAAAATATACTACAGAAATTTCGCGATACCCGCTGCCCGGGCCAAAAAAACAGAAGGGGCATGGCCCCCTCTGCTGCTGCGCAATCGGAATGGATTAAAGCTTGGCTTCGAGCTGCATCAACTGTTCTATCGTAAGACCGACCTTGTTCTCGCCGCCGAATTTGGTGCCGAGCACTTTCTTGTTGGCATGGTCGATGTTGTAGGTGTAGGCCTTGGCCGGGAGCGGCACGTACTTTACCTCGCGCACCAGGACTTCCGCGTTCTTCATGTAGAACTCGACGAATTCCTTCACTTCCGGCCGCTCCAGCGACTTGGCGTTGATGTAGATGAAGATCGGACGGGCCAACGGCTGGTAAGTGCCGTTGATTACCGATTCGAACGAGGGCTCCACCCCGGGGCCGGCCTTATCGACAATCTTCGCAGCCCGGAGCTTGTCCTTGTTTTCGACGTAGTAGGCGAAGCCGAAATAGCCGAGCGCGTTGACATCCCTCGCTACGCCTTGCACCAGCACGTTGTCGTCTTCGGATGCGGTGAAATCTCCGCGGCTTGACTTGGCCTTACCGTTGATCGCCTCGGTGAAGTAGTCGAATGTGCCGGAATCTGCTCCCGCACCGAACAACTTGAGCGGCTGATCGGGCCATGCGGGATTCACCTGCTTCCAAGTCTTCACCTTGCCCTGCGCGCCCGGTTCCCACATTTTCCTGAGTTCGGCGACGGTGAGCGTCTGCGCCCATTTGTTGTCCGGGTGTACTACGACGGTCAGCGCGTCATAGGCGACCGGCAATTCGATGTATTGCACGCCGGCAGCCTTGCAATCGTCCATTTCCTTTTTCAGGATCGGACGCGAGGCGTCGGAAATGTCGGTCTCGCCGCGACAGAATTTCTTGAAGCCGCCGCCGGTGCCGGAGATGCCCACGGTCACCTTGACTTTGCCCTTGGTGGACTTCTGGAAGTCCTCGGCCATGGCTTCGGTAATCGGGAAAACCGTACTCGAACCGTCGATCCTTACCAGTTGTGCGTGCGCCACCGGCGCGACGGTGCACAGGGTGACCGCGAATGTGGCCGCCAGGGCTGCAAGGGCGAGGCGAGGGGCTTTGAACATGAGGTCAATCTCCTTCGGTAAGAGGTTTGAATCTGAACGGCACAATTTTATGCACGCAATGTGACAGTTTGATTGCATGGCCCCCGGATTGCGGGCCACGCCGCGCCTCGCGCGGCCTCACTCGCGGGTTTGCTGGCGAATGGTGTGCGCCAGGGATTGCGCCAGTTCGGAAATGAAGGCGTGAGCTTCCCCCTCGACCATGACGCGGATGACCGGCTCCGTGCCGGATGCACGCAACAGCACCCGGCCCTTGCTTCCGAGTCTGGTCCGGGTCGCCTTGAGTGCAGCCCTGATCTGCTCGTCGGCTTCGAAATCGAAGCCTTTCCGGGTTTTTACATTGACCAGCACCTGCGGGTACAGCCGCACGCCGTTGCACAACTGCGCCAGGCCCTGGCCTTCAGTGCGCAATGCGTGCAGCACTTGCAGCGCGGAAACGATGCCATCGCCGGTCGTATGTTTGTCGAGGCAAATGATGTGGCCCGAGTTCTCGCCGCCGAGCTGCCAGCCTTTCTCGACCAGTTCTTCGAGCACGTAACGATCGCCGACGGCGGCGCGCGCAAACGCGATGCCAAGGCCGGCAAGCGCCTGTTCCATGCCCAGGTTGGTCATCAGCGTGCCGACCACGCCGCCTCTGAGGAGCGCGTGCTTCTTGCGGAACTGCGCGATGACGAACAGCAGCTGGTCGCCGTCATAGAGCTTGCCGTCCTGGTCCGCCATCGTCAGGCGGTCGCCATCGCCGTCGAATGCCACGCCCAGGTGCGCACGATGCGCTGTCACCACCTTCGCCAGCGTCTGCGGATGCGTCGCGCCACAATCGCGGTTGATGTTGATTCCGTCCGGCTGCACGCCGATCGAAACAACCTCGGCGCCGAGTTCGTGAAACACATGCGTCGCGATGTGGTAGGTCGCGCCGTGTGCGCAATCCACCACCAGTCTGAGTCCGCGCAGGTCGAGATGGCTGGGGAACGTGCTCTTGCAGAACTCGATGTAGCGTCCGGCGGCGTCGTTCAGCCGGCGCGCCTTGCCCAGTTGCGCCGAGGGCATGATCTCGAGCGGCTGATCGAGCCGCGCCTCGATGGCATGCTCGACCGCGTCCGGCAATTTGTTGCCATCGGCCGAGAAGAATTTGATGCCGTTGTCTTCGAACGGATTGTGGGAAGCGGAGATGACTATGCCGGCCTGCAGGCGCAGCGCCCGCGTGAGATAGGCGACCGCGGGGGTGGGCATGGGCCCGGCCAGATAAATGTCCACCCCTGCGGCGGACAAACCCGCCTGCAGCGCGGATTCCAGCATGTAACCGGAAATGCGCGTGTCCTTGCCGATCAGCACCGAGGCATGCTCGCCGGGCGGCAGTTCCTGCCCCGCCGCGAGCACCCTGCCGGCGGCGTAACCGAGGCGCATCACGAAATCCGGCGTGATCGGCGATTCGCCGACGCGTCCGCGCACGCCATCGGTACCGAAGTATTTTCTGATCTTCTTCATGGGAAGAAAAACGCAGGGTCGTCTATCGCGCGCAATACCAGCAGGCAATCGCGGGTCGCAGCCACATCATGCACGCGAACGATCGACGCCCCGCGTTGCGCCGCCAGCAAGGCGCCTGCGGCGCTTGCGTACACGCGTTGCGCTGCCTCGCGTCCGACGATACTGCCGAACAGCGCCTTGCGCGACAGGCCGGCGAGCAGCGCAAACCCCGCCTCGCGCAACCGCGGCAGCGCGCGTATCAGCTCGAGATTGTGCTGCGGGGTCTTGCCGAAACCGAAGCCCGGATCAAGAACGATGCGATCACGCCCGATTCCGGCGGCAACAGCGTCGGCTGCGCGTTCGACCAGGAAGGTTTCCACTTCGCCGACCACGTCACGGTAATGCGGGGCGCGCTGCATGGTGCGCGGCTCGCCCTGCATGTGCATCAGGCAGACCGCGACCGCCGATTCGGCGACGGTATTCAGTGCGCCTGGTGCCCGTAGGGCATGGATATCGTTGATCATCGCGGCGCCGGCAGCGATCGCGCGACGCATCACTTCGGGCTTGCAGGTATCCACGGATACCGGCACCGGCAATTCGACGAGCTTTTCCAGCACCGGCAGGACGCGGCGCAATTCTTCATCGGCCTCCACGGGTTCCGCGCCCGGACGCGACGATTCACCGCCGATGTCGAGGATATCCGCGCCTTCGTCAAGCAACCGCCTTGCGTGGTCCAGCGCGCGGCTGGAATCAAGAAATTCGCCGCCGTCGGAAAACGAATCGGGTGTGATGTTGACAATACCCATGATGAGCGGGCGTTCGAGCGACAGCGAAAAGCGGCCGAGCTTGAGAACGGCGTGAGGGGTAAGGGGTGAGGAGTGAGGAAAAACCACCTCGGCACGGCTGACCATTGGGCTAAGGTTGTCGATGTGTAACCGTGTGCTCAAAAAACGAAAAGGGTGAGGATATGACCCCTCACCCCTACCTCCTGACTCCTCACCGGGTTATTACGCTTCCCGCGCCGGGCTGGCCGTGGCTGCCGGCGCCGTGGCGCTGCCTTGCGACGGCGGCGGTGTCTGCGCATTGGCGGGCGGCTTGGGCGGACGCGGCGGACGGCCTTCCATGATGTCGTTGACCTGGTCGGCGTCGATGGTTTCCCATTCCATCAGCGCCTTGGCCATGGCTTCGACCTTGTGGCTGTTGTCTTCGATGAGCTTGCGTGCGAGCGCGTATTGCCCGTCGATGATGCGCCGGATCTCCGCGTCAACCTGTTGCATGGTGGCTTCGGAAACATTCTTGTGCGTGGTGATCGAGCGGCCGAGGAAGACTTCGCCCTCGTTCTCGCCATACACCATCGGCCCGAGATGGTCGCTCATGCCCCACTGGGTCACCATGCGCCGCGCCATTTCAGTGGCGCGCTCGAAGTCGTTCGATGCCCCGGTGGTCATTTGCTTCATGAACACTTCTTCGGCGATGCGCCCGCCGAACAGCACGGCGATGTTCTGCAGGATCTGCTCGCGATCCATGCTGTAGCGGTCCTCCTGCGGCAGCTGCATGGTCATGCCCAATGCGCGCCCTCGCGGAATAATGGTAACTTTATGGACCGGATCGGTCCGCGGCAGCAAACGGGCAACAACCGCATGACCAGACTCGTGATATGCGGTATTACGCCGCTCATGCTCCGGCATCACCATGGACTTGCGTTCCGCGCCCATCATGATCTTGTCCTTGGCGCGCTCGAAATCGTCCATGTCTACCAGGCGTTTGTTGCCGCGCGCGGCGAACAGCGCCGATTCATTCACCAGGTTGGCCAGATCGGCGCCGGAAAACCCCGGTGTGCCGCGGGCAAGGACATCGGGGCGCACATCGGGTGCGACCGGAACCTTGCGCATATGCACCATGAGGATCTGTTCGCGGCCGCGAATGTCCGGCAGCGGCACGACAACCTGGCGGTCGAAACGCCCCGGACGCAGCAATGCGGGATCGAGCACGTCCGGCCGGTTGGTCGCGGCAATCACGATCACGCCGACACCGGTCTCGAAGCCGTCCATCTCCACCAGCAACTGGTTCAACGTCTGCTCGCGTTCGTCGTTGCCTCCGCCAAGGCCGGCGCCGCGCTGGCGGCCAACCGCGTCGATTTCATCGATGAACACGATGCAGGGCGCGTGCTTCTTGGCCTGCTCGAACATGTCGCGCACGCGCGCAGCGCCAACGCCAACGAACATCTCGACGAAATCGGAACCCGATATCGAAAAGAACGGCACCTTGGCTTCGCCGGCGATGGCGCGCGCCAGCAACGTTTTGCCGGTGCCGGGAGAGCCGACCATCAGCACGCCGCGTGGGATGCGCCCGCCAAGCTTCTGGAATTTGCTCGGATCACGCAGGAAATCGACCAGTTCGGAAACTTCTTCCTTGGCCTCCTCGCATCCGGCGACGTCCCCAAACGTGACCGGATTGGTGGACTCATCAAGCATGCGCGCGCGGCTTTTGCCGAACGAAAACGCGCCGCCGCGACCGCCGCCCTGCATCTGGCGCATGAAGAATATCCATACGCCGATCAGCAGCAGCATCGGGAACCAGGATACGAAAATGTTCATCAGCAGCGAAGGCTCTTCCTCGGGCCTGGCCTCGATGATGACGCCGGCTTTCAGCAGATCCGACACCAACCACGGATCCGACGGCGAATACGTGGTGAACTTGGCGCCGCTGCTCTTCACTCCTTTGAGCACGCGGCCTTCGATGGTGACTTTGGCGATATTGCCCTGCTTCACCTCGTCGATGAACTGCGAGTACTCCATCGAGGTGTTCTGCTGCTGACGCGCGCTGAATTGATTGAAGACTGTCATCAGCACCAACGCGATGACCAGCCAGATCGCTACGTTCTTGATGAGATTATTCAAAGCTTCTCCTTGCCACGGCGGCTTCTCGAGCCGCCAATCATTGGGCCATTCTAAACCGATTCCCGCCTCTGCGCGGCGATGCGGCCGCGCGCATGCCAATCAGCCCGGCTGCCGTTTGCCCCGAGCCAGCAGATAAAGCTCGCTTGAACGCTCGCGTGACGCTTTCGGCTTGCGTACCGCAACCGAGCCGAAGATATCGGAAAGCTCCTTGCGGAATTCGTCCAGTCCCGCGCCCTGGAAAACTTTGACTAACAAATCGCCGCCCGGTTTCAGCCTGTCGCGCGCAAATTCGAGCGCCAGTTCGGCCAGATGGATGGAGCGAGCCGAGTCGACAAGCCCTACGCCGCTTATATTGGGCGCCATGTCGGAAACCACAAGATCTATGGACCGATTGCCCGTCTGCCCTTCGAGTAGCTTCAGCGTGGCCTCTTGCGAGAAATCGCCGCGAATCACGGCCACCCCGCGCAGCGGCTCCATTTCCAGCACGTCGAGGGCAATAACCTGGCCCTTCACGCCAACCAGCGGTGCAAGCACCTGCGACCAGCCGCCGGGCGCCGCGCCCAGGTCGACCACCGTCATCGCCGGGCGCACCAGTTTGTCCTTGTCGAGAATTTCCAGCAGCTTGTAAGCGGAGCGCGAACGGTAACCCTCCTGCTGTGCGCGACGCACGTAGACATCGGTCACATGCTCGTGCATCCAGGCCTTGCTGGTCTTGGTTCGCGCCATTGCCTAAAATGCCCGTTTAAGGAGAATCCCGTGTCGCTGCAACTCTCGCCTGACGAACGCCGGGCGCTCAAGGCCCGCGCCCATGCCCTCGATCCCGCCGTGCTGATCGGCAGCGGCGGCCTTACGCTCGCGGTGGCCGGTGAAATAGACCGCAGCCTCGCCGCCCACGAACTCATCAAGGTGCGCGTCATGGGCGACGACGGCGACGCGCGCGAGGACATTCTGAATCGGATCTGCAAAGACCTGAATGCAGCTCCAGTTCAGCATATCGGCAAGATCCTGGTCATTTACAGGCCCAAGCCCGACGCGCCGCCAAAGCCCAGGACAAAATCGAAGAGAAAACCGCCGCGAGCGCTCAAGCGCAGCTTCCAGAACCGCGCCTGACGGCGATCGACCGCCGGGTGTTGGCGAGGAAGTTCATAGGAGTGAGACGCTAGGCACGAGGCTCGAGGTGCGAAACCTTTCAAGACCTCGAGCCTCGTGCCTAGCGCCTAGCGCCTGGTGCCTGGCGCCTAGAGATACTTCACATCCAGGATCTCGTACTCCTTGATGCCACCCGGCGCTTTGACCTCGGCCACGTCACCCGAGTATTTTCCGATCAGCGCGCGCGCTATCGGCGAACTGATCGAAATCTTGTTGTTCTTGATATTGGCCTCATCGTCGCCGACGATCTGATAGGTCACAGTCTCGCCGCTGTCCATTTCTTCCAGCTCTACCGTGCAACCGAACACGCAGCGCCCGTCGGCATCGAGGTGGGCCGGATCGATGATCTGGGCGTTGGCAAGCTTGCTCTCCACTTCGACTATGCGCCCTTCAATGAAGCTTTGCCTTTCCTTGGCGGCATCGTATTCGGCGTTCTCGGACAGATCGCCGTGCGAACGCGCCTCCTGGATGGCGGCGATCACGCGGGGCCGCTCCACAGTCTTGAGCTGATGCAGTTCGCCGCGCAGCACTTGGGCGCCCTTCACGGTCAATGGAACCTTGTTCATCATCTACATCCCTTGAGATTTGTGAGTTGGCCGGCCGATTACAGGCTGGCGTGCAATTCCTGCAACGAGCGGGCGGTCAGCTCCCGCATATGCTGCATGCCGGTGCAGGCGGCTCGCGCGCCGGCGATCGTCGTGAAATAAGTCACGCGCGCCTGCAGCGCCGAGC
>Ga0315271_10000586_pt1 | contig 20584 bp, 13 predicted proteins | sample C3_top_MG_FD_204664 | JGI IMG/M metagenome (GOLD analysis project Ga0315271, IMG submission 204664) | Sediment microbial communities from Yellowstone Lake, YNP, Wyoming, USA - C3_top | ecosystem: Environmental > Aquatic > Freshwater > Lake > Sediment | place: USA: Wyoming | collected 2017-08-01
CCGTGGAAGAGCCGACGATCTCGGTGGACATGCTCGTCAACAACTCGCCGTTCGCCGGGCGCGACGGCAAGTTCGTGACGTCGCGGCAGATCAAGGAACGGCTGGAGCGCGAGCTCGAGAAGAACGTCGCGCTGCGCGTGGAAGACACCGACAGCACCGACACGTGGACCGTGAGCGGCCGCGGCGAGCTGCACCTGTCCATCCTGATGGAGACGATGCGCCGCGAGGGCTACGAGTTCCAGGTGTCGCGCCCGCGCGTCATCACGCACGTCGGCCCCAAGGGCGAGAAGCTGGAGCCGTACGAGGAGCTGGCCATTGACGTGCCCGAGGAGTTCATGGGCGCCGTCATCGAGAAGCTGGGGCCCCGCAAGGCCGAGATGCTCGAGATGAAGAACCCCGGCCAGGGGCTCGTGCGCCTGCTGTACAAGATTCCCGCGCGCGGCCTGTTCGGCTACCGCAGCGAGTTCCTCACCGACACGCGCGGCACGGGCATCATTCACCACCGGTTCCTGGAGTACGGGGCCTGGGCGGGGACGCTCGAGGGCCGCGGCCGCGGCGTGCTGGTGTCCATGGAGCAGGGGACCATCATCGCCTTTGCGCTCGGCAACCTGCAGGACCGCTCCACGCTGTTCGTGGCGCCGGGCGAGGAAGTGTACGAGGGCATGGTGGTGGGCGAGAATTCACGCGCCGGCGACATGGACGTGAATCCGTGCAAGGAAAAGAAGCTCACCAACATGCGGTCCAAGAGCACCGACGACGCCATCAACCTGGAGCCGCCGCGGGTGTTGACGCTGGAGGGCGCGCTGGAGTATATCGAAGATGACGAACTGATCGAGGTGACGCCCTCGGCCATTCGCCTGCGCAAGCGCTCGCTGGCCGCGACGGACCGCAAGCGCACGTCCCGTGAAGCGAAGCGCGAACGCGCCTCGACGTAGGTCACCTTCAGCACTGCAACGGAGCATCGTACCATGTCGGGCATGTGGGGGTCGTCGTCAGCCGAGGAGCTGCTCGACGCGGACTTTGAGTCGCTTGGCCTGTCAATCATCCAGCTGTCGGATGACGGCGAGGACACCTTCGACCCCGACCTCGACGAGGACGACGAGTTCGACGATGACGAGGACGGCGACGACCTCGCCGAGGACGGCGACGACGACGCGCTCGCCGATGACCTCGATGAAGACGCGCTCGACGACGACCTCGATGACGGCCTGGAGGACGACGACCTCATAGACCTCGACGACGAGTACGACGGTCTTGGCGAGGACGAGCCGGCGGCCGGGGACTTCGACGGCTGAGCGGGGCCGGCATGGCCGGATGCGCGATGCCGGAAAGACGAATGGGGCGCCCTTGCGGGCGCCCCATTCGTCTTTCCGCCAACCCTAGTGCAGGTTGGCGTTCGATGCGATCTCGTTGTCGCTGATCGGCACGCACTTGTTGCGGCCGTTCAGGAACGTGTTGGTTCCCTCGGCGTACCAGCGCCGCAGGTCCCACAGGCGCCGTGCTTCGAGCCACGTCACCGAGCCACGTTCCGTCTGCAGCATGGTCCAGGCGGCCGCCGTCGTGGCCGGCGCGGTCAGCGGGGTGAGCCCCGTGTACTGCGCCCGCGCCAGGTTGAGCAGCGTGGTCATGCCGGCAATGTCGCCGCTGCGGAGCGCGTTTTCCGCCCGCAGCACCAGCATCTCCGCTCCCTTCACCAGCGGCACCGACGAGCCCAGTGCCGTGTACTTGGTCTGGCGGAAGAAGTTGGTCTTGCCGTCCTGTCCCTTGGTGATCGTGGTGCCCGTCTTCACGGTGTCCCACGGCGTGCGGGGATCCTTGAACACGGTTGCGATGTAGGTGCCCCACACCGTCACTTCACGACGGGTGATGGTCTGGTCGGCCATGTAGAGGTTCTCGCGCGACGTGCCGATGCCGTAGATGGCATTGAAGACGAAGTTGTTGGGCACCAGGGCCGCGTCGGCCACGGCGCCGGTCCAGTTGCCGAGCCAGGCGCGGATGGACGCGCGGCCGGCCAGCGCCGCGTTGGCCACCGACGTGTTGCTCTTGGCCGTCGCCAGCGCGTACGCGCGGGTGAACAGGCTGTCGGCGCGCTGGAAGTAGACGCTGTCGCTCTGCGCCGCCCCGCCGTCAATGACCGCCGAGCACATGTTCTCGCCGAGGAGCCGGTTGGCGAAGCCCGCGTACAGGTAGGCGCGCGGGGTGTCGGTGTTGGTCTCGAACCCGGTGCCGAGCACGGTCTTCATGCGCTCGAGGCCGCTCTCGGAGGTCCAGCGCGCGCGTTGCGCGTTGGCCCAGTCGGTGTTGGCGTTGAGCGACGAGAAGGTGCCGGCGTAGAAGAAGCCTTCATCGGCAAAGTTGCCCGATTCCACCAGCTCGCCCGACGCCAGGCCGGTGCGCAGGGTCATGGGGCCCACGGCCACGGAGAGGTCGCCCGACATGCCGTTGACGATCGCGGGGACCGCGGACGGCTGGTTGAGCGACGTGTCCTGGATGGGACCCGGATTGGTCACGGTCATTTCGCAGGCCGTCGCCACAAGGACCGTGGCGGTGAGCACCGCGATGCCGCGCATGATATGGAAGCGTGAGGTATTGGTCATGGTCAGAATCCCACGCGGAGGGAGACGAGGAACGTCTTGTACGGCCCGAAGGTGTAGTAGTCGCGCCGTCCGAAGGTGTTGTCCGTCTTGTCCGCGCTTTCGGGGTCGAAGCCCGTGTAGCTGGTCTTGGTGAAGAGGTTGCGCCCCGCAATCGTCAGCGTCGCATTGCGCGAGCCGGGCACGTACCTGGTGGGCAGGTCGACGGTCATGGACACGCTGCGGAGCTTGAAGAAATCCGCCTTCTCCACCCACAGCGAGTAGTCGCGTTCCGACGTGTTGAGCGTGCACTTGGCGCGGTCCATCGCCGTGAAGGGCGCGAGGGCCGAGGAGTCGCCGGCCGCCGCTTTGCGCAGCGCGGCCTGCGTGGCGAAGCACGGGCGCCAGACGTGGAGGTTGGCGTTCTGGTAGCCGGCGGCGTTCAGGTTGTGCCCGCCGTACTGGAACTCGCCGAGCGCCTCGAAGGTGAAGCGCTTGTACATCTGCAGCGTGATGCTGGGGTTGTAGGTGCGCGTGGCGAACACCGACCCGATGTAGTCGAACGTGTTGTAGATCGGGGTGGCGTGCGCGTCGGGGTTGGTCACCCGCTTGCCCATGTACGACGGCACGGGATGGCCCGCCTGCACGTACGTGCGGCCGTTGGTGAAGATGGTCAGGGTCTGGCCGCCCACGTCCACGGCGTTGCTGTGCAGCGTGGTCATGCCGATCTTGGCCGAGAGCTTCACGTTGTCGCGGCGGATCAGCTCGCCGGTGAGCGTGATCTCGTTGCCGCTGTTGGCCAGCGTGCCCACGTTCATCAGCTGGCTGCTGCTGAAGCCGAGCGACGGGGCCTGGATGACGGGCACCAGCGCGTCGTTGGTCTGCTGCGCGAAGTGCGTGACCGCCAGGTTGAGGCGCCCATCGAGCGCGGCCATGTCGAAGCCGAGCTCGGTTTCCTGCGACCGTTCCGGGCCGAGGTCGGGATTGCCGATCTGGTTTGGCGCAAAGGCCGGCTTGCCGTTTTCGGCGGCCACCGGGTCCCAGGTGCGGACGGCGTCGAACGCGCCGGGCGCCTTGCCCGACGAGCCGATCGCGGCGCGCAGCTTGAGCGACGGAATCCACTGGCGGGGCCAGAAGGTCTCGTCGGAGATGACGTACGAGGCGCTGATCTTGGGATACGTCTGCAGGCCAAAGCTCTTGCCGAAGGCGCTGTTGCCGTCAATGCGCACGCCGGCGGTGACGAACAGGATGTCGCGCCAGCCGATCATCTCCTGGCCGAAGAAGCCGGCGTTGATGACGCGCTGGTCGTTGACGTCGTTGATGAGCCGGGTGGAGCCGCTGATGAGCGTCGGATACCCCGGGCCCGAGAAGTTGTCGGTCTCCAGCGACGTGGAGTACAGCCGGCTGTCGAAGACCTGGGCGCCCACCGAGGAGGAGGTGGACCACTTCTCGCTGAGCGTGTGGCGATACGTGCTGGCCAGGTCGGCCGTGATCATCTGCCGGTGCCAGAGCGTCTGCCACATGGCGCCCAGCGGGAGGCGCAGGTTGGCGAACGGCACCACGTAATTGACTTCGGCGTTGTTGTTGTCGTAGCCGACGGCGAGGCGGTTGGTGAAGCCCTCGGTGGGCTGGTACGTCAGCGTGGCGCCACCGATGTAGTGGTACGTGCTGTTCAGGACGTCGGAGCGGAACAGGTCGGCGTTGTTCACGCACGTGACCGTCAGGTCCACGCACCCCGAGCCCTTGTAGTTCGAGTTGGTGCCGCGCGAGATGTTGAGCGCCGCGCCGCCGGCGCTGTTGCCGTCGGCAAAGCCCTGGCTGGCGTTGCGGGCGAGCGAGGTGTTGACCGTGAGGGTCAGCCCCTTGGCCGGCACGAAGCCGAGGTTGACGCGAATGCCGCGGTTGTGCAGGCCGCTGCGGGGCAGCGTGCCCTTTTCGTCGTCCCAGTTGCCGCCCACGTAGTACGTGGTGCCGCCCGTGGTGCCGCCGCGCACGCTGAGGCTCATGCGCTGGATCGGGCCGTTGCTCAGCCAGCTGCCATTGGCCGGGCAGGTGGGATCCTCGAACTTCACGCCGTCGCCGTTCACGTTCAGGTCGCCGCGGCACTTGTTGAACCACATGCCGGTCTCGTCGGACTTCGGACCCACGTGGCCCTGATAGTTGAAGCCCGAGCTGAGGTTGGCCGTCCACTGGGCGGCGCCGCTGCGGCCCGTCTTGGTGAAGATCTGGATGACGCCGCCGGAGGCCTCGGTGCCGTAGAGCGTGGTGGCCGACGGGCCCTTCACGATCTCCATGTGGTCAATGTCGTCGGGCGAGATGTCGTTGAGCGGCGACGACTGCTGGCCGCCGCCCGTGGCGACCGGGCCGTTGCCGTTGTAGACGCGCACGCCGTCAATGTAGATGAGCGGGATGTTGCCCTGGCTGATGCTGTTGACGCCGCGCAGGCGCAGCGTGCTGCCGGCGCCGGGCTGGCCCGAGTTGGCCAGCACGCTCACGCCGGTGCTTGCCGCGGCGAGCAGCTGCTGCGGATTGGAGGCCGCCGTGCGGGCAATGGACATCGTGTCCAGGCTGGCCATGGCGGTGCCGACGGCGCGGCGCTTTTCCTCGCCGGTGGCCGTGACGACGACGCCCGTGAGGGCAAAGGCCGTGCGCGTGAGCTGGAGCGGGACCACGACGCTGCCGCCGGCCACGAGGCGGGCGGTGGCGGTGACGGGGCCGAAGCCGATGAGCTGGGCGCGCACCGTGATGGTGCCGGCGGTGACGCCGCGCACCGTATAGGCGCCGGCGGCGTTGGCAATGGCGCCCAGGCGGGTGCCGACGATGGTCACCGTGGCGCCCTCGAGCGGGGTGCCCGAGCCGCGTTCAATGACGGTGCCGGTGACGGTGCCCAGGGCACCCTGCGCGGCGAGGGGCGATGCCAACGCGGCGAACGCACTCGCCAGGGCAAGGCCGAACCTTGCCAGCCGTCGGAATTGTGGACTCTGCATGAAACACGACCTCCAAGGGGTGGGTTCCGGGCACGGAACTGGCGTTGTTCCGGGCATGGACCATCGCGCGCTGGGGGGCGTGACAATTGCGGTCACGACAACTTCGCGCGCGGCACGACAAAATGCCAACGATGAATAACGCGCCGAATGCGCGAATCGTTGTCACGCAAGAAAGGCGCGTTTCGGGGTGTTTTCCCCGTTGACCCAGCCCTTCGAGGTGGTGATATTTCGTGGTTCAGGGCCATTAGCTCAGGTGGTTAGAGCGCACGCCTGATAAGCGTGAGGTCCGAGGTTCAACTCCTCGATGGCCCATTTCATGTCAGAACAGACCCCGCAACGGCTTGGTGCCGGTGCGGGGTTTGGCGTTTGCGGGGGCCGATACGAGGCGGGCTCTGGGGCCGGGCCGACACCGATGCGATAGGCCGGTCGGCTCGTCTGGCCGTCCGCTGTCGCCAGCGGCATCTTGGTCCGGGTCTTACGTGCCCGCCTTTCCACGGAGCCCCATGCGCCGCCTTCCGACGTTTCTTGCGACCCTCGCCCTTCTTGCGTCTGGCGCCGGCGTCGTCGCCGCCCAGAACCCGCCGGCGCGGCCGCCCGCATCGCTGCCGAGCGAGACGCCCGCGAAGCTCGTCCCATCCAGCGACGGCTTCGACCACGAACGCCGCGACGTGATGATCCCGATGCGCGACGGGGTGAAGCTCCACACGGTCATCCTGGTGCCGAAGGGCGCGCGCCGCGCGCCGATGCTCCTCACGCGGACGCCGTACAACGCCACCGAGATCACGTCGCACGCGCCGAGTGCCCACCTGACGTCGGTGCTGAACGGCTACGACAATGCCGTGGACGTCATCGTGGGCGGCGGCTACATCCGCGTGGTGCAGGACGTTCGCGGCAAGTACGGATCCGAGGGCGACTACGTGATGAACCGTCCGCTGCGCGGGCCGCTCAATCCCAGCGCGGTCGATCATGCCACCGACACGTACGACACGATCGACTGGCTGGTGAAGCACGTCCCCGAAAGCAACGGCAAGGTCGGCATCCTCGGCATTTCCTACGACGGCTTCACGCCGCTGATGGCGCTGGTGAACCCGCACCCGGCGCTGAAGGTATCGGTGCCGATGAACCCGATGGTCGACGGGTGGATGGGCGACGACTGGTTCCACAACGGGGCGTTCCGGCAGACGAACCTGCCGTACATCTACGAGCAGGTCGGCACGCGCGACAACAGCGCCCCGTGGTGGAGCGCCAATTACGACGACTACGACACGTACCTGAAGGCTGGATCGGCAGGAGAACTGGCGCGCCAGCGCGGCATGGAGAGCAACGGTTTCTGGCAGAAGGTCGCGGCGCACCCGAGCTACGACGCCTTCTGGCAGGAGCAGGCGATGGACAGGATCCTGGCGCGCGAGCCGCTCAAGGTGCCGGTGATGCTCGTGCACGGGCTGTGGGACCAGGAGGACATCTACGGGGCGACGGCCGTGTACCGGGCGATCGAACCCAAGGACGTGAAGAACGACATGGTGTACCTGGTGATGGGCCCGTGGCATCACGGGCAGCAGATCTACGACGGCTCGGGCATTGGCCCCATCCGGTTCGAGCAGAACACGGCGCTCCAGTTCCGCAGGGACATCCTGCGTCCATTCCTCGACCACTTCCTCAAGGATGACGCGCCGCCCATGGACGTCGCGCCCGTGACGGCGTTCGAGACGGGGACCAACACGTGGCGCCGGCTCCCCGCATGGCCGGCCGGCTGTGCGAGCGGCTGCACGACCAAGGTGACTGCGCTGTACCTGCAGCCCGGGGCGAAGGCCGGATTCGACGCGCCCGGCGCGGGCGGTGAGCAGTTCGTCGAATGGGTGAGTGATCCGGCGAAACCCGTGCCGTACCGCGCGCGTCCCATCCTGCCCTCCGGTTACGACGAGGTGCGCACCTGGTGGCGCTGGCTGGTGGACGACCAGCGCGAGGCGTCGGGACGCACCGATGTCGTCACGTTCGTCTCCGACGCACTCGACAAGCCGCTCAAGATCAGCGGACAACCCATTGCCAAGCTGGTGGCGTCAACGAGCGGCAGCGACGCCGACTGGGTGGTGAAGCTCATCGACGTGTATCCGGACGAGGTGAACGGCCACATGCAGACGGGGACGTATCAGTCCACGCTTGGCGGGTACCAGCTGATGGTGTCGGCCGACATCCTGCGCGGGCGCTATCGCGAGAGCTTCGAGACCCCGAAGGCGATTACGCCGAACGTGCCGCTGGCGTACACCATCGCGTTGCCCAACGCGAACCACGTCTTCCTGCCCGGGCATCGCGTGATGGTGCAGGTGCAGTCGAGCTGGTTCCCGCTGTACGACCGCAACCCGCAGACGTTCGTGCCCAATATCATGTTCGCCAAACCCGGCGACTACCAGAAGGCGACGCACCGCGTATACGTGGCAGCGGGGAAGGGGAGCGTGATCGAGTTGCCGGTGGTGCTGCCGCCGTAGGAGACTCACTGACGGCGTCCGAATGTCGCTGGTTGTTGGTGTCGCCGTTGCCGAACGGCGCGTGCTTCCCGGCACGCGAAAGCGCAGTCTGCCATGACCAGCGCATAGCGCCGCCGCGTCCGCTCGGTGACCCGCATCACATGGCGCCGTAATCCGTTGCGGTTCACTCACTAAGCGGTCCCGCTCATCGTGGCACCGCGATTGCATTCTGTGCCGGCATCACCACTCCCGGCCGTGCGGCGACGCTGCGGTCTGCGCCCGACCTCGATCCCCGCCCCCATGCCTCGCACGCGCCTCGCCCTGTTCCTGTTCTGTTGCGTTGCCGCCTGCGACGGCTCGAAGCTCGCAGGTCTTGGCGACGCCCTCGCGCCCGCCCGGCCCGTGACGTGGGTCAACGATGCCTGGACGCAACCGGTGCCCAGTTGGGGATCGCCGGTGCGGCTGAACCTCCCGGTCGCCGTCGGCGACATTCTCCTCGGCGTGGGCAACAGCCTCGGCGCGTTCGGGGGGCACCAGGGCGGGCACGTGGAGGGACTGAATCACGTCTGGATCCCCACGCGCTCGGGCATCCCGGTGCGCAGCTGGGCCGCGGGCACCGTCACGAAGATCGAGGACATGGGACTGCGCGGCACCCCCGATGGGCGGCACGAGTACTTCGTCAGCATCGACTATGGCCAGGGACTGATCGGCAAGCACCTGGATGTCGACGTCCCACTCGTGCGGGTCGGCGACAAGGTGAAGGAAGGCGTTCCGGTGGGCAGCATGTCCGGCAGCGCCGAGTTCATGCTGATAGACAACAACCGAACCGATGGCGAGCGGGCAGGAGACACCGGCTCGCCGGTCTCGCCGTTCGATTACCTGCGCGAGGACGTGAAGGCGGCACTGGTGGCACGGCAGGTGGCCGAGGTCGCCACGCCGTTCTTCACGCGGGGCGCGTCGGCCGGCAATGCGCGCCCTTGGGAACCGTATCTCACCAACCCGATGCTCTTTCACGCCGACCACAAGGGAACGTTCGTGGGTGAGTGGATTCTCACCAACAAGAACTGGCGCGCGCCCGACCCCGTGTATTTCGACGTGATGGTGCTCTTTGACGTGACCAACGCGTACGGTCACTTCCAGCGCGTGGAACTGATGGACCACGACTGGTCGTTGCCCGGCAACAAGCGGGGGACCAGCGGTGCATGGCTCGCACCCGATGGACCGGGCAAGGTGATTCTCACCCTGCAGCAGGGTGCGCCCTGGTATGCGCTCTACTCCGTGGACGACGGCTCGGGGCGCGCGCGGCTCACCATGGAGTGGAAGCAGGGCGGCTATCCGTCGGCCATCACCACGAGTGCCGCGGTGTACGCCGAGCGCTCAGCGACCTACCTCGGCGCCGATGCGCAGGCGCTGGGGCTCGGCCGGTAGTCGGTGGGGCAAGCTTGCCCGCAGGCCGGCTAGCGCGCCGGTCCGTTGAACCAGATCGCGTTGGGCGCGCCTGAACGCGCGGCGACGATGTCGGGCCAGCCATCGCCGTCCAGGTCGCCCACGGCGACGCCGTACACGGCGCCCTGGCCGTCGCCCCAGGGAATCATGCGGAACGTGCGGCGTGCGCCGCTGCCTTCGTTCCAGAACACCGAGCCCGGCGCCTCGAAGTTTCCGACGACGATATCCGGCCGGCCATCGCGGTCCATGTCGGCAATGGCAATGGCGTACGGTGCCGAGCCGCGCGGGCCGAGCTCGACCGGCTGGGCGAAGGCTCGCTTGCCTGTGCCGTAAAAGACGAATGTGCCGGTCTTCTCGTCGCCGACGACCAGATCGGGCACGCCGTCGCCGTTGAGGTCGCCCGCCGCCGCGGCGCGGATGGACGACGATCCGGTGCCGAGCGTCGCAGGGGGTGCCGCAAACGTCCCGGTGCCGTCGTTCCAGAAGATGAGGCTCTGCCCGCCATCGCGATGCGGCACGACGAGGTCAATACGTCCATCGCCGTCGAGGTCGGCCGCAATGATGATCGTCGCCGACTTCGTGGGCAGCGCGTTGCACACCGGAAAACCGCCCGTGCCGTCGTTGAGGCAGACGAAACTCGGCCGCGGATTGGCCGGGTTCGAACTGCGATTGGCGACAATCAGGTCGGGGCGGCCATCGCCGTTCAGGTCGGCCACCGTCACATACCGTGTGGACCAGGTGGCGTCGCCAAAGGTCCCAGCGCGGCGAAAGTGCCCCTTGCCGTCGTTGAGATAAATGATCTTGAGGTCCGGACGGTCGTTGCTGACCACGAGGTCGAGCGATCCGTCGCCGTTGAGGTCGGCGAGCGCCGCCGTGTACGTGCGATCAGGGGCGGTGCCGATGGTGTCAGTCGTGAAGTGCGCCTTGCCGTCGTTGCGCAGCAGCAGGTCGTACGCCGGCCAGTGCCGGCCCTTTGCGAGCACGATGTCGAGCGTGCCGTTGCCGTCCACGTCGCCGAGGCTCGCGCTGGCCGATGTGTCACTCGTGGACTCGAGAAGCTGCACGCGGTCGAACGCGCGCAGGTCGGCGCGCATGTCGGTGCGGCGGACGGAGTGCGCCGGGACGAACGTGATGCCGAGTGCGAAAACGAGTGCGAGCGGAACCTGGCGGGCGGCAGCGAGCGGCATGATGACTTGTGGCAGTTGGGGAGCGTGGGTGCGTCTCGACCGACAGGGAGGTTGCCCTGTCGCGACGTGATCCGCCAGTGCAGCGGGCGCAGGCCGCTTGCGCGCTGCCCGCCGTTGCTGCAAGGTCTGTTTCCTCGGCGGCGCGCGGCCGCCCGCGTCATGCCGTTGGGACCGCCAACTTCCGGAGTGCTCATGCCCCGCCGTACCGGCCTCATCCTGGGACTTCTTTCGGTGTTGCTCGCCGGCCCAAGTGCCAGCGGACAGTCGCCGGCTGCCGCTGCATCCGGCGCGTCGCTGCGGGCAGGCGAGTTGCGCCTGACCTACCTCGGGAATGCCGGGTGGGAGATCACCGACGGGCGCACGATCGTCCTCGTGGATCCGTTCCTGACGCAGTTCGCGCGCTGGACGCCGACCGGCGCGGCGCCGGACGTCGCGCCCTCCGACCTGTATCCCGCCGACACGGCGCTCATCAACGCGCACGTCAAGCGCGCCGACTACATCCTGATCACGCACGGCCATTCCGACCACGCGCTCGACGCGGGGTACATCTCGCGCCGCACCGGCGCGACGATCATCGGCCACGAGACCGCCGCCAACCTGGCGCGCGCCTACGGAGTGCGCGACAGCTCGCTGATTACCGTCGTCGGCGGTGAGGACTACGAGTTCGGCGCGTTCTCGCTCCGGGTGATCCCCAGCATCCACAGCGCGCTCGACCACAAGCACTACTTCGGCAACGAGCGGGGGCTGGTGGGCACCGCGCCACGCGGCCTCACGGCGCCGCTCCGGCGCAACCAGTACGTGGAGGGCGGCAGCCTGGCCTACCTGCTCCGGATGGGCGGGCACGAAGTGCTCATCATGGGTTCCATGAACTTCCTGGAGAACGAGATGCGCGGGCTGCGCCCCGACATCGCGCTCGTCGGCGCGAACAGCCAGCGGCTCGAGATCCACGACTTCACGGGGCGACTGATGCGAGCGCTCGGCTATCCCGCGCTGGTGATTCCGTCGCACGCCGACGCCTATGGCAATCCGCGTCCGTCCGCGGCGGCGCTCGCCGACCGCGCGCTGTTCCGGCAGGAAGTGGCCACGGCGTCCCCGCAGAGCCGCGTAGTGAATCCCGTCTGGTTCGAGCCGATCGTCGTGCCCGCACAGCCGACGCCCGCAGAGCGCACGGCGCTGAACCCGTCCGGCATCTCGCCGCTCGTCCCCGCGTATTCGGTGGCGGTCCGTGACGGCAACCAGCTGTTCGTCTCGGGGATGACCGGCATCAAGCCCGGCACGCAGGACATTGTCGAGGGCGGCGTGGCCGTGCAGACGCGGCAGGCGCTGGAGAACATCCGCACGGCGCTGCAGGCCGGTGGTGCGTCCATGGCCGACGTGTCGGAATGCACGGTGTTCCTGATGGACATGGCCGACTATGCGGCGATGAACGGCGCCTACACGCCGTTCTTTCCCAAGGATCCCCCGGTGCGTGCGACGGTGGCCGTCACCGCGCTGCCACGGCCCGCCGCCCGCGTCGAGATCAAGTGCAGCGCACAGGTGCGTCGCCGCTGATCTCGCCGATGCCGGGGGCCTCGGCTACTTCCGGCGCGTCAGGCGCCCGTCCACCAGCAGCCGCACATTCGGGTCGAGGTCAACGGCCGTGGGCTCCTGGTCGGACGGAAAACTGAATCGCGCCGAGCGCGCCGTGAGGTCAACGCGCTCCACGCGTGACTTTCCCCCGGCCGTGATGCCGACTTCCACCGGCAGCTGAAATGGCTCGCCCGCCTGCGCCTGCGTGAGTTCCACCACCACCTGCTTGGCGGCCGCATCCCACTGCCACGTGCCCTCGAGGCGCGGAATGCCGCCGCGATACAGCCATTGCGAAAAGAACGCCGACAGATCGAGCCCCGACGCGCGTTCCATGGCGCGCCTGAAATCCGTGGTCGAGGCGTTGGCATTCCTGAATTGGGCGTAGTAGTCGCGAATGCCCGCCCAGAACAGATCGTCGCCCATCCGCTGCCGCAGCATGTGCAGCACCCAGCTGCCCTTTTGGTAGGTCATGGCATTCGTGACCTGCGCCATGTCGGCCAGGTTCTCGTGCACCACCCGGTAGTCGGGCGTCTTGGCATAGAAGTCGAGCACCGTCTTGCGCGAGTCGCGGAGCCCCGACGCAAATTCATCGCGGCCGTACGCGTGCTCGATGAAGAGCAGCGTGAAGTAGGTCGCGAAGCCCTCGCTGAGCCAGACGTCGTTCCAGTCGTTCTCGGTGACCGCGTCGCCAAACCACTGATGCGCGATTTCATGGATGACGACGTTGCGCCACCGCACCGCGCGCGTGCCCGTGACGCTGGCGGCGCCGTACATGATGGCCGAGGCCGCCTCCATGCCGCCGCCGCTGGCATTCGACTGCACGTTGGCGAGTTTCTCGTACGCAAACGGCCCAATGCGCTCGCTGTAGAACGCCAGGACGTCGCGAGTGGGCACGGCGAAGTCGTGGAAGCCGGCATCGCGATCCTGCGCATAGACCCACGTCTCGATGGGTGCGCCCGCGTACTCCCCGACGGTCTGCACCGCGAATCGCGCCACGCCGAGCACGTAGAGCCAGGGGGCAATGGGCACCGACTCGCGCCAGACGGTGCGGCGCGTGCCGCCGGGCAGGTCCGTCTGCTCCATGCGACGACCGTTCGAGATCACCTGGTAGTGCGCGGGCGCCACCACCTCCATTTCCATCGTCGCCTTGTCGGCAATGTGGTCAATGATGGGCAGCCACTGATGCGCCTTGTCGGGCCAGTTGTCCGAAAAGAACGTGCGGTCGCCGTACTTGTTCGGCTTGATCTGCAGTCCGTCGCCCGGCACGCCGCTGTAGCGAATGACGAACTCCACGACTTCACCAGCCGACGACGGATGATCGAGCGTAATGGTGAGCCGGTCGGCGCCGTGTGCAAACGCGAGGGGTGCGCCGCCGCGCGTAACCGCGCTCACCCGCATGCCGCGGCCCGGCTGCGCGGTGCTGGCGCCGGCGAGGTCGAGCGCAATCGACCGGATGTCGGGGGCGAGCATCCGCAGGCGCACGGTCGCCTCGCCAACAATGCGATCGGTGCTGTCCGCCAGCGTCAGGGCGAAGCGATAGTGCTCGACGTCCACGGGCTGACGCGGATAGGTGTCGGCCGGATGCGTGGCGCTCGTGACCACGAGCAGGAAGAAAGCGCTGAGAAGGCTGGGCATGACAGGAGGAGAGAGATGGTCCATCGTGGGCGTCAGGGCCCGCGCGTCCGCCGCGGTGCGCCAGCAGCGAACGCACCGGGTCGCGATTCGAGCACAGGGTCCCCGAAGCTGTCAGCAGCGGAACGTCAGCGTAAGTCCCGTTCGCCCCCCGGTGGGCCGGGCTCGACCGTCGCCGTGGGCGCCGCTCCGTCGTACTATTAGCGGCCCCCCGCAGTCCGCAGTCTCTCCCCCCGGGACCGGTGTGACCCAGCTCCGCGACCAACTCCAGGCGACCCTCAGCGGCAGCTACACCCTCGAGCGCGAACTCGGCGGCGGTGGCATGTCGCGCGTCTTCCTGGCCGAGGAGCTCCGACTCCGGCGGAAGGTCGTGATAAAGGTCCTGTCGCCGGAATTGGCGCAGGGCATCAGCGTCGAGCGGTTCGAGCGCGAGATCCAGACGGTCGCCGCCCTGCAGCAGGCCAACATCGTCCCCGTGCACACGGTGGGCGACACCGACGGCCTGCCGTACTACACCATGCCGTTCGTGGAGGGCGAGTCGTTGCGCGCCCGGCTTGGACTGGGCCCGATGGCCGTGAGCGAGGTGATCGGCATCCTGCGCGACGTGTCGAAGGCGCTGGCCTACGCGCACGAGCGCGGCGTCGTGCATCGCGACATCAAGCCGGACAACGTGCTCATGTCGGGCGGCGCGGCCATGGTCACCGACTTCGGTATCGCCAAGGCGCTCAGTGCGGCGCGCACGGTGACTGACGGCGCCACGCTCACGCAGGTGGGCACGAGCATTGGCACGCCGGCCTACATGGCGCCGGAGCAGGCGGCGGGCGATCCGCAGGTTGACCACCGCGCCGACATCTACTCGCTTGGCGCCATGGCCTTCGAGCTGCTCGCCGGCCAGCCGGTATTCGCGGGCCGCACGCCGCAGCGCATGCTTGCGGCGCACATGAGCGAGGCGCCCGCACCCATTGCGACGCTGCGCGCCGACGTGCCGGCGCCGCTCGCCGCGCTGGTCATGCGCTGCCTCGAGAAGAATCCCGCGGACCGCCCGCAGGACGCGCAGGAGCTGGTGCGCGCGCTCGACGCGATTGGCACCACGAGCGGCGCCTCGCCCGCGACGCGGCCGGCGGGCGGCCCGCGACGCGTGGCCTATGTTGGGCTGGCCGTGGTGCTCGTCGTGGCCGCAGCCTTCCTGTACTCCAGGCGGAGCGGCGATAGCGCCGGTGCGGGCCAGGCCGACGGTGAACGCTCGCTCGCGGTGCTCCCCATCGAAAACGTTGGCGGCGACTCCGCCAAGCAGTACCTCGCCGACGGCATGACCACGGAGCTCGCGGGGGCGCTGCGCCGGACGCCCGGGCTGCAGGTGGCCGGCGACCTCAGCACCTCGCGCTTCAGGCACGCCACCGCATCCGCGGCTGACATCGCGCACCAACTCGGTGTGCGCATGCTGCTCACGGGCAAGCTCCAGTCGCAGGGCGGTCGCATTCGGCTTCAGATGCAGCTCGCCGACGCCAACGGCACGCTCCTGTGGTCCAACACCTTCGATCGCGAGAACAAGGACAACTTCGCGCTGCAGGACGAGGTCACGGCGGCCGTGGCAGGCGACCTGCGCCTGGCGCTGTCGCCGGCGACCATCGCCGCGAACCGGGCGGGCCGCACGGTGAACTCGGAGGCTCACGACCTGTACATGCGCGGCATGTTCGAGAAGAACAAGCTCAGCGAGCAGGGATTGCGGCGCGCGCTCGCCTACTTCGAGGACGCGCTGAAGCTCGACCCCAACTACGCCCAGGCCCACGCCGGCATGGCGTTTGCCTACGACATGCTGGCCGACGCGTACGCGCCGTCGCACGAGTACCACGTGCTGTCCAAGCGGGCCGCGGAGCGCGCGCTGCAGAGCGACAGCATGCTCGCTTCGGCGCGCGTCATTTACGGCTTCGAGCTGGGCGCCGCGAACTGGGAGGTGGAGAAGGCCGTGGCCGAGATGCGGCGCGGCCTGGCGCAGAACCCCAACGACCCCGATGCGCTGTTCATGTTTGCGGGGTTCCTGTCGGTGTCCGGCCATTCGGCGGAGGCCTTCGACGCGGCAGACCGGCTGACACGCCTGGACCGCCTCTCTCCAATGGGTCCGTTCCTGCACGCGCAGATCCTCTTCTTCGACGGTCGCTGGGCCGAGGCGCTCCAGCAGGACAGCGCGACAAAGCGCCTGGACCCCAACGTGACGTACTTCGATGCCATCGACGGCACGTCCCTGCGGGAGATGGGCCACCTTCCGGAATCCCTGGCAGCATACCGCGCGTGGGAGGCGCTCACCTCCTTGCCCTCGTACGGCATTGCCACGACGTACTGGAGGATGGGCAAGCGTGACGAGGCCAGGCGCGCACTGGCCGCACTCGAGGAGCGCGCCCGTCATCAGTGGGTCGATCCGGGGTGGCTCGCCGTGGCGTACGCCGGCGTCGGTGACCGCGACAACGCCATGCGATGGCTCGAGGACGCGTTCCGGAAGAAGTCGTTTTCGCTCCGCTTCCTGATGACCGTGGACTGGCAGCCGTTCGCCTCGCTGGCGGGTGACGCTCGTTTCGTGGCGTTGCGAGAGCGCGTGCTCAGGACGACGTTCGCCGACTGACCCGCGAACTGACCGGCCTGGTGTCCTGCCCCGGCTGAGCGACGAAACTCACCCTGCGGACGGATTGGCGTACTCCTTTCGGGCGATAGCTACCGCGACGACCTCCCGGCATCCTTCAAAAACTGCCGTCGTCGCGCCATTTCGGGCCGCGCTCCGGCACTGGATGCGAGGCCACGATGGGCGCGAGGCAAGAGCGAAGGGTCGGTTCGCCTGAGTACACGGCAGGACCTCGGTGACCGCCGAGTCTGCTGCCGCGCATGCGGAGATCCGGCGCGGGGACGAGTCCTTCGTCGTCGTGCTGTCGGGCGACTGGAACCTGGAACGCCCCGCGCCGCGCTTTGCGCCGTTGATGGAGTCGGCGCTGGCCGCCGGTCGGGCTGGCACTCCAACGCTGCGCGCCGTCAGTGTCGATGCCTCCGCGCTCGGTGCCTGGGACAGCAGCCTGCTGGTCTTCATGCGGCAAGCTCAGGAATACTGCACGGCCCATCAGCTGCAACTCGGGACGGAGGGCCTTCCCGAGAAGATTTCGCGGCTGCTCGCCCTCGCCGAAGTGGTGCCGGAGCGCGTCGTTGCCCGCGATGAGCCGCGCCCTCCACTGGTCGCGCGGCTGGGGATGGCCGGCCTCGCCGCATGGGACGAGTCGCTCGAGGCGGTCACGTTTGCGGGGGAGGTGCTCCAGCGCGGCACCCTGCTGCTGCGCGGCCGCGTGCGCATGCGCTGGCGCGAGTTTTGGGTGGTGGTGCAGTCCAACGGCTCCGGCGCGCTCCCCATCGTGACGCTCATCGCGCTGCTCGTGGGCGTGATCATCGCCTTCCTCGGCGTCGTCGTGCTCAAGCGCTTCGGCGCGGGCTACTACGTGTCGTACCTGGTCGGCTATGGCATGCTGCGCGAGATGGGCGCGCTCATGACCGGCATCATCATGGCCGGCCGCACCGGCGCCGGCTTCGCGGCCGAACTGGGCAGCATGAAGATCACCGAGGAGATTGACGCGCTCAGCACGCTGGGCATCTCTCCCATTGACCACCTCGTGCTGCCGCGCGTGCTCGGCCTGTTCGTGATGCTGCCGCTGCTCGTGGTCTATGCCGATGCCGTCGGCATCACCGGCGGGATGGGCGTCTCGGTGGCGCTGCTCGACCTCACGCCAAGGCAGTTCGTGAACGGGCTGCTGACGGCGGTGGAATTCTCCGACACGCTTCTCGGCGTGTTCAAGGCGACGATCTACGGCGTGATCATCGGCATGGCGGGCTGCATGAAGGGACTGAAGTCCGGCTCCGATGCCGGCGCGGTGGGCCGCTCCGCGACGTCCGCCGTCGTCATGGGCATCACGCTCATCATCCTGGCCAACGCCGTGGTCGACTGGCTCGCGGCGCTGCTGCAGATATGACGCACCCACTGCCTGGGCGCGGGGTCCCCCCGAAAGCGCCTCCCATCGAGGTGCGCCACCTGACCATGCGGTATGGCAAGGTCGACGTCATGCGCGACCTCAACTTCACGGTGAACCGCGGCGAGGTGTTCGTGATCATGGGTGGAAGCGGCAGCGGAAAGAGCACGCTGCTGAAGCACCTGATTGGCCTGAAGGCGCCGGCCGAGGGCGTGATCCTGATGGACGGTGTGGACTTTGGCACGACCGACGTGGAGGCGCGCCGGGACGTGCTGCGGCGCATGGGCGTGCTCTACCAGAACGGCGCGCTCTGGAGCGGGCTGACGCTGGCGGAGAACGTGGCGCTGCCGCTGACGGAATTCACGACGCTGGGCGCCGACGCCATCGGCGACGTGGTGCAGCTCAAGCTCGCGCTGGTGGGGCTGCGCGGCTTCGAGCAGTTCTATCCGGCCGCGATCAGCGGCGGCATGCGCAAGCGGGCGGCGCTGGCGCGGGCCATCGCGCTCGATCCGGAAGTGGTGTTCTTCGACGAGCCGTCGTCCGGCCTCGATCCCGTCAGCGCCAGCCGCCTCGACGACCTGATCCTCGCCATCAAGGCGAGCCTGGGCACCACCATCGTCGTGGTGAGCCACGACCTGGCCAGCATCTACCGCATTGCCGACCGCGCGCTCTTCCTCGACATCGAGCAGAAGACCATGACCGCACTCGGAAATCCCGCCGAGATGCGCGAGAACCCGCCGAATGACGCGGTCCACCGATTTCTCACCCGCAGCAGCGAAGGCGCCACGTGAGCATACGCGCGAATCCCAGGTCCATCGGGTTGTTCCTGATCGGGGCGATCCTCCTGGCCATTGCCGGCACCGCCGTGCTGGCGGGCAACACCTGGTTCCGGAACAAGACGACCTTCGTGAGCTACTTCCGGGAATCGGTGAACGGCCTCGAGGAAGGCGCCCCCGTGAAGTTCCAGGGGGTGCCCGTCGGCACGGTGACCAAGATGCTGATCCAGATTGACGGGCGCGACAAGACGTTCCAGGTGCCCGTGCAATACGAGATCAACATCAAGCGCCTCCAGACGGAGCGCGGCACGTATGTCGACCTCGGACAGGGACCCGTGCTCCGGCAGCAGATCACCGACGGGCTGCGCGCGCAGCTCCAGATGGAGAGCATCGTGACGGGCCAGCTCTATGTGGAGCTCACCTATCGCAAGGATGCCAAGCCGCCAAAGATGGAACCGCGCGCGACGCTGTATCCGGAGATCCCGACCACCCCGTCGCTCATGGCCGCTCTCGGGACCGACGCGGGCAGCATCGTGGGCGACGTGGTCAAGGTGCTGTTCAAGATCAACCAGATGCTCGAGACGATCGACATGAAGTCCATCAACGCCGCCGTCGTCGGGTCGGCGCAGTCGGTGCAGCGTCTCGTTGACGCGCCGGAGCTTCGCGCGACGCTGAAGGAACTGCCGGCCATGACGGCGCAGCTGAACCGCACCATGGCGCGGGTGGACACGCTGGCCGCCACGGCCGGTGCCGCGATTGACCCGATGGCGGCGGATCTGCAGGCCGCGACCAAGGAAATGCGCGCCACGCTGCAGGCGCTGCACAAGACGATTGACGACACGCACGGACTGCTGTCGACCGACTCGGGGCTCGGATTCGGCTTGGAGTCGGCCCTGATCAACCTGAAGGAATCGACCAACGCGCTTCGCCAGCTCCTGAACGCGCTCGAGCAGAATCCCGATATGCTGCTCCGCGGCAAGAAGCCCCTGGGGGGAAAATGATCGCCCGAAAGGCACGACCCATGCCGAGGACGCTGCGCCTGTTCGGCACCTGCGCCTTGGTCACCATGGCGGGGTGCTTCACGCTCGGCCGCCCGACGCCGCCGCTCCAGGAGTTCGTGCTCGGGCAGAGCCCGAGGTCCGTGGCCGCCGCGCCCGCGCGCGACGGAGGGGGCGTCACGATCGGCCTGCGACGCCTGGACCTGGCACCGTATCTCGCGACGACGGCAATTGTCGTGCGGCGTGGATCGCGGATCGTCACGTCGGGCTTTCGCCGATGGGGCGAGGATCCCAGCGCGGGGATCATGCGCTCGGTCGCGGCTTCCCTCGGCGCGGCGCCGGCGATTCTCGCCGTGGACGTCGCCCCGTGGACGGTGCAGGCGCCGCACGACTACCTGGTCCAGCTGCACGTCGCAAACCTCGAAGGGGTAACGGCGGAGGACTCGACGGCGACGGAGGGCGAGGTGCGCGTGATGGCGTCGTGGGAGATCATCCGGGCGCAGGACGGCACGCTTGTGGCACGCGGAGAGACCGATCACCGGGAACCGGGCTGGAAGGTGGGCGATTATCCCGGTCTCGTGGCCCGGGTCGAGAAGGGATTGGCGGGACTCGCCGGCGAGCTGGCGGCCTGCGTTGCCCGGCTCGGCCCACCGACACCATCGGCCGATTCGGCAACCACCGCACGGCCCCTGGTGTGCCGCGCGCCATGAGCCGGCGAGACGCCGAGCACAACGCCCACTCAACGCCGACCTGAGGAGTTGCGACCCCTCTGGCGTGAGGCGACGCCCGGGCGGCATTTTCGATGCCGACTGCCCGCCTTCGTCCCAGAGGTGCCATGCGTTCCGCCACCCGCCTGTTCCGGCTCGCGCCGGTCGTCCTCGCGCTGACGCTGGTCGCGGCGTCTCCCGCTCCCGCGCGCCACGCCGCCAGGCGTCACGTCGCAGCAGGATTTGCCG
>Ga0315271_10000587_pt1 | contig 20572 bp, 16 predicted proteins | sample C3_top_MG_FD_204664 | JGI IMG/M metagenome (GOLD analysis project Ga0315271, IMG submission 204664) | Sediment microbial communities from Yellowstone Lake, YNP, Wyoming, USA - C3_top | ecosystem: Environmental > Aquatic > Freshwater > Lake > Sediment | place: USA: Wyoming | collected 2017-08-01
ACGTCCTCGCGTCCGTCGAGAGCGACGAGGAGTTCTGGAAGAAGCTCTAGGACCCTAGTCCGGCTTTTCGTCAGCGGCCGACGCGACGCCGCAACGGGTCGCCACGGCGGCAGCGCGCGCGGCGAGGTGGCGGTCCAGGTCGGAGACGCCCGGACGCGTCGCGGCGCGGCCGGCTTCGTCCGCGAGCGCCCGCGCCTCGGCGCAGCGGCCGAGGCGGTTCTCGACGAACGCGGCGTTCGCGAGGTGCCCGGGCCGCCCGTCCAGCGCGAATGCCGCGCGGTAGAAGGCCACGGCGGCGGCCGGTCTCCCTCCGGCGGCGCGCGCGCCCGCGAGATCGGACAGCGGACCCGCCGCGCCGCCCGTCAGCGCCACGGCGGCGAGAGGGCTCCTGCGGGTAAGAGCGGGCAGGACCCTCGGGCGGCCCACCTCGACCGCGACGAGGACGAGAACGGACGCGGCGACGAGGGCAACCCGGCCGGCGATGCTCCCCTGAGGCGGCGGGGGAGCCCGCCTTCTCCCGAGCCCATAGCCCGCGAACGCAGCCGTGCCTCCGAGAAAGCCGGCCACGCCCGGCCCGAGGAGCGAGAGCGGCCCGGCGATCTGCGCGACCAGCGCGCCGGCGACCGACGACACCATCACGGCCGCGAAACGCGTCCGCTTCCGCGCGAGCCACCCTGCAAGAAATGCGAACGGGAGCGCGAGGAGGGGGAGAAGCGGCAGCCAGAAGGGCAGGAACGATCGGGCCGCCGAGATCGGATCCACGCGCGGAGGTTAGCGCGGGCGCCTCATCGCCGATGGGGCCCTTTTCCGGGTACGATCCCAAGCAGCATGATCAATTTGCGATTCAGTCTCGGGAGGCTGCTCGCGCTCGGCCTCCTCCTCGCCGCTTCGTCCGCCCGCGCCCAGGATCTCGAACCGCGCGCCTACGCCGCTGCGCCGATGGACGCGAACTTCGTCATCGTGAACTACTCGTACCAGTCGGGCGAGGTCCTCTTCGATCCCTCGCTGCCCTTCTCGGACGTGCGTGCCTTCATCAACGGCGTCGTCGGGGGGTACGGGCACACGTTCAGCCTTTTCGGGAGGATCTCTTCCGTCGCCGCCGTGGTCCCGTACGTCTGGGCGTCGGTGGACGGCAACGTGGGGGAGACGTTCCAGGCGATCACGCGCTCGGGCCTCGGCGACCCGCGCCTGCGCTTCGTCGTGAACCTCATCGGCGGGCCGGCGCTGCCGATGAAAGAGTTCATGGCCCGCAAGCCGGAGCCGACGCTCGGCTTCAGCCTGGTCGTGGTCGTGCCGACCGGCCAGTACAGCAACGAGAAGCTCATCAACATCGGGTCGAACCGCTGGGCCTTCCGGCCCGAGTTCGGGCTCTCGTTCCCGAAGGGGCGCTGGACGTTCGAGGCCGCGGCCGGCGTCTGGCTGTTCCTCGACAACACACACACGTACCCCGGCCAGAACGTCCGGTCGCAGGACCCGCTCTACACCCTCCAGGCTCACCTCGGATACACGGTGCGACCGGGCCTCTGGATCGCGGCCGACGGGACGTACTACGCGGGCGGGAAGACGTACACGAACGACATCCCCGGCGATACGCGCCAGGCGAACAGCCGGGCCGGCCTGACCGCCTCGGTCCCCGTCGCGAGGGGCCACTCGATCAAGGTCTCCGCCTCCACGGGCGTGGACGCCCGGATCGGCTCCCGTTTCGACTCCTACGGAATCGCCTACCAGTACCTCTGGCTCGACCGACGGGCAAAATGAGTCTCCAGCGGCGCAAATCACGCGCAGGAACTATCTTGATAGAGTAAGCATGGTTTTCAACGGGAATTCAACGAAACAGGAATGGAGTGCTCGATGACGAAATTCAGGATGACCAGATCGCTGGTCGTGACCGCAGCCGTCCTTCTCTCTGTGGGCTTTCTTGGGGGATGCGGGGTTCCGAAGGAGCTGACCGCCGCGGACCAGGCCATCGCCGCGGCCCGCCAGGCCGGCAAGGACAAGGACTGCCCGGAGCTGTTCGCCGCCGCCGAAAAGCTGAAGAACGACGCCTTCGCGGTCTGCACGCCTTGCGACACGAAGAAGGCGATCGAGCTCGCGAACGAGTCGATGGCCCGCGCGAAGGCGCTGTGCCCGCCCAAGCCCGTGCCGCCGCCGCCCCCGGTCGTGAAGGCGCCCCCGGCCGCGCCCGTCATCGCCTTCGCGGCGAACCCGGCTTCGGTCAAGGAGGGTGAGTGCTCGACGCTGTCGTGGACGACGTCGAACGCCGCCGGCGCCATGATCGACCAGGGCGTCGGGAGCGTGGACCTGAACGGCTCGAAGAAGGTCTGCCCCGCGGCGACCACCACCTACAAGCTGGGCGCGAAGGGCGAGGGCGGAATGCGTGACGCCTCCGCGACGGTCACCGTCGTTCCGAGGGTCATCGACCGCCTGACGCTGCACGTCAACTTCGCCACGAACATGGCGACCTTCAAGAAGGCCGACGACGCCGACGTGGAGAAGGCCGTCGAGTTCCTCAAGAAGTACCCGACCGCCAAGTTCGACCTCGAAGGCCACACGGACAGCACGGGCTCCCCGGCTTACAACCAGACCCTGTCCGCGAAGCGTGCCGAGGCCGTCAAGGAACGGCTCGTGAAGCGCGGGATCGACCCGGCGCGGATCCACACCGCCGGCTTCGGCGAAACCAAGCCGATCGCGGACAACAAGACCGTGAAGGGCCGCGCCGAGAACCGCCGCGTCGAAGTTCTGATTCTTTCCGAATAGCGTCCGGCTGACGTCTACCCGAAACTGCACGGGCGGCTCTCCACGAGGGGAGCCGCCCTTTTTTCTTTCGGCTCGCGGCTGCTGTCAGCGCCTTGCCCAGATGGGTGACGACCAAGCCTGCTCGCCGTCGGCCTGGGTGACACGCACGTACCAGCTCGTCTCTCCCGCCGCGTCGGGCGAGTCCCGCACCGTGAAAGAGACGCGCTGCGCGTCTTCCGTCTTCAGCCAGTTCACGCCCTGCGGGTCCTTCGGGTCGTAGAGGACGTACTCGGCCGCGGCCTCGCCGGGTGTCTGGCGCATCCGCACCGCCGCGAACGTGTCGCGGAGGTTGCGGACGATCTCGACGCGGTCGATCGGGGCGGTCCCCTCGACGCGCACGGCCAGCGTCATCAGCCCCTTCCCCGAGAGGATCGAGCCCATCGGGGCGCCGTCCGCCGTGAACTCGAGGACGATGCGCGCGCCGGTCGTCGCGTAGTTCCGGCGATTCCGGATCGCGTCGAAGATCGAAGCGCGGTCCAGCCGCTCGGCGAGGACCGCCGTGAGCCCGCCTTCGCCGGGCGAGAGGTGGTGCGTGTCGCTCGCGCCCATGGCGCCCACGTGGCGGCCGAGGCGCAGCGCGTCCTGGTACTGGTGGCCCGGCACCTGCCGGCGCCCCTCGCGCGGGTTGCCGTAGTACTCGTACCGCCCGTGCCATGACGCGATCTCGAAGTTCGGCTCCAGTTCCTCGTCGTGCGGCGCGGCCGGGTTCCACCGTCCCCAGAGCGCGTGCCCCGTGTGGTGCGGCGACATCACGGCTCCGTGCTCTCGGGCGTGCCGGTAGAGCTTCTCGATCGTGTCGGCGTCCGGGTCGGTGGAGCGATGCGTGTGCCCCGGCCCGTCATCCTTATAGAGGAGGACGCGGTGGCCGAAGCTCGAGCCCGCCGTCCACTCCCAGCCCGTGAGGCTCACGAAGCGGCCCGGCGCGTCGAACGCGCCCGCCGTCGCGCGCAGCTCGGCGAACTCCGACGGCTGGAGGAGGCCCATCTCCGAGTGGTCGGAGACGACGTCGAAGTCGAGGCCGAGCCGGTCGCGCGAGAGCGCGAGGAGCTGGTCCGGGTGGCCGGTCTTCGCATCCGACAGGATGCTGTGGCTGTGCGGGTCGCCGAAGTAGACGTGCCAGCGGCCCCCGCCGGCCGTCGCGGTGCGCGGCGCGGGGCCGGGCGGGGGCGGCTCGAGGTCGGGCAGCGGCTCGAAGCGGTCGGGCGGCGCGGCAGCGAGCGCGCCGGGCGTCCAGGCCTCGGTTGGCGCCACGAGCCGGCCCGCAAGAACGACGTTCGGGCTGGAGTGCGTGTTGTACGCGTCCACGTCCCCGCCGGTCAGTGCCTCGCCCGCCTTCGGCAGCAACTGGGCTTCCCACGCGAGGGCGAGCAACCCGTCAGGCGCGAGCGCCGCCGACGGAAACTCGTCGCGGCCGGGCGAGAACGTCGTGAGGTGCAGTTCCGGCGACCAGCGCCGCCCGTCGTGGACGCGCGCCCAGAGGTCGAAGTTGTGCGCTCCCGTCGCGTCCGTCCGCCACACGATCCACGCGCGTCCCGCGCCGTCGAGAAAGACCGACGGATAGTTCTGCGTCTGCTTCCAGTGCCAGTACGGCTCCTCGACGTCGCGCAGGGACTTGTCCGTCATCCCGAAGCTGACCTGGCCCGGAAGCGCGGCCGGCGCGGTGCCGGGGGGAGCGGAGAAGACGCCGTCTTTGTAAACGCGGACGAATGCGTCGCCCGAGTGGCGGTCCGCTCGAAACTCGTCCTTCGAGTGGCCGCGCATCGAGTTCCACGCGAGCCAGAGCGCGCCGTCCTTGCCGCACGCGAGAGAAGGCGAGTCGTCGATCGCGGCGTCGGACGTGACGGCGATCGGCGCGCCGAGGCTCGGTGCGCCGGAACCGGAGGCACGCGCCCGTGCGAGGAAGACGTCGTAGTTGCCGGTGTGGGTCGAGTCCCACGCCAGCCACACGCCTCCGTCCGGCGGCGCCGCGAGCGCGGGGCGGCGGTCTGTCCCGGAACTGGAGACACGAACCGGCGGACTCCAGCCCGAACCGTTCTCTGCGACGAGCGAGACCGCGAACCCGCCTCGCTTGAGCTCTTCCCACGCCACCCACAGCCGACCCGCCGAATCGCGCGCCACGACCGGATGCAATGCGTCCGAGCCCTTCGAAGAAATCCTCCTCTCCGGTCCCCACGCGCCGCCCGCGACGGTGCGCGAGTAGACCGCCCACCCGTCCTTCCTCTTCCCGTGCCAGAAGATGCGCAGGCGTTTCTTCCCGTCGAGGACGAGCTTCGCGCCCGTCTCGAGGCCGTCGCCCGCGTCGAGGCGCGACTCGTCCGACCACGTGCCGCCCTTTCGCCGCCGGACGACGACGCGGTCGTTCCCGCCGTCCGTCGTCGTGAACGCGCACCAGAGGTCGCCCGCCGCGTCGAAGGCCACGGACGGATACTTGTCGAATCGCCCGGGCTTCGAGAGCGTCTCGACGGCCTCGAGGCCGCCGCTGGCCGCGGGAGCCGGCGGCGCGAGACACACGGCGGCGAGGAGGCAGGACGCGGCGACAGGCAATTTCATGGTGGGGAAGTCTAGGCGACGCGGCTGGAGCCGTTTCAGAGAAGCGGCAAATCGCTCTCCCACTGCCGACAATCGTCGAAGAAGCTCGGCGACCGTGCCTTCCGAAAATCCGAACTTGGGTCGACCCAGAACCTCGCGATACTCGCCGAGGATGCTCTCGTTGAAGCAAGGAACGATCGGCGCAGACCCGAGAAGGCGAACAATCTCCCCGGGCGGGCCACCCGGCGAAATGAGGCCCGATACCAGAACGTTCGTGTCGAGGACGCCTCTCAGCGCGGGCGTTTGGCTCGGACTGCTTTGATCTCGGCGTTGATCTTGCGGAGAGACATCCCCTTCGGGAATCTTCGGGCGGAAGCTTCCTGAATCTCCCGAACCGCCCACACGGCGCGGTCCCGGCGGATCGACGCGAGGCGGTCTTCGAGGGTGCTCTCGTCGATCTTCGTGATGATCGCGATCGGCTTGCCGTTCGACGTCACGACGAGGTCGGGTTCCGCCTTCAAGGCCTTCCAGAGATTAGCTGCCGGCCCTCGGAGCTCGCTGACGGTGACGAACTTCATGGATTCACCCTCAAGAGAAATCTACCTGATCCTCATCCGAAAATCCGCCGCTGATCGCGGGGAAATCAGCCGCCCGCGGCCGCGCGGCGGACGGCGTCGGCGAGGCCGGCGGACGGCACGGGGCCTCCGGACAGCTGTTCGAGCGCGCAGAGCGACAGCGTCCGCTGGCTCCTCATCTTCGCCTCGAGCCGCGGCGTGGGCGGGACGAAGTAGCGCCACTCGGCGAGGTCGAGCGGGTTCACCTCCGTGCGCTCCGGGCGCCCGAGGAGCGCGAAGACGTAGGCGCGCACGTGCGGCAGCGGCGGGGCGCACGAGGTGCCCCGGCGCGGCGCGCGCCACGGCAGCGGCGTGAAGTGGATCTTCGAGAGATCGCGCCGGCTCTCGGCCGTCACGAACGACGCCGACTTCACGCGCACGGCGATCCCGTCCGGCGTGCGGAGGTCGGGCGAGCGGTCCGTGCGCGGCTCCGCGGTGCAGATGCCGAGTAGCCTCGCCACGATGAACTCGGCGAGCCGGGCCCGCGTGGAAGTCGCGAGCAGGTCGGCCTCGCTCCACCGCCAGAAGTCCAGCAGCGTCAGGTCGAGCTTCTCGCCCCCGGACCTGAAGGTCTCGTTCCCGTCGAGGTTTTCGCCGACTGCGACCTCGGTGGTGGTCATCGGCCCCCTACTTCGCGATCTTGGCGCCTTCCAGGATGACGGCGTACGCGTACCCGGCGCCGAAGTCCTTGTCCACCGTGACCGCTCCGCTCGCGGTCACGACGTCGCCCACCTTCGCCGTGGCGTCCGTCGTCACGGTGAGGTCGTTGTCCTTCGCGGCGGGCGATCCGGAGCCGTCGCGCAGGTGAATCCAGTTCGTACCCATGATTCCGGCGTTGAACTTGACGACCTTGCCGCGCACGGCGACGGGCTTGCCCTTGAGGGCGGCACGGTCGGCCCACACCTCGGCCACGGTCCGGCCGTCGGCCCCCGCGGCCTTCTCGACCTTGACCACGCCTTCGGCCGGCGCGGTGGACGCGGCGGCGTGCCGGGCGGCCATCGCCCCGGCATCTCCCGCGAGCGCCCCGAACCAGATCCGGTCGAACGTGCGCCCGAGCGTCTTGCTCTCGAATCCGTCCATGCGCGAGATCCCGGTGATCGTCACGTCCGTGCCCGTCTTGACGGTCGTCTTGGCCACGGCGGCCCAGACTTCGCCGTCTCCCGTCTTCAGCTTCATGTACGTGTAGGCCCCCGCGTCCATCGACTCGAGGACGGTGCCTTTGACGCTCAGTGGATCTTCCGCGAGCGCAGGCGCAGGCGCGGCCGGCATGGCATGCGAGGGCGCCGGCTTCGTCTCCGTGGCCAGCGACGGAGCCCCCGTGAGTGCGGCCGCGAAGGCCAGTCCGGACAGGGCGCGTGCGGTTTTCGTGGGCATGGTGGTTCCTTTTCCTCCGGTTCCGCCGGCGGGCCACGCGGATGGTAGGAGATGGGCGGCGCCGGCGGCATGAGCAACCTGAATCCCTTCCGGAGGCCCCTGCCGGGTGGGACCATGCCCGCCGTGAGAGCGAGTCTCGCCGCTGCTCTTGTCGCCCTCGTGGCCGTTCTCGGAGTGGCGGCGCCGGGCGCCCCGCCCGCCGGCCCCGTCGTCCTCTTCGACCAGGGGCACGGCCAGCGGTTCCTGATCGGCGGCAAGGGCGCGCTCGACCTCTCGAACTTCGCGTCGGTGGTGCGGGCGCGCGGGGGCAAGACCCAGGCGACGAAAGTGGCGCTCACGCCGGCCGCGCTGGACGGCGTCCAGGCCCTCGTCGTCTCGGGAGCCTTCGACAAGATCCGGCCCGACGAGGTCGAGGCGATCGCCGCGTTCGTCGAGAAGGGCGGGCGGCTCGCCGTGATGATCCACGTCGAGGCGCCCGTGGCCGACCTCCTCCACAAGTTCGCGATCTCCGTCTCGAACGGCGTGATCCGCGAGCAGGCGGGCGTCGTGGGCGGCGATCCCCTCAACTTTCGCGTGACGCGCTTCGGGACGCATCCGCTCGCGAAGGGGCTGGACTCGTTCGCGGTGTACGGCGCGTGGGCCCTGCTCCCGACGTCGAAGACCGCCCAGGCGATCGCCGTGACGGGCCCGACGGCGTGGGTGGACCTCAACCGCAACGGCAAGCTCGAGAAGGGCGACGCGGTCCAGAGCTTTGCGGTCGTCGTCGCCGGCCAGCAAGGCCGCGGCGGCATCGTCGCGTTCGGGGACGACGCCCTTTTCCAGAACAAGTTCCTGAAGGACGGCAACAAGCGCCTCGCGGAGAACCTCGCGGAATGGCTTCTGGGAAAGGACCCTCGCCCATGAAGCTCGCGGCTGGAATCTCGCTGTCCCTCGTTCTCCTCGCCGGCTGCTCGAAGGCGTCGCGCGCAAACCCTCAGGCGACGGACCCGAAAGCTCCCGTCGCCCGCGTGGCGGGGCAGGTCGTCACCGACGGCGACCTCACGGCCGAGGCGAAGGGCCAGCTCTCGGCCGCGGAGACGAAGTTCGCGGAAGAGGTGTGGGGGATCAAGCGGCGGGCCCTCGACGCGCTCGTCGAGCAGCGCCTCCTCGACGCGAAGGCGAAGAAGGAAGGCGTCACGGTAGACGCCCTCGTCGCGCGCGAGGTCACGAGCAAGGTGCCCGAGCCCGACGAGGCCCAGCTGAAATCCGTCTACGACCAGACGAAGGCCTCCGGCCGGCAGCTGCCGCCGTTCCCCGAGGTGAAGGCCGAGATCGCGCAGTACCTCAAGGGCCAGCAGACGCAGCAAGTCCGGCAGGCGTACGTCGCCCGCCTGAAGGCGGAGTCGAAAGTCGAGATCCTGCTTCCGCCGTACCTCCCGAACCGCGTCGACGTGAAGGCCGAAGGCCCGTCGAAGGGGAGCCCGGACGCGCCCGTCACGATCGTCGAGTTCTCGGACTACGAGTGTTCGTACTGCGCCGGCGCCGAGGCCACGGTCAAGCGCGTCCTCGAGGCGTACCCGGGCAAGGTGCGCCTCGTGTACCGGGACCTCCCGCTCTCCATTCACCCGAACGCGCCGAAGGCCGCCGAGGCCGCCCACTGCGCGGGCGAGCAGCAGCGCTACTGGGACATGCACGACCTTCTCTTCGCAAACCAGCAGGCGCTGAAGGTCGACGACCTCAAGGCCCACGCCCGCAAGCTCGGCCTCGACGCCGCGAAGTTCGACGCGTGCCTCGATTCCGGCCGGATGGCGGGGAAGGTGGACGCGGATCGCAAGGCCGGCGAGGCCCTCGGCCTGAACGGCACGCCGACGTTCTTCGTCGACGGCCGCCCCTACGTCGGGTCGAAACCGTTCGAAACGTTCCAGGAAGTCATCGACCACACTCTCGCAACCAAGCGCTGACCGTGGGCATCCGGCTGCCCCTGCGCCTCGACCCCGCCCGCCTGCGCTTCTGGGGCGTGGTGCTGCCGATCCATCTCTCGGCCTTCGCGGCGCTCTACTTCGGAACGTACCGTCTTCTCGAGTACACGTACTCGCTCGCGGGCGCGGCCGCGGCGCAGAAGCAGCTCGTCCAGGCCGTGCGCGAGATGCCCTACATGATGCCGCCGGCGTTCGCGGGCCGCAGCCCGCACCTCTTCAGCCACCTCCTCGCGGCGCACCAGCCCATCGGCCTGCGCCTCTACGGCCCTTCCGGCGCGCTCATCGGGCCGCACGACACGCATCCCGACGCCGACGAGGTCGAACGCGTCGGGCGCGTCCTCACGAAGGCCGGCCACGACAACGACACGTGGGTCGAGGAGCAGAACGGGCGGCAGTGGGTGCGCGGCGCGATGCGCCTCACCGCCGGGCTCGGCTGCATGCCGTGCCACAAGGCGGGCACGACGCTGGGCGCGGCGACAATGCGGATCGACTCCACCGAGGACCTTGCCGAAATCCGCGGCAAGCTCCGTCCGCAGGTCGGTCTCCTGCTCGCACTGTGGATCGTCGTCGTCGGCGCCGTCGCGCTCGTCGTCCAGCGCACGGTGCGGCGCTCGCTGAAGGGCCTCGAGGCCGATCTCGCGGCCGCGGCCGCGGGGCGGGGCGGATCCGGCTCGGCCCACGGGCCCCCGCTCGACCCGGCCGCCGCCGAGCTGTACAAGCGGCTGCGCGACTTCCTCCTCCGCCAGCGCGAGCGGGAGGCCGAGGTCGCGTCGCGCCTCGCCCACGTCGACCAGCTTGCATCGCTCGGCCAGCTCGCCGCCGGCCTCGCGCACGAGATCAAGAACCCTCTCGCCGGCATCCAGGGCGCCCTCGAGGTGCTGAAGGACGAGAACAAGGACGCCACTTTGTCCGTCCTCTACGACGACATGCTCGCCGAGCTCAAGCGCGTCAACGGCATCCTGCAGCGCCTGCTCGAATCGGGCCGGGCGGCGCCGGTGCGCCTCGCGCGGACGGACCTCGCGAAGCTCGTCACCGAGACCGTCGAGCTCCTCGGCCCGGCGCTGCGCCGCCGGAAGGTCGAGCTGACGGCGGAGATTGCGGGCGACGTGCCCGAGCTCCCGCTCGACGCGGCTAAGATCCGGCAGGTGCTCCTCAACCTCGTTCAGAACGCCGGCGAGGCGATGGCGGAGAGCGGCGGCCGCGTGAAGCTGCGCGCCAGCGCCATGCCGGACGGCCTCGGCGCGATCCTCGCCGTCGAGGACGACGGCCCCGGCATCCCGAAGGAGGATCTCGACCGTCTCTTCGAGCCGTTCTTCACGACGAAGTTCACGGGCACGGGCCTCGGCCTCGCCATCTCGAAGGCCGTCGTCGAACAGCACGGCGGCCGCATCGAGGTCGACTCGGCGCCGGGCCGCGGCACCACGTTCTTCGTGTTCCTGCCCGCCGCGGGAGCGGCGGGCGCCGACGCGGCCGGGGACGGGGCCTGACATGGCGCTCGTCCTCCTTGTCGAAGACGAGAAGCTCCTGCGCTGGGCGCTCGAAAAGCAGCTCGAAAAGGCCGGCCACGCCGTGCATGTGGCGCCCGACCTCGCGACGGCGACCACGCACCTCGCGACCTGCCAGCCCGACGTCGTCCTCCTCGACCTCGGCCTGCCGGACGGCCACGGCCTCGACTTCTACCAGGCGAACCGCGAGCGCCTCGCCGAAAGCGTCGTGATCGTCATGACGGCGCTCGGTCACGTCGAAGAGGCCGTCCGCGCGATGAAGCTCGGCGCCCTCGACTTCCTCTCGAAGCCGGTCGACCAGGCCGACCTCGTCGCGCTCGTCGACCGCTCGATCACCGTGCGCGGCGACCAGCTCGAGGCGCAGGCCGCGAAGCAGACGCGCGAGTCGTATCTCGCGAAGGAGCTCGTCGGCGACTCGCCGGCGTTCCAGCGCGTGCGCGAGGTCGTCGAGCAGGTGGCCGCCTCGGACGTGCGCAGCATCCTCATCCAGGGCGAGAGCGGGTCGGGCAAGAACATGCTCGCCCGGCAGGTGCACGGGCTGTCGTCGCGTCGGGCAAAGCCCATCCTCGAGGTCTCCTGCGCCACGATCCCGGAGACGCTCCTCGAGAGCGAGCTCTTCGGGCACGAGAGGGGTGCGTTCACCGACGCCAAGTCCCTGAAGCGCGGCGTCTTCGAGCTGGCCGAGGGCGGAACGGTCGTCCTCGACGAGATCGGCGAGCTGCGCCTCGACGTGCAGGCCAAGCTCCTGCACTTCCTCGAGGAGCGCCGCTTCCGCCGCGTGGGCGGAACGCGCGAGATCCGCGTGGACGTGCGCGTCGTCGGCCTCACGAACCGCGACCTGAACGCGATGGTTCGGGACAAGGAGTTTCGCAGCGACCTCTTCTACCGCCTGAACGTCTTTCCGATCACCGCGCCGCCCCTGCGCGACCGGCCGGAGGACGTCCTGCCGCTGGCCCGTCACTTCCTCGGGACGCTGCAGGCCAAGACGGGGAGCGGCGTCGAGGGATTCGAGCGCGACGCCGAGCACCTCCTGATGGGGTACGGGTGGCCCGGCAACGTCCGCGAGCTGCGCAACGTCATCGAGCGCGCGCTCGTCGTCGAACGCGGCCCCCGCATCGCGCCGAGGTCGCTCATGCTCGACTGGTCCCCCGGAGCCGCCGCGGCGGGCGCCGGCGGGCAGGCCTTCCCGGACGGCGTCGTGCCGCTGGAGGACGTCGAGCGGGAGATGATCTCGCGGGCCCTGCGGGCCACGTCCGACAACGTCACGCGCTCGGCCGAGATGCTCGGCGTCACGCGCGACCAGCTCCGGTACCGCCTGAAGAAGTTCGGGTTCAAGGCGAACGGCGACAGCTGAGCGGGGGAGTGGCGCGCTCCGCGCACGGCACCTATCTTGCGGTCAGGGGCCTGACGTGCGCGTATTGGTCCTTGAAGATGGCCAAGTTCTGGCTTGGGTGGTTGGACACATGTCCCCGCCGGAGACGAAGGTCCTGCCGTTCGAATCGTTCGTGGATGCGTGCCGCCTCATCGAGCGCGATCCGCCGGACGCGGTCGTCGTGAGCCTCACGGCCGCGCACCTGCCGTGGCGCGAATTCCAGCACCTGTGCGCTTCGCGGGCGCCTTCCGTGCCGGTCCTCTACGCGTCGGCCGAGTTCTCGAACGCGGCCGACGCAGGGCTCGAGCCCGTCGAAGGCTACGCGGACTTCCTGTACCAGCCCGCGTCGAAGCCGGAGATCGAGACCGCGCTCGCAAAGCTGCGCGCCGCCTCCGGCGAACACCGCCGCGCCGGGTGAAATCCCCCGGCTTACGGGTGAGATGCCCCGGTCGCGACTCGAGGCGCGCAGCGCGATCTCGAAAGTCACCCCTCGAAAACTCGAACAAAACGCGCCTGATGCATCTGAAGGATGCGGCCGAACTCGCGCCGCACCTCGCAGGGCGGCCCTTCGCCTAAATCACTTCTGAAGAAGCGGTTGCCGCAAAACGAAGAGGCCGGCGGCACGGGTAGCCGCGAGCCCGTCTCAGGGCGAGGTGCGACCCGGTCACAAGAAGCTGAACACGGGCACCGGCGTTGCTCAAGGAGAGCCGGAGTTGTCATGTCCACGACCATGAGAGGAGTTCAGAACATGAAGGAAACGGCAGAGACCCGCTTGGCGCGGGCCGTTCCGAAAGCGGTGCTGACGATCGTGTCAGTCCTGCTTTTCGGCGCGGGCAGTGCCCAGGCCGGATACCTCACGGACGGCACAAAGCAGACCGCGCCGGGGGTGTATCAGAACCCGCAGGACGGCGTTTGTGTGGTGGGACTCGGGGTCAACGGAACCGCAAACGCGGGAGTCCTGGACGTCGACAAAACCATCACGAATGCCCAGGACTGCCTGGTCAAGACCACGATTGGGATCAAGGCGCTCGGTAACACCGCCTGCATCGGCGGAGCCGGCAACGACGGCTACAAGCATGCCTGGTCCACGAACGTATGCGTAGACGGGAGCGGAAACCCGATCTCCAGGGTCAATCTGGACCGCTCTCCGGCCAACACGTGCACCGAGCTTGGAGGCACGGTTTCCGCCGGAATCTGCGTCGCCTACGGCTGGGTTTACATGAACACCACGCCGGCCGAGATCCCCTACCGCAATACGATCCCCCCTTCCGGTTACAAGGGTAGGGTCTCCACGGAAAACTTTGGCTTCTGCTACGCAGCGATGCGGATGACGACGGCTCCTGGGTATAGCACCGCCACCGGATGCCCCTCTGTTCACAACGACTCTGTGAACGCCGCGGCCGGCGAGTGGGTGACTTCGCTATCTGACGGCGTCAAGTATCAGACACAGACCTCGTATGACGCGGGTCTCGGCTGGAGCTTCGCTTCGAGCCAGTGTGTCTACGCCTACGGGACCAAAGGCACGACGAATGCCCTTCTCACGAAGGCCGACAACACGACTGTGGCTATTGGAACGGTACTCGACTTCACGGGCGTGACCACGCAGGGTGACTGCCTCGCGGCGGGCGGCGCGTGGGACAACTGGCTGCCTTACGGAGACGGCACCGGGTTGAACGGTAATGCATCGACGCTTTCGGTGCCGACGACGGGGGCAGCGTCCAGCATCGTGAAACTCGACGCGACGACGGCAATTCTCGCGGGCGGCGGAAATTACTACAGCGGCACGGGCTCCGTTTGCCAGAAGTGCCACTCGGACCAGTCCCGCGGTTACATGGAGAGGAACAAGCCTGGTTTCCCGCTGACCAAGCACAAGCTCGCGGGCGACAACACTCTCATCCAAACCGCGATCGACCCTTGGGGCGTCAAGGGCGTGCAGTGCACGATCTGCCACGCGACCGGCAAGCCCACGGCCCAGGATCTCGGAACCATCGTGTATCCCAACACGACTGGTACGAACGCGGGCCTTCCGCGGGCGGCCTCCGGCCATAACCAGACCGAGTACGGCTCGCATTTGACGGGCGTCTGCTACAAGTGCCACGGCATCCCCGCCGGCAGCGTGACGGACCCCCTCTCCCCCAATCCCGCCACAGTGATCCCGACCTCGTCTGGCGAATTCACGAAAACAGCATTCCAGGTCGCACCGATCGTCAACCAGTTCCTCGCTAGCCCGCACGCAAAGTACTCCGGGACGAGCCGGACGGTGGACGTCATAACGAAGACGAACTACGGCAGCAGCACGTTCAAGGGCTACACCTGCCGCAGCAGCGCCACCCTCGCCACGACGGGTGCCATGACCGCTACCTTCGGCGTTCTCACGCCCGCCAGCATGAATGGCTTCGTTGTGGGTGGGACGGTCACGGTTGTTGGCGCCGGCGTTTCTGGCGCCCTTCTCACGGCCACCGTCAGTTCCGTGGGCACCACTACGGTCACCCTCTCTCCCACGGCCTCGACGACCGTCACCGCCAGTGCCGTCTCGATTCTCAACTCTTTTGGTGCTGGCAGCATCCTGACCACGTGGGTCAACAAGGGTGTGCCCGCGAAGATCCCGAACCTCGACAGCGCGACGAACATCTACTGCACGGGTTCGCCGATACCGCTGGCGGACAAGACTGCGTACGCAGGCGGCTTCTGGGTTGCCGACGGCGAGGTGGCATCCGTTGTCAACGGTGTAAATGTCGCGTCCAGCGATCAAGGCAACTGCATGACGTGCCACGACGTCCACTGGAGCAAGGACGACGCGAGCCCGGATGCGGAGCCCTTCCGGCGCGAGTGCACGACGTGCCACGCGAACCCCGGCACGTCGGCCTCGAGCGCACCGCAGTTCAACACCTCCGTGATCAAGCACCCCTCGGGCGCAGGCACCCCGCTCGCCGGCACGGCCGACGCGGCCTGCGAAAAGTGCCACATGCCGACGCTCACGGGCGCCGGATCCAAGATGCACCTCTGGTCGATCAGCACGAACGCCGCCTACAGCACGGCGGGCGCGAGCAAGGCCAATCTCGACGGCAGCGACATCAAGGTCGACCTGAACGCGGCTTGCGGCCAGTGCCACAACTCGGCCGGCTCGGCCCACCTGTTCGACAACACCGCGCTGGCGGCGAAGGCCGGCGGCATGCACACGGCCGGCACGTGGCCGTCGGGTGCCTACCCGGCTGCGTGCGTCGCGTGTCACCAGAGCGCTGGCGACGCGGCGGCCCAGCAGATCAAGCCCTACAACTGGGGATTGCCGCCGAGCGACCCCAGTAACTCTGGCGCCAACCACCATGCACTCGTCGACTTCGGGTACCCGGGCGGCAACTTCACCTGCAACAACGGGGAGTGCCACGGCAAGGCATCGAACTTCAGCGGCGTGACGAATGCGGCCGCCCGCAACGGCGGCGGCGTGAAGGTGATCGACATCACGCAGCCGAACACCACCGCGGGCTGCCTGGAGTGCCACGTCAACTCCGGGCCGTACGCAATCCACCACGCGACGACGAACCAGGCCGCGGCCTGCACCAGCTGCCACGGCACGTACGGAGGGGTCTACGCGGTGGCGTCCTTCGGCGCTACAACGAACGCGCAGTGCCTCCAGTGCCACAGCGTCCAGATCGGATCGAATCCGATCATCAGCATGGCGAACCTCAAGCACCCGAGCAGCGCTGCGACGCCTTCGAACTGCGTCCAGTGCCACTCGGCCGAGCCGCTCGTGGCTCCGTTCAATGCCGCCAGCCCCTCCTTCGCCGGCTGCCTGAGCTGCCATCAGGGTCCCTCTCCCGTTGGGCCGGCCTTCACCAACGCGCAGCTCACCACGTACGCGACCGGCATGCACATCGCTCCGGGCGGCGGCGCCACGGCCGCCTTCGTTGCGACCAACGACAGCCTCAACCCGCTCAAGATCAACGTCGACGCGAGCAGCTCGGTCTGCCCTCCGAGCCAGACGTGCACCTACTCCTGGAACTGGGGTGACGCCACCGCAAACGGCTCGGGCAAGACGACGAACCACATGTACGCCGCACCGGGCAACAAGGTCATCACGCTCACGCTGACCGCGTCGGGCGGCGCCGGTGCGAGCACCAGCCAGCGGGTGACGGCTTACGCGGCTGACCTGAAGCCGGTCGCCGCGGTTACTTCGTGCGCCCTCGTGGCCGGCACGTGGAAGGTCAGTTGCACGAACGCCTCGACTGACGACATCGGCGTGACCCAGATCGTCTTCAACTGGGGTGACGGGTCGGTGATCACCAGCGTCATGGGTGCGCCGTATGTCGCTGGAGGCACGTACGAGCATACCTACGCGGTTCCGCCCACGGGTCTTCGCAGCTACGCCGTCACGCTCAAGGCGTACGACACGAAGGGCCAGACTGCGACGGTCAACCCGCTCAACATCACGGGTGCGAACCTGGCCTACGGAACCCTCACCGGAACCGTGAAGACCAGCGTGGCGCCCATCGTCCCGATCTCGGGTGTGCAGATCCTCGTGAAGAACGCCAACAACATCGGCGTCGCCAGCGCGAACTCGGCACTCGACGGCTCGTTCAGCCTCTCGCTCAAGCCGGGAAGCTACACGCTCGTCCCGACCAAGGCCGGCTACAGCTTCGGCACGGTGCCGATCACGATCACGTCCGGCGCCAACTCGGTGGCCATCACGAACTGAGGAACAGCAAAGGGTCCGGCGGCGCGCTCCGCAGGTCCCGCTGACGAAACGATGAAAAACACCAAATTCAGAAACGGATCGGAGAAAAAGATGATCAAGAAAACGCTCGGAACGGTCCTGGTGGTCGCCGTCGTGCTCTGCCTCGCCCCGCTGGCGCTGTCCTACACGGGCGGGGCCGGTATTGCGACAACGCCGCACGACATGAGCTCGCCCAGCGGCTACTACTACGGCGGAGACCTCCAGCAGCGCATCTGCATCTACTGCCATGCCCCCCACAACGCCTATCGCCTCAGCGCTGCCAACCTCGGGCCGGCTCCGGGCGTGGGCGGCGGACCGCAGGCGACCGACGCATTCGACTACCTGCCCCTCTGGAACCACACGCTCCAGGCCGACACGGCCTACTCGATGTACTTCGCCGGCCCCGGAGCCCCGGCCACGGGGGCGACGGCGCAGCAGACATTCAACATCCAGATCCCCGGCTCCGTCTCGCTCCTCTGCCTCAGTTGTCACGACGGCAGCGTTGCCGTGAACTCGTATGGCAATACGTCCCAGCCCTCGTCCTCGGTGGGCACGGGCAACACGTTCATCAAGGCCGGGTTCGAGATCGGCGCGCAGAAGTACCTCGGCAACCACCACCCGATCGGCTTCGACTACGTCGCGGTGCAGGCGCAGGACAACGGCCTGAAGGTCGCGAGCACGGCGATGTACGGCGGCAAGACGATCCAGGATCACCTCTACTCGTCGGGCGCCACGGGCAAGACCACCGTCATGGAGTGCGGCACGTGCCACTCCGTCCACAACACGAACAACGACCCGAGCGGTCAGATGCTCCTCTGGAAGAGCGACTTCCAGAGCGGCCTCTGCTTGACCTGCCACATCAAGTAACCGCATCGCACTTCGTTCGGGCGAGAGGGGGCTGCACGTCAGCCCCCTCTCCTTTTCAAGGCGCCTCGACGACTGCGGTATAAGGGCGCCTGCGCCGGATTCCCAGGCACCCAGGAGGACACCATGACCCGGAAGCTGCTCGCGCTGACGCTCCTCGCGGCTGCCGCCTTTGCAGTGCGCCCGCTCGCGGCGGACTCGCTTTCCACGACGGACGGCTTCCTGCCGATCGTGCGTATCGTCGGCGCCACGGGCACGTACGTGAGTGACGTGACCGTATTCAACCCCGGCGCCCAACCTGCCGAGGTGACGTTCTACTTCACCCCCGCCGACACCGACGGCACGTCCTCACCGGGGCGCAAGCTCACTCCGAACCTGGCCGCGGGCGAGACGGTGACGGTTTCCGACATCCTCACCACGCTCTTCGCGACCACCGGGTACGGGCTCCTTGAAGTCCTGTCCACCCAACCCATCATCGTCACGAGCAACACGATCAACGTTTCCACGAACTGCACGGGCGGGACCTTCGGCCAGTTCTCTCCCGTCCAGCCCGGGCGGAACGCCGTGGGCTTCGGCTCAGGCGCAGCCTACGGCCTGTACGTGGCCGGCATTCGCAACGACGCCGATCACCGCACGAACGCCGTGATCATGAACCCGACGAGCGCGACGCTGCACGCGACGATGGAGCTCTCGACCAACGCGGGGGTGAAGCTCGGCCAGACCACGGTGGACGTCCCGCCGTACTCGCTCCACCAATTTAACGACGTCTTCGGGGCCGTGTTCGCGTCCCTGAATCCGCCGGTGGGCGCCGCGTGGCGCCTGAATTTCCGCGTAAACACGGCTGGAAGCGCCCTTCTTCTCGCCTACGTGACGATCACCGACAAGCGCTCCGGAGACCCCTACCTCGTTACGGCCTCCGCAATGGCCCCGGACGTGCCGCAAGCGGTTCGGGCGGGCGAGGTGGCTGGGGAGCCCGGGCCCGCCGATTCGCGCACCGAAATCGAGGGCATCCAGGCCCCACCGCGCCGCTGAAAGGTCCCCCGACGGGGGCCCCCGGCTGATCAGGTTGGATCATGGGACCGGGGCGGAGAGGCCCCCTAGAATCGCGCTCAGCGATCGAAGCGGGACGCCCCGTGGGCGGCTCGATTCTCGGAGGTCGACATGGGTGTCCCGCGTACCGCGCGCTCGTTTCTCAATGCCCGGCTCCTCTGCCTCGCGGCTGCCGCCGCCGGGTTGATGGCCTGCTCGACGGCCTCGCCGAAGCGCGAGCCGGCGGTCTTCTTCCCCCCGGGTCCTGAGCCTCCGAGGGTCCAGTTCCTGACGTCTTTCACCACGTCGAAGGACATCGAGGAGCAGTCGGGCTTCGACAAGTTCGTGGTCGGTGAGAAGCAGGAAGTCAGCGTCGACAAGCCGTACGGGATCGCGATGTTCGACGGCCGGGTCTATGTCTGCGACACGAACTCGTCCGTCGCCGTGCTCGACCTGAAGAAGAAGACGTTCGAGCGCCTCAGGGGCGCGGCCGGCCCGGGCGCTTTGCTCCAGCCCGTGAACATCAGCATCGAGCCCGACGGCACCAAGTACGTGACGGACCCCGCCCGGGGCCAGGTCGTCGCCTTCGACCGGGACGACGCCTACGTCCGCGCCTACGGCGCCCGTGGCAACTGGAGGCCCGTGGACGCGGCCGCGTTCGAGGACCGTCTCTACGTGGCGGACTTCAGCAACGGTGTGGTGCGGGTCTTCGATCGCAAGAGCGGCGACGAGGTACGTACGATCGGCGACAAGGGCGAGACGAACGAACGGCTCGCCCGCCCGACGAACCTGGCGTTCAGCGCCACAGGAGACCTTTACGTCTCGGACTTCGGCAGGTTCCAGGTTCTCAAGTACGACCGCGACGGGCACTTTCTGGCGGCGATCGGAAAGCTCGGGGACAACCTCGGGCACTTCGCCCGGCCGAAGGGGATTGCGGTGGACCGCGACGGCCGCGTCTACGCCGCCGATGCTTCCTTCAACAACGTCCAGATCTTCAACAAGGACGGCCGCCTCCTGATGTTCTTCGGGGGCGGCGGCGAGAAGCCGGGAAACATTCTCCTGCCGGCGAAGGTCGCGGTCGACTACGAGAACGTCAAGTACTTCGAAAAGTACGTGTCCCCGGGCTTCGAGGTCCGCCACCTTCTTCTCGTGACCGCGCAATTCGGCCCGCGCCGCGTGAACGTCTACGCCTACGGACAGGAAAAAGGCCGCAAGTACCTCACGGACGCGGAACTCGCCAAGCAGATCGAGGAACGCAAGAAGAAGGAGATCGAGAAGCTCCCGCCGCCGCCGGCGGCGAACCAGTCGGACGGGCTGACCCCCGCGCCCACGCCTGCACCCACGCCGGCGCCACCGGCCAGCCCAAAGCCTCCGGGCCCCTGAGGGCCGTCTGAAGGCTCCGGGGCGCGCGCGCGCGAGGGGAGGTGTTGCCGCGGCCGGCGTGGCAGCGCTGGGACTCCTGTCGGCGGCGTGCAGCTACCGGACCCTGAATTTCTTCTTTGACGGAGTGCCGCCCCCCGGGTCAGGCGGCGCCGCGACGGTGTCGCCTGCCGAGGCCCGCCGGGCGGTGGCCGTCGCGCCCGCTCCGGGATCGCAGCACGGGCCCTACGCGGCCAAGATGTGCGACGGCTGCCACGTGACGACGCGGGGCAACGCCCTCGTCGTACCGGCCGAAGAGCTCTGCGCGCGGTGCCACACGCTCGGCCTCACGAAGAGGTTCGTTCACGGCCCGCTGACCGCCGGAGGCTGCCGGCTCTGTCACGACCCCCACAGCTCGGCGAACGCCGCGCTTCTGATCTCGGACTCGGCGTCCTTCTGTG
>Ga0315271_10000588_pt1 | contig 20565 bp, 18 predicted proteins | sample C3_top_MG_FD_204664 | JGI IMG/M metagenome (GOLD analysis project Ga0315271, IMG submission 204664) | Sediment microbial communities from Yellowstone Lake, YNP, Wyoming, USA - C3_top | ecosystem: Environmental > Aquatic > Freshwater > Lake > Sediment | place: USA: Wyoming | collected 2017-08-01
CCAGGTGACCCCTATCCGGTGTGGTATCGGTTCGGAGAAACGAGGCAGTTGGGATATCTAAAGGTCACGGTAAATCCGGCAAAGAACAGGGCGACGGCGCAAGAGATTTTCGTCGCCTGGGTAGAAGAAGATACTTCTGAGACAGCTACGGTCTATAACCCACCGGTCATCGCTGATGTCGTCACCTTTCCTCTGAAGAGGGCAAGGAAAAGTCCTGAAGGGTCGAACTCGCCCGACGTTTCAGACGCCATCCCGGGGACAGGTGACCCGCAATAGATGCTTGAGCGGGAGGTGTGGTCCCAGGTTCACCCTGCGGCGGCAGTTCGAACTTGGATAATGGCGAGGCGGGCCAGTCGCCATAGTTCTTCCATTTCGTCCTGAGGAGGAGGGGCAGCATGAAAGCGGACATGGGACCACCGGTGACATCAGCGGATGAGATCCAGACGCCTTGGACCGCCCATCTGGCATTAGGACGGGCCTCGAAGGGCGGCCGTTGCGCAAAAAACACGATTCGATGGTTTCGCTGCGTGGGAACGGCTGGCGCCATGCTCCTGCTCTTGGGCCTATCTGCATGGGGCCAGGGAGTAGTCAGTGATCTCGCGTGCGGCTTATCGGCCGAGGCTGTCGGGACGCCTGGGGCCTTGGAAAGCGTGGTGGCAGACGCTCTGGCGGCGCGGGATGGTGCCAAGAAGGCCATCGGCTGGGCAGTGGGATTGAACTCGGGCGGATATGGCACGATCCTTCACACCACCGACGGCGGCCAGAACTGGGAGAGGCAGGGGACGCCCGAGGAGGTTGGCAACGGAGACTTGAGCGGAGCCGCGGCAGTGAGCGCCCGGGAGGCTTGGGTGACCGGGAAAGTCGGGGATGACGCGGTGCTGCTCCATACGCGGGACGGGGGACAGCACTGGTATCCCGAAGGCGATGCCGGGGACCTCACCGACAACAATCTCGTCGCGGTTTCCGCGGTGGACCTCTATACGGCCTGGGCGGTGGGAGCCAACGGCCTCATCCTGCATACGACGGACGGGGGAGAACGCTGGGTGCGGCAGGGCGCCGGCCAGGTCCCCCCGGTGGAGTTGAACGGGGTCTACGCCGCCGACGCGTCCCACGCTTGGGCTGCCGGCGCGAATGAGGAGGGGAAGGAGTACGGCACGATCCTGCGTACAGCCGACGGAGGGGAGACCTGGTCCAAGGTGCCCTACGCCATCACCCACACGCCTCCGCCCTCCGGGTGTTACCTGATCACAATCCACGGTTCCAATCCCAATGAGGTGTGGGCCGTGGGGAGGGATCAGATCATCCATGTCGCTGTCACATCGACCGGCATCCGTGCCACCGATCAGACGCCGAAGTTCGGCGGCAACTTCGACATCAACGGGGTCTTCGCGGTGAACCGGAAAACCGCGTGGGCCGTCGCGGACAACTCCGTCATTTGGCGATCGGCCAATGGCGGGAAAGGGTGGAACGAACGCAGCCCCAAAGCCGCGGGATACGTCTTCCGCGTGTACGCCCTCGACAAGCACCGCGCCTGGGTGACCACGGGCGATTACTCGGGACACGGCCAGGTCCTCTACACCGCCGACGGCGGCAAGAGCTGGACCCCGCAGCCCATCCCGGTGGATCCCCAGATGTGGGGGATATCCTTCGTGAAATGAGGAGGGTCGCTTGGTCCGCCGTGCCATCGCGCCCCCTTTCTGGTTGATCCTGCTTTTCCGCTTATCCCTGTCGTCTGATGAGATGCACACGGAGGGTACCATGACCAACTCGGGCCTGTTCAAGAGATCTCCCACCTTCATGGCGCTCCTCATTGGCGTCACCTTCGGGGCCATGGGAGATCAGAAGCCCGCTGCAACCAAGCCTGATTGTGTTGACTGCGGCCGGGGGATGAAGCTGTGCGCCAAGAGCATTTCCATGAACAACAATGCATATTCTATCGATGCGACCTATCCATACCTCGTCGAGCCTTCAGGGGCACCATCGCAGGCCTTCAACGAGCTCGTTTCAAAAAAAGGAAAGAATCCGGCAAGTAAAGCCAGCCAGACAGCAAACGGCGTCACATCGATAGGTTGGTGCCTGAGCTCGCAGTTCGCTAGTGTGCCCTGCCACGAACACCGCGAGGATGTTAGAACGCTAAAAGCATGGATGTGACCGCTGGCTCAGGGGCTCACCCTCCTGAAATCTCCTCCTTTGACGTCGCCGAACTCTTTGATCGTCAGCTTGCTCACCTGCCCCGAGGCGTCCGCCTTGAAGGTGACAGTGGCCGTGTTCCCGGGCCAGTCGGGCCATGCCCAGGTGTAGGTGTCGCCCCCCTTGGATGTGAGCGTCCCGAGGACCTTGTCCGGGCCGAGGCTCATGGTGAGGCCGCCGCCCTCCCTCTTGACGACGACCTTGCCGTAGGCGGGGTTTTCGTAGGTGCCGAGGAGCTTCTTGATCGGGATCGCGGCGGCCACGGCGGGTGCGGAGGCGGCTTTGCATACGTCGGTGTACCGCCCGGGAAGGGCGTCGGCCGCCCCAGCTATACCGGCTTCGCAGGGGCCAACGGCACCGGCCGGCGCCCCGCAGAAGTAGCCCCACAGGAGCATCCGGGCCAGGTCCTCGGGGACCTTGTTGTCGGGGAGGTTCGTGAGGACCACCAGCCCCAGCTTGCCCTCGGGGTAGATGAACACGATGGAGTGCATCCCCGGCGTCGCGCCGTTGTGCCAGTAAACCGGCGTGTAGGGGGAGGAGGCCAGGATCCAGCCCATGGCGTAAGAGCTGACCCCGATGTCGTCCTTCCCCAGGTAGATGCGGGGGGCGCGGATGGCCGCCATGGTCTCCGGTTTGAGGAGGACCCTGCCGCCGAAGGTGCCGTTGCCGATCTGCAGGGCGACCCATTTGGCCATGTCGCCGACGCTCGACATCAGCCCGCCGGCCGGGGCGTAGATGCCGATCCACTTGCGGTAGGGCCAGTCGGGCGGGATGGTCCAGAGGCTCTTGTCCCCCTGGACGATGTGCCCGCGCGCGTGGTTCGGGTTGGCGTCGTACACATCGAAATCGAAGGTGCTCTCGGACATGCCGAGGGGCTCGAGGATGCGCCGCCGCACCACCTCCTCCCAGACCAGGCTGGTCTTCTTCTCGATGAGGTCCGCGGCCCAGAGGTGCATGCAGTTCTGGTATCCGAACTTGGCGCGGAAGCTCGTGACAGGCTCCACGAGGCGCGTGGCGTGCCGGACGTCCGCCCTGTTGAACCCGATCCCCGGCATGTTGTCGAGCGCGTAGGCTGGCATCCCGGAGCGCTGGCCGAGCAGGTCCTCGACGAGGAACTCCTTGGTCACCCACGGATCGTTCATCTTGAAATCGGGCAGGTGGTCCCTGACCCTATCCGTCCAGGCGATTTTGCCCTCGTCCACCACCGTGCCGAGGGCCGCCGCGTTAAAGGCCTTCGTGGTGGAGCCGATCTCGAAGAGGGTGTGCTCGTCCACCAGGCCGGAGGAGGCGTCCTGATCGCGGTAGCCGAAGCCGCGTGCGTAGACGACCTGATCGCCTTGGACCACCGCATACGCCATCCCCGGCACGTTGTCCCTCTTCATGAGGTCCGGTGCCTTCGTCTCCATCGCCTGGAGAACCGCGTCCAGGTCGCCCGGGGTCGCCGCGCTCGGGGCGATTGCCATGAGCCCGATCAGCGTCGCCAGAACAGTGGACGCCCCAACGAAAATTCTTCCGCGAACCGATCTGTCCGAACGGCTCATCGTCCACCCCCTTTGGCGTGTCCCGCGCGTGTTCCGTCCGTCGCCCGTCTCGCAGTCAGTGCGCCGTCTCGCCCTGCGCCTTGGGCGGGTGCACGACACCGGCGAGGGCCTTGAAGATCTCCGTCGCAACGTTCACCGGCTGGGACGAGTTGATCTCCACGGAGATGACGGCGCCGGTTCTCGGGTCGTAGAACGTGGCCGCCTGGTACCCGAGGCCCTCGCCCGTGTGGCCCCACCAGCCCTTCAGCTCACCGATGCCGAGGCCGTACCGGTCGTACTCGGGGCCGCTCGTGGCGGGCCGAGAGTGCAGAAGCCGCGTTTTCTGAAGACTGCGTCCGATGAGCTCGCCGGTCCCCAGGGCCTTCCCCCACCGGTGGAGGTCGTCGAGAGTGGTCACCATCCCGCCCCCCGCGCCGAAGGCCGAGAGGTTTACGGCGGGGCAGTCCTCCACCCGCCCCGTGGCCGGGTCCACGAAGTAGGGCTCGGCGTGAGGGACGGGGATGTCCATGTCGTTCGGGTAGGAGGTCCTCTTGAGACCGAGGGGATTGAAAATCCGCTTCTGAAAGCGGTCGGCGAGGGCTTGCCCCGTCACTTGCTCCACCACCATGCCTAGGAGGGTCGTGTTGGTGTTGCTGTAGTTGTAATCCGCCGCCGGGAAGAACAGGGGAGAATAGGGGAGGGCGAGGTCCACGAGCTGCCGGGGAGTCCAGCCCCGGTTCGGGTCCGCCACCAGCCCGTCGAGGAACTCCTTGGTGTCGCTGTAGCTCTTCACCCCGCTCTCCATCCCCGCGAGGTTGGCGAGGGTGATGAGGTCGCCATAGGGGATCCCCGTCACGTATTTTCCGATGGGGTCGTCCAGGGAGACCGACTTGTCCCGCACGAGCTGGAGGAGCAGGGTGACTGTGTAGGACTTGGTGACGCTGCGGATGGGGAGGAGGTCGTCCAGCCTGATCAGCCGGCGGCTTCCCATGTCGGCGAAGCCCGTGGCGATCTTCCAGGGCGCCTGCCCGGGGACCCATACCCCAGCAACCACGCCGGGGATGTGATACTCATCTTTGACGCGCAAGACGGCCAGCCGGTAGGCCTCGCGGCGGCCCGAGTTTTCAGCCAGGCCTGTGACAGCGGCGTTTGCGGCTATGCCGCTCACGACGAGCGCCGCGAGCCCGGCCAGGAGCAACTTGAAAGCCGAGATATTCATCGTCTCCCCCCTCAGAGAAAACGCTGCTGGCAGTCCCCCGTGATTGAGCGAGACGCTTCACAACTTTCGGTGGGCTGCCCCCCCATTTGTACCACTCATCACTCGTGTCCCGCCATATTTGCCAGAGTGCGGACGAAGATCCGCAGATGATGGGGGGTCGACCCTCGACCTTGGGCCGGGCTGCCGTTCTATGGTGGCCGTGGCGCGGCGGGCGGGGATGGGCTATACTGCGGGCTTCGGGCGAGCGCTTCCACTCCCAGCGGGCTGCCTAAAGGAAGGGATGGTGCGCCATGCTGAGAGAAACCAAGCGGCTCAACGGAGTTTCGGTCTTCGGCCCGGGCGCCGTGAAGGGCGAGTGGGATGCCCCCATCATGTCTTACAAAATCTACCCCATGGCCTACCTGGTCGTGCGAGGCAAGCGCCACACCATCGTGCCCGCCGTTGAAATCCCCGGGGCCCCGGGCCGCCTTAACAGGCATCCCGACCTGGACGGGATGGAACGGGTGGTCAAGGAGATGGAAGCGCTCTAGCTTCAATCTCTTGTCCTGAGCTCCGATGGAGGTGCCCCCCTTGCGTCGGAACGATGATCCCTCATTCGTCGGCGTCGCCGTCCTAAAAGACAAGCAGGAGAAGACCCTCGCGTCCTTTCGGGAATGGGCGGCGCAGGAGCAGTGGTTCGCCCTCCACCGCGCCCATTACGACTGGTGGATGTTCCCCATCGACGAGCCGAGCGGGTACGGGTTCGCCTATACGGTCTACGAGGGTGAAGTCGAGGAACTGAATGGCGAAGCGCGCTACGTCAGCCGCTATCTCGATGGGGCCCGCATCCTGGCCACGGCCTGGGGATGGGACCTCGCCGCGGGCAATGAGCTGGCGGTCCGCGGGGCCGGGCAGAGCTGGCAGAACTGGCCCGTCCGTCTCTATAAGGCGACGAAATCGCTTCAACTCTTCGGCTTCGAGGCCGAATTCCAATCTTTCAGAAGCTACGGACGATTGCTCCTTAGCCGTGGGGTGTCCTTCGAGTATTCGAGGGACATCACGTGGCTCTTCAAATAGCGGGCGTCCCGGACTCGCTATCCACTCTCTTGGCCCCAGGGCGGGACTGAGTTATCTTTGGGCCTAGAGGCCGACACGATGCGGGACCTGGGAGACGAAAAGGGCAGCGCGGTCATGGCCTTCCTCTCGTGCCGATCGAAGCCCGCGATCGTCGCCATCGGCATCATTCTCGTCATCCTGCTCGGGGTTGCAGATTTCACATTGGGGGCGGGTCTCCGGTTCTTCCTCTTCTACTGGCCCCCCATCGCCATCGTGGCCTGGTTCGCGAGCAGGCGGTGGGCCTACGCCCTCGCGGCATTCGCGGGCCTCACCTGGATCCTTGCGAACTGGAAGGGCGACCTCTCCCTGGACGCGGTCAGCGTCACTGCCTGGAACCTTGCCGTCAACTGTTTTTCCTTCGCCTTTCTCGGTCACGTGATCGCGCGGCTGCGGGAGTACGTCGATCTGGAGCGGGAGACGGCCCGGACCGATTCCCTCACGGAGGTCTCCAACGGCCGGGCTTTCAGGGAGGTCCTGGCGGCCCAGATGGCGAGGAGCCAGCGCTCGGGAGAGCGCTTCACCGTGGCCTACATGGACGTGGACAACTTCAAGGCCGTCAACGACCGGTTCGGCCACGAGGAAGGCGATGAGCTGCTGCGCACCATCGCCGCGACCCTGCGCCAGGCCCTCCGGGGGGCCGATGTGGTGGCCCGGCTGGGCGGGGACGAGTTCTCCGTCCTCCTGCCCGGAACCGGTGCCGAGGAAGGCAGGGCCGTCATCGAGCGGGTCGTGGCCGACCTGAAGGCCGCCGCAGCTCGGGGAGAATGGCCCGTCTCCTTCAGCGTGGGCGTGGTGACCTGCACCGGAGACACTGCCCCCTCGACGGACCTTCTGCAGATGGCGGACCGGCTCATGTACGCGGTCAAGAGCCGCGGGAAAGACGGCGTGGAATATCTGGTTGACGCGAGGTCCCCCGCCGCCCCGTCCCTCCCCTGAGCCAGAAGACCCCGTGGGCTTCCCGCAGCTTCGGGAGCATTGAAAGCCCTTCCCAAGGTGGCTAGCATAAGGATGGGAAGGCTGACAGCACGGTGGGGTCACGTGGCGATACACCGGCACGAATTTCCGGTGCAGCGGTAACCTAATAAAAATCAGAGACTGTGGCAGAGTCAGGGAACACGTCGCAAAGGGGGGATTTCGATGCAACGGCATAGACCAATGGCACTCCTTTTGGTACTGGTGTCATTCCTCTGCTGGCCCTGCGGGGCCACAGAACCCGCACGGCCGGAGGCGGCCCAAGCCGTGAACATCATCTGGCTCAGCCCCGCCGACGGGGCCGGGGCGGACCAGATCTCTGCCCTGAAGCCGAGCGACAGCAAGGTTTTTGCCGCTGCAACGGGCTTGAGCCCCACGGGCTCGGAGGCCTTCGTGGCGAGGGCCTACGTGGGGGCGAGCGGAGATCCCAAGTGGATCCAGCAGTTCGACCTGGGCACGGGCAGGAACACGGCGAGCGCCGTGGACACGGACGGCAACAGGGTCTTCGCCGTGGGTAGGGGCGAGGACGCGGGCGGCGACAGCATGTTCCTCGTGCGGGCCTTCGACGCCAAGACGGGAGCGCCCCTCTGGGACGACACCTACGGCCACGGCGGCGATTTCAATTCGGCCAACGACGTGGCGTGCAAGGGGAGCCGGCTCTTCGCGGTGGGGACGGGCAGGACGGGGTCCGGTGCCGACGAGATGGTGGTCCGGGCCTACGTGGCCAAGACCGGCGAATTGGCCTGGGCCGACGCCTTCAGCAGGGGGGGAGGGGATTCGGACGGGAACGCCGTGGCCGTGAACAGGTCCGGCGTCTTTGTGGCCGGGTACACGGAGACCGCCGTGCAGGAGAGGATGTGGGCGGTCAGGGCTTACAACCAGGTCAACGGGAGCGTCCTCTGGACAGACCTCTACTCATCCGGCGGACGCGACATCTATGCCGAGCACATCGCCGCCTCCGACAACCTCGTTGCCGTTGCCGGGATGCAGTTCAGTGCGGACTGGAAGGCCTCGTACGTCCTGCGGGTCTACGATGCCAACACGGGCCAGGTGAGGTGGACCCAGGGCGAGCCGAGCTTCGGAACATCCTCCTGCGGACTGGCCGTGAAGGGGACGAACGTCTACCTCATCGGGGTGGAACCGGGCAAGTTCTTCGTGAAGGCCTTCAACGGCAAAACGGGCGCCCTGAAGTGGCAGGACTCCTTCGACAACCTCGGCGAGATGGACTTCGACGCCGACGTGGACGCCAGCGCCGACTACGTCTCCGTCGTGGCCTACAGCCAGAGCGTGACGCCCTCCCTCGACTACGCCTGGGCTATGACCGTGCGGATCTACAAGGCCGGCTCCGGGGCCCTCGCGCAGGAACAGCGCAGGGTAGGCACGGGCAAGAACAGCGAGGTGGACATCGCCCTGAAGGGGAACAAGGTCTACGTGGTCGGCGAAGGGGTCGATGACCCCGCGGTCAAATGCGCGACCGAAGGAAGCCCCGAAGACACGACGGTCACCATCGAGGGCCGCACCATCAAGGTCAACGGCCAGGTCTTCTTCGTCAAGGGGATGAACTACGCGCCCAGCCCCATCGGGAGCAAGGACGAGTGGCCGCCCCACCTCGACTGGTTCTACACGACGCCCAAGAGCGGGCACGGCTGGTCGAAGATCTGGGAACGCGATTTCCCCTATCTCACGGACATGGGGGTCAACGTCATCAAGGTGTACTCCTGGCAGGCCTGCGTGCCCGAGCACCCCGAGTGGGAGCCCTTCGACCACGGCGACTTCCTCAAGAAGCTCAAGGACAACAACATCTACATCATCCCCCAGGTTTACTCGCCCAGCCTGACCCAGCTCAACGACCTGGACCAGGCCAACTGGAGGAACGACCCCGTGGCCAAGTGGACGATCCAGGTCATGGCCGAGATCAAGAACAGCCCCTACAAGTCCCAGGTCATCGGCTACCAGGCGGGGAACGAGCTGAACAACGGCGGCTACTTCACCGACAAGTTCTGGGACAACTACAACTTCATGTGCGGCAAGGTGAAGGAGATGGCGGAGGGGAAGCCCGTCATGATCGGTGTCGTGGACGACAGCATGCAGACGGCCAACAAGTGGTTCGCGAAGATGACGAACGTGGACATCTGGGGCATCAACTCGTACCGCGCGCAGATCGGGAGCCCCGACCCCTTCGGGCCTCCGGCAGCCGGGTTCACAAACCTCTTCACGACCTGGGCGTCGGCCAGTTCCTCCTCCCCCAAGCCCATGATCATCACGGAGACGGGGCCGCCCGCCAGCATGAGGAAGGACTCGGCGCCCTGCACGGACCAGAGCAAAGTCGACATCCTGCCCGACAACGCCAAGGCCCAGGCGGACTACTACGAGGTCCTCTGGAACCGCGGGAACGCGGCGACCTACGACGACCTCGTCCGCAACAGCCCCGTCTGCTCCAAGTCGCAGTGCAACGGCGCCCCCTGCACGAACTGCCAGGCGGCCACCTGCTCCGGGGCCTTCCTCTTCGAGTGGACGGACGAGTGGTGGAAGTACAAGACGGGCAACCCGGCCCTCCACGAAGCCAGCAAGGAGAAGGGTGACGCCTTCCCGGGGAAGTGCGGCGACGAGGAGTACTTCGGCATCTTCGACGTGTCGGTCAACGGCCGTCCCCCGGAGACGCCCGACGAGGGCAAGGCGGACAACGTGGCGGCGAGGGCCGCCGTGGCGAGGATCAAGACCCTCCTCGCGGCGACCAATCCCTGAGGGGTCCGGGTCCGGTGTAACAGATTCGCTGAGATGATGAAGAGAGAGGGGCAGGGTGCCGTCACCGCACCCTCCCCTTCGATTTTTGGTTTCCCGATAGCTCCATCTGGGCCGGGGGAGGAGGCCCTCCGGAGTAAGTAAGCAACCTGCCACCCATAGCGCGGGCCGTGTGGTCATCCTCTCGGAACAAGTGTTTCATAATCATTCGGTTAGCGGTTAATACATTGTTTATGTATGACTATTGCCGAATGAAATGTGGAACATGGAACACACCGTGCCCAGGATCATTAAGGTGGAACGCGCCTGTATCTGCTTGATAAATAAGAAAATAAGACTTGGCACGGGATTAGCAATGGAAGGTCTCTATTTGAGCGGAGGTGTTTCATGATCAACGGAAAGCTGTTCAAGGTTTTGGTTGCCCTCGCCTGCCTCCTGGCCGCCGTGGCCGTGGTGGCCGGCGGGAGCGAGACGAAGGGCAAGTTCTACTTCAAGAAGAACTGCAAGACCTGTCACGCCAAGGGGCAGGCAGGCGGCGAAGTGACACCCCTGACCAAGACGCAGGCCCAGTGGAAGGCCTACTTCGCGGCGGGCAAGCACGACAAGGGCAAGGAAGCCCTGAGCAAGTATCTGACGCCCGAGCAGATCGTGGACGTGGAGACGTTTGTGACGGCCCACGCCTCCGACTCTCCCCAGCCTGAAACGTGCGGGGGCTGAGCGCCGTGCGGCAAGCATGGTTTGGAACATGTGTTCCGATTTGGCGCCGAAAAGGCGCACGCAGGAGGGATGAATGAGGAAGACAATCATCGGGGGAATCCTGGCGCTGCTTTTTGTTCCTCTCGGCCTCATGGCCCAGAGCAACGAAGATCTCATGAAACAGATTGAGGCTCTGAAACAGCAGCTCCAGGCCCTCGAGCAGAAGGTCAATACCCAGCAGCAGGCGGCCCCGGCCCCCGAGCAGCAGGTGAAGGACCTGGACGCCCGACTGGTCAAGGTGGAAACGAAGACGGCCAGTGACAACATCAGCTGGGGCGGCGACGTGCGCGTCCGCTTCGACAACCAGAGCTGGCACATCAACCCCTACCAGCAGGTCGTCGGCTTCGATCCCCACACGGGGATGCCAATCACCCAGCAGGTGCCGGGCCAGGACTGGTCCAACGCCGACCAGTGGTCCGAGCGGCTGCGCCTCAAGATGGCCGCCCAGATCACCCCGAACCTCCGATTCATGGGCCGCTTGACCATGTACCAACTCTTCGGGGGAGCGGATGTCCCCATTTTCAACGGCAGCCCGAACACCGTCTCTACCAGTTTCAACTCCGCCAAAGTTCCCGGTGGTGACGTGCTCCACGTGGAGCGCGCTCTCCTCCGGTACGACTTTCCCCACGCCCCCTTCACCATCGCCTTCGGCCGTATGAACACCAGCGACGGTCCGCCCCTCGAGATCAAGGACGAGAGCGAGCGCGAGGGCACGCCCATGGCGATCATGGTGAACGCCGAGGTGGACGGCGTCCACGCCGACTGGCACATGGACCGCTTGGGCCTGCCCGAGGGGACGACCCTGGGCATCTGCGCGGGCATTGGCTACGAGTCGGGTTTCGGCGGCGGGGGACAGACCAACTTGAGCTACACCATGACCCCCTACGGCGCGGGCAGCATCAACGGGATGAGGGACACCACCGTGGCGGGCTTTATCTATGACATGCCCCTCTTGTTCCAGGCCGGGAACACCATCAACAGCGCGCGCTTCATGCTCGGGTTTAACTACTTCGGCAACATGACCGACATCCCGTACGGCAACCTCATCAACTTCCCCATCCCGGGCCCCTACGCCCAGTCGTCCACGCAGTATGTGACGGGCACGAAGAACCTTGGTAACATGCAGCAGTGGGGCCTCGTCTGGGAGCACACCATCAACGACAAGTTCTCCTACTTCCTCAGCGGCGGCTACATCAAGAGCTTCCCCAACGGCCAGGTGAGCCAGTACGGCTTCGGCGGCCTCCTTGGCAATCCCTACCAGAGCGAGAGCGGCACCGCATACTATGCCGGCTTCAAGTACAAGCCCACCGAACATTGGGCCGTGGGCGTGGAGTTCAACCACGGCTCCCCCAACTGGTTCACCTACACGCCCGACGCCGGCTCGCCCGAGGCCAAGCTCTCTACCCGTGGCAGTGTCTGGGAAGCCTACGCCCACTACATCATCAACAAGAACTTCCTCCTCAAGGTTGGCTACACGAACTACGACTATTCCACGGCTTTCAGCGGCTGGCACATCGCGCCTGCGCCACTGAGCTACTACAACCTGGACAACAACTCCGTGAACTTCTACCCGTTCCCCAAGACCGTGAAGGATGTCTACTTCTCGGTCGAGGCCCGTTGGTAAGAGCCGATCCGCAAATAAGGTAAGGTCGCGACGGAGGCTGGCCGGGATGCATGACGCGGAAGCGAGCGAAAGTCGATGCTGGAGCTATCGGATGAGCGAGCTGACAAAGTCAGGCGCCCGGCCAGCCCCGTCCCTCCGGGCGCGGGCGGCGGGCTTCGCATGGCGGTGTTGGCCTCCCTTGAAAGGCGATCCAGCCTTTCTACAGTCGGCCGCCTTGCCCTGCTCGCCCGGCGCCACGCGCGCGGCCATGCCCTATTTGTGGATAGGCTCTTAACCTCCATCCTCCCCGGACCGGGGGGCCCCGCGCCCCCCGGTCCAATTTCTCCGCGTAGGAGCGCTCGCCATGGAAGGCAATCGGATCGACAGGCGCAAGTTCCTGCAAGTGACCGCCGCAGGGGCGGCCGCCACGGCGCTCGTCACACAGACTGGATGCCTCAAATACTTTGAAAAGGGTGGCGGCGCACCGGCGCCCGCACCGCTGGTCGTCCCCACGGCCTGCGAATTGTGTCCCAACAAGTGCTCCGTCCTCGCCGTGGTGGAGGGCGGGGTCATCCGCAAACTCAACCCCAACCCAGAGAACCCCAAATCCCGCGGCATGCTCTGCGCGCGGGGAAATGCGGCGGTGAAGCAGGTCTATGATCCGGACCGGCTCAAGCAACCGCTCATCCGCGCCGGCGAGCGCGGCGAGGGCAAGTGGCGCGCCGCCTCCTGGGACGAGGCCTGGGATTACACCGCGAAGAAGCTTTCAGAAATCAAGCAGAAATATGGCCCGGAAGGGACCCTGTGGGCCTCCACGGAGGGGTTCCAAGAGATCTTCTTCAGGAATCTGGGCTCGGCCTTCGGCTCGCCCAACATCGTGCGGCATCCCACACTGTGCCTGGCTTCCGTGAACCTCGCCTACTCGGCCACCTTCGGGACGGTCCCCTCCTTCGACCTCCTCAACGCCGAGTACGTGATCATGTCGGGAGCCAACAGGTTCGAGTCCATCATCACGCCGGACACCATGGACCTCATCGGCTCGGCCATGAACCGGAAGACGAAGCTCGTGTACCTCGATCCGCGATTCACCGTGACGGCATCCAAGGCCGACCACTGGTACCCCATCCGCCCGGGGACGGACATGGCCTTCATCCTGGCCATGCTCAACGTCATCATCGGCGAGGGGCGATACGACAAAGAGTTCGTCGCCACGTACACGACAGGGTTCGACAAGCTCTCGGACCACGTCCGCCAGTACACCCCCGACTGGGCGGAGAAGGAGACGGAGATCCCCGCCCGCGACATCGTACATATCGCGAGGGAGTTCGCCGACGCCGCCCCCCGCGCCGTCTACTACGCGGGCCGGCGCTCCTCCTGGTACAAGAACGATTTCCAGATGCGCCGCGCGCAGGCCATCCTGAACGCCGTCGTGGGCAACTGGGACCGCGAGGGCGGCATGGTCCCCAACGCCAAGATCGCCATGGGCGAGTACCTCTTCCTACCCTGGGACGACCCCAAGGCGGCGCGCGTGGACGAGCTGGACAAGAACTTTCCCCTGGCCGCCAAGGGCGACGGTGTCTACCTCAAGCTCCGGGAGAACGTCCTTGCGGGCAAGCCCTATCCGGTCAAGGGCTGGATGGTCTACAAGCAGGACCCCATGAACGCCCTGCCCGACCAGGGTATGACCCTCAAGATGATCCAGCAGATGGACTTCGTGGGGGTCATCGACATCGGCATGAGCGACACGGCCTGGTACGCGGACGTGGTGTTCCCCGAATCCGCCTACCTGGAGAGGACCGACCCCGTGGAGGCCATGCCCGGCATATGGCCCGCCGTGGTCTTCCGCCAGCAGGTCGTCAAGCCCGTGCACGACACCAAGCCCAACCTGGAGATCGTCCAGGGGCTGGCCAAGCGCCTGAACCTCTCGGACTACTTCGACTACACCATGGACCAGTGGGTGGATGCCCAGGCCAAAGACCTCCCCGTGGACAACCCCCTCGCATACCTCAAGAAGCACGGGGTCCTTGGGATCGCCGAGCCCAAGTTCGGAGGGACCCTCAAGCCCGACCACCGGTTCGTCACCAAGTCCGGCAAGATCGAGCTCTTCTCGGAGCGCTTGCAGGAGTCAGGGTTCGACGCGCTTCCCGTCTACAAACCACCCGTCCAGCCGCCCGCGGGCCGCTTCCGCATGGTCCTGGGCCGGAAGGGGTACTTCACGCACGCCAACCAGACCAACAACCCCTGGCTCAACGAGTTCTACCCGGAGAACGACCTCTCCATCAACCCCCAGCCGGCGCAGAACCTGGGCATCAAAACGGGGGACATGCTCGAGGTATCGAGCGGCGCGGGGACGGTGAGGCTGAAGGCTCGGGTGACGGAGGAGATCCGCCCCGATTGCGTCTTCATGCTCCACGGCTACGGGAAGAAATCGAAGTGGCAGAAGCTCGTCTACGGCGTGGGGGCGAGCGACGCGGTCGTCCTGGAGACGGCCTGGGACGAAGTCTCGGGCAACGCGGCCTTCCACGAGACCTTCGTGAACGTACGGAAAGCTTGAGGCGACGGCCATGGCTGACACAAAGAAGAAGCGCTACGCGCTCGTCCTCGATTCGAAGAAGTGCATCAACTGCAAGGCCTGCGTGGTGGCCTGCAAGGCCGAGAACGGTGTCCCCGTAGGCAAGTTCCGGGACTGGATCACGGAGGAGCGCCGGGGCACGTGGCCTCGCCTCATGGCCACCTTCGACCCGGAGCAGTGCGAGCACTGCGCGAATCCCTCCTGCGTCCGGGTCTGCCCCACGGGGGCGTCGTGGCAGAGGGCGGACGGCATCGTCCTTGTGAACTACGACGACTGCATCGGGTGCCGGTACTGCATGATCGCCTGCCCTTACAACGCCCGCTACTTCAGGGAGGACCTGGGGGTCGTGGACAAGTGCACCCTATGTGCCCACCGAGTGGACAAGGGCGGGATCCCGGCTTGCGTGGAGACCTGTCCCTCCAAGGTCCGCGTCTTCGGCGACCTCGAGGATCCGTCCAGCGACGTGTCCCAGCTCCTGAACACGCGCCGCTTCCTGGTCAAGAAACCCGAGACGGGCAACGGCCCGCAGCTCTATTACCTGCTGTAGGGGACTACGATGCAGACCATCGAGTGGGGATTCCTGATCGTGAATTACCTTTTCCTCGGCGGCCTCTCCGCGGGGCTCTTCTTCGTCTCGGCCCTGGCCACCTACCTCCAGGAGGACGGAGAGCCCGCCTACCCCCGGATCGCCAAGTACGGGGCCATGATGGCCCCATGGCCCGTGGCCCTGGGCTCGTTCCTCCTCATTTTCGACCTTGGGAACTGGTACCGGTTCTACAAGCTCTTCATCGTCTTCAAGTGGCAGAGCCCCATGTCCATCGGGTCCTGGCTCCTGCTCGTGTTCACGGGCATCACGTTCCTGGGATTCTGGGCGTGGCTCCCGGAGGAGACCCGGCACCGGCTCTTTGCCTTTCTGCCCAAGAGGCTCGCGTTCCTGAAGAGGTTCGATGTCAGCATCGATGCCTGGAAGCGCCCCCTGGCCATGGCCGGGTTCCCGTTCAGCATCGGCGTGGGCATCTATACGGGTGTTCTCCTCGGCGCGGTCCAGGCCCGGCCTTTCTGGAACACCAACCTCGTGGCCCAGATGTTCCTATTCTCCGCCTTTTCCACGGGTACGGCGGCGCTCATCCTGGCCCTCTCGGCCAACCGGAAGGAGCTTGATTTCAGGCAGCTGCGCTTCCTCTACACATTGGACATCTGCTTCATCACCATCGAGTTCTTCATCGTGCTGCCCTATTTGATCCACGGCAAGCTCTCGGTGCTCGCCGTGCAGGAGGCCCTGAAGCTCATCCTGGGCGGACCCTACACCCTGACCTTCTGGCTCTTCTTCATGCTGGCAGGACTCCTGCTCCCCCTCTTCATCGAGCTGTGGGAGATGGCGCCGGCTTTCTTCCAGAAGGCCACCATCCACCACAACAAACCCCTCGCCTCCATCGCGGCGGCGCTGGTGCTCCTGGGCGGCTACCTTCTGAGGTACGTCTTCGTGTACGCCGGCCAGATCAGCGCCTTTAAATGAGGCGTCCATGACCCACAAGCAGAAGACCGCGGGCGCCTACGCCCCAGAGGCCCTGATCCCGGCCCTTTCATCCGTGTTCTCCCTCCTCTCGGAGGTGTTCCTCGAGCCGGAGGCGGACGTGAAGTTGCGCCTCGGAGACGTCCTGGCCTGCTGTCCGGTCAACTGCCCCGGCCTCGAGGGCTTGCCCAAGGCGCTGCAGGGCATGCTGGAGAATTGCGAGCCGCCGAACGGACAGGCCATGGAATTCGTCAGGCTCTTCCTTCACGGGAACGGCAACGCGACGGTTCATCCCTACGAGTCCGTCTACACGCACGGTCACCTCATGGCCCCCGAGTGCCTGGACGACTGGCGGGCCCTCCACGAAGAGGTGGGTATCCACCCGCGGGGCACCCTCCACGTCCCGCCGGATCACCTCGGCCTGGAGCTGGAGTTCCTGGCCTACGTCCTTTCACGGATAGCCTCGGAGGAGGATCCCGCGGAGTCGCAACGGGTCCGGAAGGCTGCCGAGACGGCCCTGCGGAGGCACCTGGTGCCCTTCTCCCGCCGCTTCGTGACGAGGCTCTCAGGGGCCCGCCCCAACGCCTATTACGGAAGCGCTGGCGGGGCCCTCGTGGAGGGGCTTCACGCCTGCGCCATTATTTTGGGATTGTCCCCCGACACCGCCCAGGGGTCGCCCGCAAACAACTGAAAAGGGGCGGGCCCCCGCCCGCCCCTGGCATTCCCATCGGCTCCAAATTCACCGGTAGACCTCTTCGATACCGAGCCCCTTGAGCTTCCGCCACAGGGTGGTTCGCCCGATGCCCAGCTCCTTGGCCAGCAGGGAGCGGTTCCCCCGGAATCTCTCCAGCAGTTCGAGGAACTGTTCCCGGTTCTCCGGTGCGGCGTGAGCAGCCGTTTCGCCGGCCTCGTCCCTGACCTTGCCGCGGCCATTGCGCCGCGGCGGCGGGGGATCTAGAGGCGTACGCTCCATGCGGGCCATTGCCCGCTCGCCCCGCCAGGATTGGATTTCCACGGGAAGGACCGGCCGCTCGAGGACGGTGCCCTTGGAGCAGACGAAGGCGTACTCGAGGGCGTTGCGCAACTCCCGGACGTTGCCGGGCCACGGGTATTCCACGAGCAGGGCGAGGGCTCGGGTGGAAACTTCCTGGATGGAGCGGCGGTACTTCTGGTTGAACAGGTCGATGAAGTAGTTCACGAGGATGGGGATGTCTTCCTTCCGGTCGCGCAGGGGGGGGATCTGGATGGGGATGACGTTGAGCCTGTAGTAGAGGTCCTCCCGGAAAGTCCCCTTCCGGATGGCCTCCTTGAGGTCCTTGTTGGTGGCGGCCAGGATGCGCACGTCCACCCGCTGGGTCCGTGTCCCGCCCACCCGCTCGAACTCCTTCTCCTGGAGCACCCGCAGGACCTTGGCCTGCAGGGAGGGGGACATGTCTCCCACCTCGTCCAGGAAGAGGGTGCCGCTGTCCGCGAGTTCGAACTTGCCCACCTTGTCGCCCACGGCCCCCGTGAAGGCGCCCTTCACGTGCCCGAAGAGCTCGCTCTCCAGGAGGTTCTCCGTGAGGGCGGAGCAGTTGATCTTGATGAAGGGCCGGCTGTGCCGGACGCTGGCGCTGACGATCCCGTTGGCGAGCATTTCCTTGCCCACGCCGCTCTCGCCCAGGATCAGCACGGAGGTGTCCGTGTCCTTGATGGTGTGGACGAGGTCGAGGACCTCCTGCATGCGCTTGTTTTTGGTGACGAACCCGTGGGCCTTGACGAGAGACGCCGCGCGCTGCTGGAGGTTAACCAGCTCCGAGTTGTCCCGGACGATGGCGATGACGCCGGAGACATCGCCTGACGTGTCCCTCTGGAGGTACGTGCTCTTCAGCACGTGCCTCGCGCGGTCCTCCGCGTCCAGGACCCGCTCGCGGCAGTTTGCCACCGCCTTGCGGTTCTTGAGGGTCCACCGGACGGGGCAGTCGGTTTCGCACTTGTCCGAGTGGAAGACCTCCGGGCAGGGCCTGCCCACCACCTCCTCCCGCCGCTTGTTCAGGAAGCGGAGGAGGCTGTCGCTGGCCCCCGTCAGGACCAGGGACTGATCCACCGTGAAGTATCCGTCCGCGATGGCGTCCAGGATGACGGACAGCTTGTCCTTCTCCTGTTCCAGCTCTAGGGACGTGGCGCGGAGGGTCTCGAGGTAGTTCCCGAGGTCCGCCATGTCCTTGAAGATCTCCATGGCGTAAGGTTCGCCGGGCTTGGACTGGGAACCTCCAAAGATGCGGTGGGTCATGCATAGGGGGGCCACTCCCGGGCACCCGCAGGAGATGCTGTGCCGCTGGATCGTGCTCCTGTTGTCCGCCTCGGCGCGCTTCATGAGGCACTGGGTCTCGCAGACCGCGGTGTTGGTCACCTCGGAGCACGAGCGGCCCGCCAGCTCTTCCCCCGGGCCGATCTCGAAGAGCCGATAGAAGGCCGGGTTGGCATACAGGATGGTCCGCTCGCGGTCCAGGATCAGGACCCCGTCAGGAAAGTCCTTCAGGATCGTCTTGCAGTGGTCGCCGGGGAAGGGAACCATGGAACGCACCTCAGGCACCAAGGGTAGGGCCGGGGAAGGGGGGTGTCAAGGAAAAGCTAGGGTGTTTGAGGGTTGGGTGGTGAACTCAACCGCACCACGTACGCTACGAGCTCGGTCCGCGCCTCCCCCTTGATTCCGGGGAAGGACGGCATGCCCTTCCCGCCGTGGTCCAGGCGCTGAGCGATCGCTTCCTTCGTGAGAGCGCGTCCGGCGAGCGAGGGGCCGTTGGAGCTTCCCTGGTGACAGGGGAGGCAGGCATCCATGAAGATGGTTGCCGCATCGTCGCTGGACGGCTTGTAGGGGCTCCGCCCGCAGGCCAAGACGAGGGTTGCCCCGACCGCCAGCAGTGGCCAAGTCCAGGCGAGGAGGCCCTTCCCGTGGTGCCGAACGCTCATCCCCTCGATCATTCCGATCCCTCGCCCCCAACCTTACAGTCAGGGGGGACCTCAGCGCAAGGGGGCCGGAACGGGCCCATTCGGGTCAAGCCACCCACTTGCTCTCCCTCCTTCCCAAAAGAGTTACTCCGGAACGAGACCAGCATCCGACCTTATCTTGCAGGCTCGGCGGGAAGTGTTCCAGCCGTGGGCGCAGGATCACACCAAGTCCGGACCCCGACCGGCTCCTATTGGATTAGAATATCGTCCCGGGGTTTCTGAAGGAGTGCATCATGGGTGAACTTCTGGCGGTCAATATCTCCAAGGGTGGGATCCCGAAGCTGCCCGTGGATGAGGCCTCGGTGACGGAAGCGGGCCTGGTGGGCGACGGCCAGGACCATGCCAAGCACACCAAGCCCAGCCGTGCCCTCTCCCTGCTGGACCTGGAGATCATCGAGCAGATCAGGGACGAAGGCTACGCCGTGTACCCCGGCGCCCTGGGGGAGAACCTCACCGTGAAAGGCCTCTACGGCAAGCCCCTCGCCGTGGGCGCGCGGCTCGCCTTCTCCGGCGGCGTCGTCATCGAGCTTGCGGAAGCGAGGAAGCCATGCTTCGTCCTGGATGCCGTGGACCCCAAGATGAAAGAGATCACCGTCGGGCGCCTGGGGTGGCTCGCGCGCGTCGTGACTCCCGGTCGCATCAGCCCCGGCGAAAGCATCGAGCTGATCCCCGCGCAAGGGTAGGCTCCGGAGGACCGTGATGGGCGAGGTTGGAAGGACCCCAATCCTGGGCGCGGTCCTGGCCGGCGGCGAGAGCCGGCGGATGGGCGTGCCCAAGGAGGGGGTCCGCCTTCCCGACGGGCGCCCCATGATCGAACCGGTGCTCTCGGCCATGCGGGAAGCCTTCGGCGGCGTCATCGTCGTAGGCCGCTGCACGGGATTCGACTGCGACGCCCTCCCCTGGGTCACGAGCCTGCAGGACCAGCATCCCGGCTCAGGGCCTCTCGCCGGTATTGAATCGCTCCTGGCCAGCGGCCTGGCGCGGGGCTACGTCGTCGCCGCGTGCGACCAGCCCCTCTTGAGCATCGAGCTCCTGACCCTCCTGACGCCGAGCGGCTCGAATTCGGCGCGATTCTTCAAGGACGGGGTGAGCGGGGAGGATCTGGACCCCCTTCCCGGGTACTTTCCGGCGGAGTGGATCGAGCCGGTACAGCGGGCCATCGCGGAGGGGCGGCGCGGGTTTCGCGACCTCGTGAGGTCCCTCGGAGCGGAGTGGGTGCGCCTGCCCGAAGGGGAGGCACCCAAGCTCGCCAGCATCAACACGCTGGATGATTTGGCCCGCCTGGCCTCGACGCTGGAGTACGGCCGTGATTGACCGTTTCGGTCGCCGCCACGTCTACCTGCGCCTCGCCATCACCGAGTACTGCAACCTCAGCTGTACCTACTGCAGGCC
>Ga0315271_10000590_pt1 | contig 20555 bp, 16 predicted proteins | sample C3_top_MG_FD_204664 | JGI IMG/M metagenome (GOLD analysis project Ga0315271, IMG submission 204664) | Sediment microbial communities from Yellowstone Lake, YNP, Wyoming, USA - C3_top | ecosystem: Environmental > Aquatic > Freshwater > Lake > Sediment | place: USA: Wyoming | collected 2017-08-01
ACCTGCTTGACACGACCGTCTTCATCGATCAGGTCGAGGACGCCTTCGGGGTGGCCTCGGTGATCGACGGGTTGTTCGAGGAGACAGGCGATCTGTACACCTGCGACGCTGTTGTCGCGGAGGTCACCTCCAAGGGCTCGGAGGCGCAGGTCAAGGAGGCCGAACGCTTGATCAGCGCCTTGGAGTACGTGGCCACAAGCCCGGCGGCAGCCCGGCGCGCCGGCGAGCTCCGGCGTCTGCGGGGCCAGACGTCGCATCGCCGGCTCGGCGATGCGTTGATCGCAGCGGTCGCCTGGTCGCTCGGGGCAACCGTCGTGACGCGCAACCCCGATGACTTCGCCGCGTACGGGGTGCCGGTCCTCGCGTACGGCCAGGCGGTCGGCTGACGCCTCCGGGCTACCAGCCCTCGGTCAGGGTCTGGTCCAGGGCCTCGACGACCACGTCCGCGCTCTCGCGCGTGATGCACAGCGGCGGCTTCACCTTGAGCACGTTGTTGCCGTCCCCGGTGGGCTGGATCACCACGCCCAGCTCCAGCATCCGCTCGCAGATGGCGAACGCCTCGTCGGTGGCGGGCTCCAGGGTCGCGCGATCCCGGACCAGCTCCACGCCGAGGTAGAGGCCCATGCCGTGGACCGCACCCACGATCTCCGGGTGCGCGGCGGCGACCCGCTCCAGGCCGTCCTTGAGGTGGGCGCCGGTGTCCCGGGCGTTGGCCTGGAGCCCCTCGCGGTCCATCGTCTCCAGCACGGCCAGGCCGGCCGCGCACCCCACCGGCGACCCGCCGACGGACGAGAAGAACGAGCCCTCCGCGGCGAACGCGTCGGCGATCGCACGGGTCGTCACGACCGCGCCCACCGCGATGCCGTTGCCTGCGGCCTTGGCCACGCTCACGATGTCCGGCACGACGCCCTGCTGCAGGAACGCCCACTCGTATGCGCCGAGGCGCCCGTAGCCGGTCTGGACCTCGTCGCCGATGGCGAGCCCGCCGGCGGCGCGGACGTCCGCATAGACCTCGCGGAGGTAGCCGTCGGGCAGGACAACGCCGCCGGCGTTGCCGAAGAGCGGTTCCGCGATGAACGCGCCGGGGGCTCGCCCCTCCCCGGCCAGCGCCATGATGACCCTCCGGACATCACCTGCGTAGCGGGCGCCCGCGTCAGGCCCGCGGTGGACGCCGCGGTACGTGTTGGGCGCCTCCACCAGCCGGACCCAGGACGGCCGGGTCCCGGCGGCGTTCGGGTTGTCCGCGTGCGAGGTGGTGATGGCGTCCGTCGCCCCGGTCCAGCCGTGGTAGGCACCGCGGACCGCCAGGACGTCCTCGTTCCCGGTCGCCGTCCGCGCCAGGCGCAGGGCCAGCTCGTTGGCCTCGGAGCCGGTGTTCACGAGGAACACCGTGTCCAGTGGCGCCGGGAACCGGGCGACGAGCGCCTCCGCGAACTCCACCATGACCCCGTACACAAACCGGGAGTTGGTGTTGAGTCGTGCGAGCTGGCGGCGCACGGCCGCCTCAACGGCCGGGTGGCTGTGCCCCAGGACGGCGACGTTGTTCACGACGTCGATGCGGGCACGCCCGGCGGTGTCGACCAGGTGGTGCCGCCAGCCACGCTCGATGCGGGGCGGGGCCTCGAAGTAGTGGACCTGGGTCGCGGCCAGCACGCGGCTGCGCCGGTCGAGGAGGGCCGCGGCGTCGGCGGCCGGTGCGGCTGCGAGACCGGACGCCAGCCCCAGCACCGGCGACGGGTCGGGGCACAGGCCCTGCCAGGCGGTGGCCAGCGAGGGGACCGTCCGCCGCGGCGCGTCGAGACCCGGCACGGCCACGAGCTGGACGTGGAGGAGCGACGGCAGGTCGTTGGGACCGCGGTCGGCCACGGCACCGAGCGTGTCGCCGGCAGCCACGCGCGAACCCGCGGGGACGGCCGGAACCAGCCCGTCAAGCCGGATGTCAAACCCGTCCGAGCCGAGGACGAGTCCCGCCGGCGTGTGCCGGGCCAGCCCGGCCACCGGCGCGACCACGACCTGCCCCGCCGGCAGGAACAGGTCGATCCCCAGGTGGACCGTGGCCGCCTCGACTGAGGCGTCGGGCTCGGCGTCGGTCAGGCGCGCCTCGCCCCAGCGCCCGACGGCCGTGACACCGTCCCCGAGGGCTGCCGCGACCAGGTCGTCGATGATGCCGGGGTCTCCCGTCGCCTGGCCCGGCAGCTCGTCCGAGGTGGTGGACAGGTCGAGCACGCGGAGGCGGCCCACGTCGAGCGGGACCGGCGCCACCCACGTGGCAGGGCGCGCAATGGCCCGAGCGGGCCCGAGGCCGGCAGCCTCCCGGAGGACGCCTTCGGCCAGCGCAAACGGGATCGCGGCCACCGCCTCGAACGCGGCCCATTCCTCGTCCCGGACCTCGTTCACGTACGTGTTGTCGGGCTCCAGCGCGGCCTGCTGGTCCCCGCTCACCGCCACCGCGGCGGCGCGAGCGACCACCATGGGCCAGATCCCGGCCAGCTCCGCGGCCGACAGTGGCAGCAGCGGCAGGAAGCCCAGCGCCACCTCGCGCGCCAGCTGCAAAGGCTGCGCCAGCGCATGGAACGCGTCGGCGGCGATGGTCACCGCCAGCTCGGATGCCAGCCAGGTGCGGGACAGGTCTCCGAAGTCGATCAGCCCCACCGGCATCGGGCGTCCGGCACGATCCCGGCGTGCGACCGTGTTGACGTCCGTGACGTCGGCGTGGACGGCGCGGATGCGGAGGTCGCCCTCCACGGCGGCCAGCGCGCGGGCGGAGCGTTCGGCCTCGCGCAGGGCCATCGAGCGGCGCTCCTCCGTCCCCGCGAACGACGCCAGCGCCTCCACCACGGCCACGGCATGACGGATGTCCCACTGCAGGACCCGGTCCAGCGCGGGGTGGTCCCAGCCATCGAGCGCGAGCGCGATCCGTGCCGCCATCGCCCCATGCGCGCCGAGGACGGCAGGCGCCAGGTACCCGGCCCGGTCCATCGGCTCGCCATCGATCCAGGTGACCAGGCGCAGGTCATGGGTCGGGCCACCCGCCGTCACGGCCGAGGCGACACGTCCCCCACCCAGCGACGGCTGGGGTACCGGGACCTCGAACGGCAGGCCGGCACCAGCGGCCCGGAGCATCGCCTCGTTCTCGGCGTCCAGCTCCGCGCGCGTGATCCCCTGGCGGGCCACCTTGAACACGAACCGGTCGCCCTCGGGGGTGGCCACGAGGTAGTTGCGATCCTGGTGGCTCCCCAGCTCGCGCAGCGTCCCGGTCCGCCCGAAGGCCGCCTCCAGCAGGCGCAGCGCCTCGGGCGCCTCGACGGCCGGGCGCCGGTGCTCATGGCCCAGGAACGGGTTCGGCGGTTGCGGCATGACTGCATCCTCGCAGGGGTCGGGGTCCTTGCGCCAGCAGGCCCGAGCGATCCATATCGCCACCTCCGGCGAGCGGATGGCCTCCCCGTCCGTCCCGGTGCGCCTCCTCTGACCCGGCCCGGTCGCGTCGTACACTCCGGCGATCAGGGAGTGGTTGCCAGCGCTTGCTGACATGTGGCTCACGTGGCGTTGCATGTCGCACATCGCTGACACGGGCCGATCACAGCCCACGTCTCAACCACCAATCACATTGGCCAGGAGGCGACCGTGCCCGTTCGCGTCGTCCGCGAGCGCATCGACCCGCAGCTGACAGCGGCACTGTTCGCAAACTACCGGACCCCGGTGGACGCGATCCTCGAGCTCGTCGACAACGCGGTGGACTCCCGCGTGCCCGGGCACGGGCTCGAGATCGACCTCGCCGTGCGCACTGGGACCGTCCTGCTGGTCGTGACAGGCGGCACCGGGATGGGTCCGCGCGAGATCGAGCACCAGTACCTGCGCTGGGGTAGATCGCGCAAGCGGGCCGGCGACTCCATCGGCCGCTATGGGCAGGGCGGCAAGGCAGCGATCGGGCATCTCGGCGAGCGGTTCGAGGTGCTCGCCGGGCTCGCCGGGGATCCGGTCGCCCACGGCTTCGCGGACGATGCCTACCGCGACAGGAGCCGGCTGCGGACCTACGAGCTCCGCGAGCGACCGAAACCCGTGGCGGCCGAGCTCGGCTACGTCCGGATCGAGATCGGCGGCGTGGATCGCAAGATCGACGTGCGCCGCCTCCGCGCCAGGCTCGCCGAGACGTATCGCCCGCTGCTTGAGCGCGGAGACGTGGTCATGCGCCTCGACCGGATGCCGGTCACCGCAGCCGCGTGGACCCTGGCCGAGCGTCACGAGATCTCCGTCCGGGCCGGTGGTCGCCTGATCCACGGCTGGTGGGGGCTGCTCCTCGATCCCCTGCCCATCTCGCCGCCCGAGGCGGGAGTCCGCCTGTACCACCTGGGCCGGCTGGTCGGGTCGCCCGAGTGGTTCGGACACCCGGGTCCTGCTCAGCACCCGGCGCTCAACCGGCTCGTCGGTGAGATCGAGCTGCCGCACATCCCGGTCACGATGAACAAGGCGGATGTCGACCGGGGTTCCGAGGCATGGGCGGCGGTCGAGGGCCGGCTCCACACGGTGCTGGCGCCGGCGGTCCGGCGCCTGACGCGCGACACCGAGGTCGCCCCCAGCGCGAACGCCCTGCGCACAGCCGACCAGGTACGGCGCATCCTGGGCCGCGCCCTCCGGATGCTCGAGTCGGGAAAGCTGTTCGAGAGCGAGATCGGCAGCGGTGAGGGACCGGGAGGCCAGCTGACGCTCGACGCGCCGGTCCGGTCGCCACGTCCGGACAAACCCGGCGACCCGGAGGCCGCCGATGCGGCGGAGCCCGACGCTGCCGCGCCACGGATTCCGCGCGGGCGCGGCACCGGCCCCGGCGGCCGGACCGGCGTCGGCGAGGTGGTCATCCGCTCCCTGGATCCGCGGCTGCGGAGCGCCATGGTCCTGGAGGATGGCGTGCGGCGCGTCGTCATCAACTCCCGCTACCCGCTCTACGAGGTCCGCAAGGGCGACCTCTGGTACCAGCTGGAGACGGCCCTGCGCGAGGTCTGCGTGACCATCCCCGAGGCCACGGTCCCCGAGTTCGAGCGCAAGGTCAACGAGCTGATGCTCGTCTCCCTGAGCCTCGCGGAGCGGCGCAAGCGACGGCCACGACGGCCGAACGTCAGCGCACCCACCCTCCTCTGACCCGCGTTGGGGCCAGCCGGCCAGCCGCGACCCGTCATCCACCCTGCATAGAACTCCTGCATACTCTCCCGGTCATCAGCAGGAGGTCCTCGTGAGCGTCGGCACCCCGTTCCATCCGCGCGCCGCGGCCATGAACCGCAAGATGCAGTGGCGCGAGTGGGCCGGCTATTTCGCGTCGTCCGTCTATGCCGACTTCCACGACATCGAGTACAACGCGATCCGCGAGACCGCGGCCGTCATCGACGTCAGCCCGCTCTACAAGTACCGCGTCTTCGGGCCCGACGCCCTCGCCCTGACCGACCGCGTCATCACCCGGGACGCGTCGAAGCTCAAGGTGGGCCAAGTCTTCTACACGCCCTGGTGCGACGAGCACGGCAAGGTCATCGACGACGGCACCGTGCACCGCGTGAGCGAGACCGAGCTCCGCTGGACCGCCGCAGACCCGCAATACCGCTGGCTGACCATGAACGCCGCGGGCCTGGACGTGCAGGTCGAGGACGTGTCCGAGGCACTGGGCGCGCTCGCGCTCCAGGGGCCGTACAGCCGCGCGGTCCTCGAGGCCGCCACGGGCGAGAGCTTCGCCGACCTCCGCTACTTCCGACGCCGCGCCAGCCAGATCGGGGGCGTGGAGATCGACGTCAGCCGGACGGGCTACACGGGCGACCTGGGCTACGAGCTGTGGATCCCCGCCGAATCCGCCCCGGACGTCTGGGACGCGATCTTCGCCGCGGGCCAGGACTACGCGATCCGCCCTGCCGGGATGCACGCGCTGGACGTCACCCGTCTCGAGGCGGGCCTGATCATGCTGGAGGTGGACTACACGTCCGCCCGCCACGCCATGAACCCCGAGCAGAACTACAGCCCGTTCGAGATCGGCCTGGGCAAGCTCGTCTCCTTCGACAAGGGGGACTACGTGGGCCGGCGCGCCCTGCAGGCCGAGCAGGCCGCGGGCGGCCCGGCGCGCCGCCTCGTGGGCCTCCAGCTGGACTGGTACGACATCGAGCGCCTGTTCGACGCCCAGGGCCTGCCCCCCGGCCTCTCCCCGTACGTGGACCGCACGCCGGTGCCCGTGTTCGCGGACGGCCGCCAGGTCGGCAAGGCCACCTCGCACGGCTGGAGCCCTATCCTCAAGCAGGCGCTGGCCCTGGCCTACGTGCCGGCCCGCCACGAGCGCACGGGAACCCGCCTCCAGGTGGAGTGGACCGTCGAGGGCAAGCGCGGCCGCGTGAGCGCGACGGTCGCGGAGCTTCCCTTCCTCGATCTCGCCCGCAAGCGCGCATGAGCGCCGACGGCCCGCAGCCCGGCGCAGTCCCCGACCCGGAGACGGAGGCAGAACACGTGCCCTCGACCGACTTCGCCGCCTTCGACCGCCTGGTGGACGCACGCCTCGCCGGCTGGGTGGACGAGCTGGTGGAGTTCTTGCGCATTCCATCCGAGGGCGGCGACACGGTCAACCTGCGCCTGGCCGCCGAGTGGACGGCCGAGCGCCTCCGCCGCTCCGGCGCCGTGGTCGACATGGTGGAGATCGACGGCGTCCCGCCGCTCGTCGTGGGCGAGGTGGGCGAGGGACCCCGGACGCTGATCGACGTGGTCCACTACGACGTCCAGCCGGCCGCTCCCATGGACCTCTGGACGACGCCGCCGTACGAGCCCGAGATCCGCGACGGCCGCGTGTACGGCCGCGGCGCCACCGACAACAAGGGCGAGTTCCTCCCCCGCGTCTGGGCCCTCGAGGCCTACCGGGACGCGATCGGGCCGCTTCCGGTCCGGGTACGGCACCTGGTGGAGGGCCAGGAGGAGACCGGCAGCGGTGCGCTCGATGCGCTCCTGGACCTGCGGCCGCAGTACCGCGAGGGTGACGCGGCCCTGATCGAGGGTGGCGAGCTGGACTTCGCCGGGCGCGCCACCGTCTTCGGCGGCGGCAAGGGCATCGTCGTGCTGGAGCTGGTCTGCCACACGCTGGCCCACGATGCCCACTCGAGCCTGTCCGTCGTGCTGCCCAACGCCGCCCATCGGCTGGTGAAAGCGCTGGCGACGTTCTGGGATGACGAGGGCCGCCCGGCCATCACCGGCCTCGACGCGGGCGTCCGGGCGCCGACGCAGGACCAGCTCGAGGCGATCCACGCCCAGGACCAGGCGACGCTCGGCGACCTGCGCCGGGACTTCGGCGTGGAGCGGTTCCTTGGCGGCCTGGACGGGACCGCTGCGCTCGAGGCCATGACCTTCCAGACCACGCTCAACATCCAGGGCCTGTGGTCCGGCTTCACCGAGGCCACGCCCAAGACGGTCACCCCGGCCGAGGCGAGGGTCCGCCTCGACATCCGGATCATCCCGGACCAGCTGCCCGAGGCCATGACGGCCGCCGTGCGCCGCCACCTCGAGCGCCTCGGCTTCGGCGATATCGAGGTCATCCAGCGCGAGGGCGAGGCCGCGTGGTGGACGCCGCCCACCCATCCGGTCGTGCAGACGGCTGCCCGGGTCTCCGAGGCCGTCACCGGTCAACCGGCCAGCGTGGGCGTCTCAATGCCGGGCACGGTGCCCATGTACCAGGTCTGCGCACGCCACCGCGTGCCCGCGACGATGCTGGGGGCCGGGCGCGCGGACGCCAACCTGCACGCACCCGACGAGAACATCCGGATCGAGGACCTGGCCGCGGCCACGCGGATGATGGGCCGCTTCATCGATGCCCTGGCACGCCTCCCCGAGGTGCCCAAGGTCCCCTGATCAACGGGCCCTGGCCGGGGCCCCAACCATCAGGGCACCTGGACGCTGGCGCCGCCGGAGGTCTGCACGCCGTTGCTGGACGGCGCCTGCGTGAGCGCGAGCGTGGAGCCACCGGACGCGGTGCCCGTCACGGAGCCCGACACGGTCATCGTGGCCGACGATCCGTCCGACATGCTCACCTTGGCATTGGTGGCCTGGAGCTGCGCCAGGTCCGCCTTGGAGCCCGCGGACGTGGTGAGCGTGACGTCCTTGGCAGTCCCGATCCCGGTGAGCGTGGCGCCACCGGAGACGTCGAGGTTCAGGGTGTCCGAGGTGGACTCGAAGAAGCCGGTCGAGCCCCCGGAGATCGCCAGCGAGTCGATCACCGGCGCCTTGATCGTGATGGTGACGGCCTGCGACGTGGTGAAGCCCGGCGCCGACGTGTTCACGACCAGCTGCCCGTCGACGATGGTGGTGGTGATCAAGGGCAGCACGTTGGACTGCGCCTCGAGGGTCACCTTGGTCTCCTCGGCATTGCCGACGACGACCTTGATCCCGGACCCGACGCTGACACGCGTGAAGGCGCCGGTGGTCCTGTCCTCGATCTGCGCGTCGCCCGCGCCCGTGACGGGCGTGGCCGGCGGGGCCCAGGAGACGTCGCCGCACGCCGCGAGGGCGCCGGCAAGGGCGATGGACGCGAAGGCGGTGGTGAGCAGCAGGCGGGCGGCCCGATGGGGGGCGCGTGCGGGCATGGTGTGACTCCGAGCGATAGGCGCAGCAAGAGGATGCCGCCTGCGGGCCGGGCGCCGGAGGGCCGGAGGGGCCCCTTCGGGGGGCCGGTGGTCCCCGGGTGGCGGGCCGGTCGGCGCGAGCGGCCTACCTGAGGGTGTGGTCGGCGAAGGCTTCGAGGCGCTCCAGGCCGACCGCGAGGTCCCGTCGCCCGAAGCCGAGGCGGAAGCGGTTGCCGGGGTAGCCGAAGATCGATGCCGGGGCGAGCAGGACCCCTTCCGCCTCGAGGAGATCCTGGGCGAACCGGTCGATCGGCACGTCGGCACGGAGCTCCGGAAAGCCGATGGAGCCGCCGCCCGGCCGGACCCAGGCGAAGTGTCCGGCCTGCCGCTCGAAGAACCCGTCGAGGAGGGCGAGGTTCGCGCCGGTGATCGCCCGTGAGCGGGCCAGGACCTTGACCTTCGCGCGAAGCGCGACCAGGGCGAGGATCTCCGCGGGGGCCGAGGCACAGATCGTCGTGTAGTCCTTGAAGCGGGCTGCGGCATCCAGCAGCCGGCCGTCGTGGGTCGCCAGCCACCCGATCCGGAGGCCGGCCAGGGCGAACGACTTGGACATCACGCCCACGGACACGCCGTGCGACCCGACGTCCGCGCCGGCAGGCGGGCGCGTGGTGACATCCTCCTCCAGGAACCGGTAGACCTCGTCCGAGAGGAGCGTGGCGCCGGCATCCGCCGCGATGTCGGCGATGGCCCGGTACGTTGCTGGGTCCGTGGTGGCGCCGGTCGGGTTGTGCGGGACGTTGACCACGATCAGCCTGGTCTGCGGCGTGACCTGCGCGCGGAGACGGTCCGGGTCGATGGCCCAGCCCTCCTCGGGGTGAAGCTCGTGGAGCGTCACGTCCGCCCCCGTCGCCCGGGCAACCGCGTGCAGGCTCTGGTAGCTGGGCCAGACCACGATCGCATGGTCGCCGGGCGCCAGGAGCACGTTGACGGCGGCGAAGATCGCCTCTTCGGCTCCGTTGAAGACCAGGACCTCATCGGGTGAGACGGACTCGTACAGGCCGGCGATCTCGCGCCGCAGCAGCGGGTGCCCGGGCGCTTCGGTGTAGCCCAGGTGGAGGCCGTGCCACAACGCGAGCGCCTCAGGGTCAGCGAGGGCCAGGAGGTCGGCCATCGGCCAGCCCTCCACGTCGGACGCGCACAGGAGGTGGCGCACGGCGAACTCGTACCGCGCGAAGTACCGCTCGAGATGGAAGTCCTCGATCCGCATACCCCCATTGTGCGCGCCCGGATCCCCGGCCTGGGCCCGCCCTTGACGCATCCGCCTCCCGGTACTACCTTGTCACGCATGGAACCCGGCGGCGCACGTAACCCCCTGGTGGAGCTGCGACGCGGCGTCCTGGAGCACTGTGTCCTGGCCCTGGTGCGGGACGAGGAGTCGTATGGGTTTGACATCGTGCGCGCGCTGACGGCCGCCGGGAACCTGCTCACGAGCGAGGGGACCATCTATCCCCTCCTCGCCCGGCTCCGGCGGGACGGACTCGTGACGACCACCTGGCGCGAGTCCGGGTCCGGGCCGCCGCGCCGGTACTACCGGATCACGGGCGAGGGTCGCCGGACCCTCGACGCATTCGCATCCGACTGGCGCCGCTTCGCGGACGCCGTGGACGACCTGCTCGCCGGCCAGCACGGAGGGGACCCGCATGGGCGCTGACGCCCTGATCACCGACTACCTGGGCCGCCTCCGCTCGGCGTCCTGGCCCCTGCCTCCCGGCCGCCGGGACGAGCTCCAGGCCGAGGTTGCGGAACACATCGAAGCCGCGCTGGTCGAGTCCGGGATGCGCGACGAGGTCACGGTCCGCAACATCCTGGACCGGCTCGGTCCTCCGGAGGACATCGCTGCCGCAGAGGGGCGCGAGGGAGGGTCGTCGGGGGCCGGCACCCCGGACGCGGCCGCCAGCGCGGCCGCATCCGCCGCCAGCGCGGCCGCATCCGCCGCCAGCGCGGCCGCCGCGGCTGTCAAGAAGTCCGCCTGGGGCCCCGTGGAGATCCTGGCGGTGCTGTTCCTCACGGCCGGTGCGATTCTCCTGCCCTTCGTCGGGCCGGTGATCGGGCTGGTGTTCGCGTGGGGATCCCGGCAGTGGACGACCACCGAGAAGGGGATCGCCTCCGCGCTGGTCCTGATCGCGACCCTGGTCCCGATCCTCCTGGTCCTCGCCGCCCGCATGGCCTTCTGACGCAGCACCCCCGCAAGCAGAGGTTCCAAATGAGCATCATTCCGCTCGCGATGATCGGCTTCGTCCTGCTCGTCCCGCTTGCCGGGATCGTCGCCGGCCTGTTCCTCGCCATCCGGCTGGCACGACGGAACCGGGCCGGGTAGCCCGCTCGGGCTGGACCGCTCGGGCTACCCGCCCACCTGGGCCAGCGCGGCGGCGACATCGGCCGCCTCCTGCTGGTCCAGCCCCTGGGCGACCAGCAGCCAGCTCGGGTTCTCGCCGCGGGCGGCCACGATCGCGAACCCGCCGTCGTCAAGGCCGACCAGCGTGCCCTCGAGCGGACCCATGGCGGCATCACCCAGCCCGGTGCCGGCCGGGACGCAGCCGTCGGCGGCCGAGCAGAAGGCACCTTCCGACAGTGCGAGGGTGGCGCCACCGGGACCCCGGTAGGAGATCAGGAGCTTGCCCCCGTTCGCCAGGCGATAAGTGCCGGACGAGACGAACCAGCCCTTCGGCAGGACGCCGCACAGGACCGGCCAGGCGACGGCCATGGCCGCCTTGGTGAAGAACTCACGGTTGGACGCGCTGCCGCTGCAGGCATCGGCGAGACCGGGCGCCCCCGCGGAGGCGGACGCATCGGGACCGTCGCCGGGGCTCCCGGCGGGCGTACCGGTGGCGGCGGGCTCGGTCGGCTCGGCGGTCTCGACCCCTGGGGACTCGCTGGATCCGGGCCCGGCGGTTGCGGGCTGCGCGGTCGCGGGACCGCCAGTCCCGGCGCCCGTGGAGGCGGGCGGCGCGGTCACGGCGCCGCCCGAGGGCGCGCTCGCACCGCAGGCGGCGAGCAAGAGGACGAGCGCGGTCAGCAGGGCGATGCGGAGGCGGGTCACGCCCCCAGCGTACCGGCACCGGCCCGCGGACGCAGGGACACGGTCTGCGACGACGCCGAGCCCACGTCCAGCCGGTCGTCAGCCGGCCGTCAGCCGGAAGGCAGTCGGCGTCCAGCCGGCCGTCAGCCGTCGGACGCGGAGAAGCCGAAGGAGCGCGGTGCCCCGAAGGCGGCACGACGGGCGGCGCGACGGAGCGTGGCCAGGACGGCGGACCCGACGAGCCCGATGAGCAGGACATTCGTGACGGCGCGCCCGATGTCCCAGCCCAGGGAGGTGGCGAAGGAGAACAGGACGAGCCGGCGCAGGTTCTCGAGGATCGGCGCCCCGGCGACGTACGAGAGCGCCGAGTTGTCGGCGATGACGAAGGGCCAGAACCAGAGATCCATCAGCAGCCCGTAGGCGACGGACGCGATCGCGCAGTAGGCCATCAGCATGACGATCTCGGCCTTCCCGCGCAGGGGCGGGAGCAGCCCGGCGCCGAGGCCCACCCATGACGCCGCCAGCATCTGGAACGGCAGCCACGGCCCCACCCCGCCACTCAACAGCCCCGAGGCGAAGAGCGTCGTGGAGCCCAGGACGAACCCGAAGCCCGGCCCGAAGACCCGACCCGCGAGGACCAGCAGGAAGAAGACGGCCTCGATGCCGGCGGTGCCCGCCCCAAGCGGGCGCAGGGCGGCGCCCATCGCCGACAGGACGCCGAGCATCGCCAGCGCCTTGGCATCGATGCCCCCGACGGAGAGCTGGCTCATCATCACGGCCAGCAGGACCGGCAGCACCAGCACGAACACGAATGGCGCATCCGTGCCGTGCCCGGTCCCGGCCCCGGTTCCGGGTGCCGGTGCGATGAACAGCGGCCAGACGAAGGCCACCAGCGACGCAACGGACGCCAGCACCAGGACGAGGCGCGCCTGGCGCCCGACCGCAAGCGCGCTCGACCGCCGCCCCTCGGTCATCGGTCGGCCCTCGGTCATCGGTCGGCCGCCGTGGCGGCGGACCCGAGCGCCGAGGCAACGTCGGCCACCGAGAGCCATCGGTCGGGTGCGAGGATGCGCGCCACCTGCGGTGCGAACGCCGGCGAGGCGGTGAGGATCTCCGTGGCGGACCCGTCCGCGATGATCTCGCCCTGCGCCATCACGATCACCCGCCCGGCCACGGTGGCCACGAACTCGACGTCATGGGTGGAGAGCAGGATCGGTCGTCCCTGGGTGGCGAGATCCCGGAGGGTGTCGGCGAGCCGGGACTTGGCGACGTAGTCGAGCCCCCGGGTGGGCTCGTCCAGCAGGAAGACCCGCGGGCCGGCGATGAGCTGGATTGCGAGGACGAGCGCGAGCCGCTGGCCCTCGGACAGGTCGCGCGGGTGCTGCGCTGGGTCGATCCCGGGGGCAAGCCGGTCGAGCAGGGCGCGGCTCGTCCCGGCCTCGACGCCGGACTCCCGGTCCGCCTGCAGGCATTCGGCGGCGACCGAGTCGAGGTAGAGCAGGTCGGACGGCGACTGCGGCACGAGCCCCACCAGCCGACGCGCCTCGGCCGGGCCGAGGGCGCCCGGGTCTTTGCCGTCCACCGAGACCGTCCCGGCCTGGCGGCGGCCGGACCCCTGGATCGCCCACAGGAGCGACGACTTGCCGGAGCCGTTGCGGCCCATCAGGGCCGTGATGGTGCCCGGGTGCAGCGCGAGGTCCACCGACCTGACCGCCGCCACGTCGCCGTACCGCACGGAGATACCCCGGGCCTCGAGGACGGGCGCGTTCGCCGCGTTCGCCCGGGCCGCAACCGTTTGCCGGGCCGGTTCCAGGCCCTCCAGTCGCGCGCGCAGCTCCGGGGCGCGCCGGCGGGCATCCCGGACCGAGAGCGGGGGCGGCTCCCAGCCGGCCAGCCGGCCGAGCTCGATCACCGCCGGGACCCGGTCCATCCCGGCCAGGATTGCCGCGGGCGGCCCGGAGACCACGGTCCCGTCGCCCCCGACGTGGATGAGCTGGTCCGCGAAGCCGATGACACGCTCCAGCCGGTGCTCCGCCAAGACGACCGTCAGCCCGAGATCGTGGACGAGCCGGGTGATCGCCGACAGCACCTCCTCCGCGGCGGTCGGGTCCAGGGCCGAGGTCGGCTCATCGAGCACGAGGATCCGGGGGTGCGCCGTGAGCGCCGCGCCGATGGCGACCCGCTGCTGCTGGCCGCCGGACAGCGTCCGCATCGGGCGGTCCCGGAGATCGGCGATCCCCAGGAGGTCCAGCGTCTCCTCGACCCGCTTGCGCATGGTGGCCGGCGGGACGGCCAGGTGCTCCATGACATACGCGAGCTCCTCCTCCACCCGGTCCGTGACGAACCCGGACAACGGGTCCTGGCCCACGTAGCCGACGACGTCCGCGAGCTCGCGCGGTGGATGGGTCCGGGTCTCACGGCCGGCGACCAGCACACGCCCGTCGAGGCTGCCGCCGGTGAAGTGCGGGACGAGGCCGTTCATCGCACCAAGCAGGGTGGACTTGCCGGACCCGGTGGGACCGACCACGATGCACAGCGTCCCCTCCTCGACCTCGAGATTGACGTCGCACAGCACCGGCCCGGCGGCGTCGGGGTAGGTGACCGACACGCGGTCGAAGGTGATCACGACCGGATCGCTCCCGGGCGGCCCACCCGGGCACCGGCGTCGCCCGATACGGTCGCCTCGAGGCGGACCGGTGGCGCCACCCAGGCGGGCAGCAGGGCCACGAGGACGCCCGCGGAGGCGAGCGGCGCGAACGCCGGCCATTCGAGAGGCACCAGCGACGGGTTGAGGCTGGTGGGATCGATGCTGCCCGCGATGACCATGACGACGGCGCAGGTCAGGCCCGTGGCGGCGACCAGCGTCTCCGGCAGCTGCCAGACGTCGGGCCGGTAGGCCGTCCGCCGGATGCGCCGACCGCTGAGCCACATCCCGGCGATACCGGCCGCAGTCCCGAGCACCACCACCGGCAGGCCGAGCCATCCGGGCGACGCCCCGTCGAGCAGCCCGTACAGCCCCACGCAGATCCCACCGAGCCCCGCGAGGACCAGGCCGCCCGTGAGGCGGCGCGACCGGACCGGCACGTCCGCCGTCCGGCCGTAGCCCCGCGAATCCATCGCTGCCGCAAGGCTCAGCGACCGGTCGAGCGCGTCCTGGAGGACCGGCATGAACAGGCCCAGCAGGGCGCGGAACCCCTTCGTGGAACCGCCACGGATCCGCCGCGCACGCCGGACCCGGAGCACGCTCTCGACCAGCTGTGGGGCGACCGTCAGGGCAACGACGAGCGTGGCGCCGATCTCGTACAGGGCGTTGGGAACGATCGCAAGGAGTCGCTTGGCGTCGGCCAGGACGTTGGCGGCCCCGATGCACAGGATCAGGGTGGCGAGCCGCAGGCCGTCATAGAAGGCGGCCAGGACGCTCTCGAGGGTGATCGGGCCGCCGATCTTGATCCCGACCATCCAGTCCGGCAGCGGGACCACCGGCAGGACCAGGATCGCGTGGGTTCCGTAGTCCCCACCGAAGATGATCCGGAGGGCGACCCGGAGCACGACGACGACCGCCGCGAGGACCAGGTAGGCGCGGAAGAACCCGGCCCAGGGGGCGTCGCTGCGGCGCTCGTTCACGACGACGATGAGGACCGCGATGATCAGCCCGAGGAGCAGCGGGTTGGTCGTGTGGCTGGCGGCCGTCGCGAGCCCCAGCGCCCAGATCCACCACGCGAGCGGGTGCAGCGCGCGCGGAAGCCGCGGTTCCGGGGGTCGGCGGGGCCGGCGAGCGTCAGCCGTCGTCAGTTCCTCCGGCGCCGGCTGCGGATGCCGAACCCGAGGACGAGCACGAGCACCAGGAGCGCGATCCCGAGGAGCGTGCCGACGGGAGTGCCCGAGGATGCCGCCGACATGTCGGACGAGGTCGGGTCGCCGGCGCTGGGCGCGGCGGCGGTCGGAGCCTCGACCGACGTCGATGAAGCGGACGTTGAAGGCAGCGGGGACGCGGCTGCGGCGGCCGGTGTCGGGTCGGGGGGAGCGGAGGCGTCCTCCACGCTGGCGACCGGCGTCCCGGCCATCGAAGGAGTCGGGGTGGGCGTCACGGCTGGCGCCGCGGCCGCCGACGCGCTCGGGTGCGGCGTCGCCGTCCGGGTGGGCGCAGGGGTTGCGGTCGCACGCGCGGTTGCCGTTGGGATGGGCTTCGGCGTCGGCCTCGGCGTGGGCTTGGGCGTGGCCTTCGGGGTCGCGGTCGGAGCGGCGGCGTACGGAGGGTCGATGCCCGGCGGCGGAGCCCCGCTCCCGGCGGAGTCCTGGGCCCACGACCAGCCCTCGACGGTCCCGGGGGCCGGCGTGCGGCTGCCGGGACCCGTCTGGCCGTACTTCCACGTGCCGCCGGCCGCCGCGTTCCAGTAGGACCAGTAGGCGTTGGCGGGTGGCGTGTTGACACAGGCGTCGCGGTCGGGACCGGGCAGCCCGTCGATGCGGCACATGAACCCCGGCATGTTCGAGGGCTGGACGACGTCGAAGCCCGCCTTGGCCAGCGCGTCGAAGCCGTTCGCGGGAGTCCCATTGGCGCAGCGCACCACGATCCCGCCACCCAGCTGGTGGAAGTCCACGACCACGGTGACCCCGGTCGTGCCAGAGCACGCCCCATCGGAGGCCGCGCGAACCCGCGGCGTCGTCGCGGCGACCGCGCCGGCGAGCAGCGCGACCACCAGGAGCAGGGAGCCGAGTCGGCTGATCATGGTGCGCTCCGTTGCGGCAGTGGTCCGCACCCGCGGGGCGGGCGCGGACCTCCTGCGAGCCTCTCTACTTCACGATGGCGAACGCGTCGACATCGATCCGCGGATGCCCCGCCGTGCCGAGGGCGACGATCCGCAGCGTGTGCTTGCCGCTTGCCGCCCAGGACTTCGCATAGACGAGGACCCGGCTGGCCGATGCGGCGTCCAGGTTGACCGTGCCAACCCGGGTGCCGTCGAGGAACAGGGCGGCCTTGCCGCGGTTCGTCCCCTTCGGGGCGACCCAGGCGATGCCGCGCCCGGTGAACGTGATCGAGGCAGAGGCGCCCCTGACCTTCGTGGAATGGAGGGTCGCGCCCGAGGCGGCCGCCGGCGTGGAGGTGGTCCAGGTGCCCTTGTAGGTGACCTTCACGGCGGCGTCATCGACGAGCGAGACGGTCAGCGCGGGTCCCGCCTTCCAGGCCGACGTGTTGCCGCTGGCATCGGTGGCCCCGACGCGGAACCGGTGGATCGTGGGGCCCGCGGCCAGGGTTGTGGTCTTGGACGTGGCCGTCGAGGAGCCGAGGGTCACGGGGTTGTACGTGGTTCCACCGTCCGCCGAGCGCCCGAGCGCGAATGCGCTGATGCCCGAGACCGCGTCCGTGCCGGACCACGAGACCCTCACGGGGACGTTGGTGCCGGTGAGCCTCAGGCCCACCCGCAGCCCGACCGCGGGAGCCTTCACGACCGGCGCCGTGGTGTCGATCGCAACCTTGTTCGATGCCGCCGATGCCCGGCTGATGCCGAGGTCATTCACGGCGACCACGGAGAACGTGTACTTCCCGTCGGGCAGATCCCGCACCGTGCAGCTCGTCGCGGTGGCCGGCTTGGGCGCGCAGGTGCCGGTCCCCGGCGTGGCCTGGACGAGGTAGGAGGTGATCGGGCTGGGACCGTCGGCCGGGGCCGTCCAGGAGACGGCCGCCTCGCCGGGACCCGCGACGGCCGTGACGCCGGTCGGCGCACCCGGGCACGCGAGCGTGGGGGCCGTCGCCGTGGCGCCCGTGAGCGACAGCTGGTCAAGGCGCCCTCCGCCCCCGAGCACGGCGGCCGGGGTGGACAGCATGAGGTAGGTGGGGACGCCCGCCTGCCACGGGATGGCGCCGACGTTCGCTGCCGCGGCGTCGCAGCCGAGCTGCAGCGACAGCGCGAAGGCCGCTGCCTTGTCGGCCTCCGCGACGTGGCCCAGGGCGCGGTACGCCTCGGCCGTGGCTGCGGAGCTCGTCGAGTTCGCGATGCCGAAGGTCGACAGGGCGCCGTCGGGGCCCTGCTGGGCGAGCAGCCAGGTCTCCGCCTTGCCGAGCGCGGTGGTCTCGCCCGCGGCCTGGAGGGCCTGGATCGCGATCGCGGTGCTGTCGGGGTCTGGTCCGAATGGGCTGGGGCACGTGCCGTCGTAGGAGAAGTCGCCGTCGGTGCACTGCTTGGACACGAGCCACGTGGCGGCAGCCTCGGGGACTCCGGTCGCCGTGGTGGCCAGGGCGAGGATGTCCAGCGACTGGTCATAGATCTGGCCGCTGCCGAAGTGGCCGGCGTCCGCACCAGCGTCCGCCAGGATGCCCCGCAGCTCCGTCTCGAGGTTGTGGCCCCCGAATGCATGCACGTCGCCGCCGGCGGCGTGCACCGCGAGCATCACCTTGCCCGTGGCACCGGCCTGCAGCGTGGCGCCGTTGAGGATGTAGGAGTCGACGTTGCCCTCGAGCTGGGTCAGGGCGGTCGCGGCGGCGTCAGCCCCGACGCCCGTGGCGGCGAAGGCGATGATGGCGTCCGCCAGGCTACTGGGCGTGAGCCCGCCGGCGTGCACCTGCGCCGCGAGCCAGCCGGCAGCGGCCTTGCCCGGGTCGGCGGTCTTCGCCGGGGTGGTCGCCAGGGTCGGCGCGACGGCCAGCGGGGAGAGGGCCAGTACGCCCGTGAGCAGGATCGCGCGTCCGACGCGCACCCATGACCTCGGAGTGCCCAACGTCGTTCCTCCTTTGAGAGGGGTGCCGTCGGTGCTGCGGGCGAACCCGGGGTCGTGGCTGGACCAAGGAAATCGCCCACCCGTCGGCAGACGTGTGGGCGAGGTCAGTGGATCAATCTACGTTCCGGACTCCGCCCGCTAACCTCGACGGGATTGGAGTCGAGCCTCTTCGGGCAGGCATTCCGGCTTGCCGCGAGATCGCGGCTTACGGCTGCGGGTCAGCGCCGGCTTCACACCGGCTTCCCCTGTCCGACAAGGCGTTGTCGTTACGGGGCGAAGCCTACACCCTGGCCAACGCGGGCGCGACCGCCCGGAGCCCGGATAAGTGGCAGGTAATCCGGCCTGTGGAATATGGCCGTCTCGCCCTCCTCCCGCCGCACATCAACCAGTCCCCGCCGGAGGAGTACAGGTTCATGGAGCTCACGCGATGCCTGAGGATCGTGCCGCTCGCCGCGTTCGTCCTGCTCGGGGCCGCAAGCCTCGGGGCGTCGGCGGCCGCCGCGACGCCTGCCGCGCAGGGCGGCCCGGCCTGGGTGCCTTCACCGTGCCCCGGGGGTCCCGGTGGCCCACCCGGGGACGGGACGGCCTGGTACCGGCTGGACCCGGAGCTGGACACCACGGGGACGCTCGCACACCAGCGCCTGACGGTCGGGGCCGGGACCGGTGGTCAGCGCACGCTCGTCCTGGCGCCGGAGTCCTTCGCGTCGGGGCCAGTCGGCGGCAGGGTGCTCAGCGGTGAGGACAACGGTCGGACGTCCACGCTGCGCATGGTGGACCCGGTGCGGGGTTGCGCCGTGACGGTGGTCGTGGAGGCGGACGTGGTCCGGAGCGGCGTCCTCGCCCCGGACGGGCGTGCGCTGTACGAGCACCGCGTGGAGCGGCAGACGCGCGCGGACCTCGGTGTCTGGCGGCGCTCGCTCGGCGCGGACGGGCAGGGCGGCACGGCGGTCCGGGTCCTGGACCCGCTGCCGGCGGATGACCGGTACGGCCCCACGTTCGCCACGGACCTCCGCGTGGCGTCGGACGGATCGGTGGTCGCATCCTCCTGTGGTCAGCGGCTGTGCCGGGATCGAGCCCTTGATCCCCGGAGCGGACGCGTCCTCAGCGTGGAGGTCGCGGGTCCCGCGCTGGGTATGGCGGACGGCCGGCTGGTCGCCCGGGCAGCCTGCGCCGGGTACCCGTGCTCGATCACGGCAACCGACCAGGATGGCCGGATGACCGTCCTCGTCGCCGAGGCGGGCGACGCGGCCCTGGCGGGGTCGAGCAGCCCGTTCCTCGTCTTCGAGGCGCCGGGCGGGAGCGCCCGGATCCTCGAGGTGCGAACTGGCCGCTCTGCCGGTCTCCGCGGGACCGCGGGTCAGCGCCCACTCGGTGGTGGATCGCTGGCGACCGACGGTGCAGACGCTGCACCCGGCAACGCGGTGCTGGCACCGGGTGGCCGGGCCGCGGGCTCGGGTCTCCTGCGCATCGATCCCTCAGCCTTCTTCGCCGCCGGCTCAGCGGAGCTTGTCCCGTGACCACCGTCCCCCTGCGGCTGGGCGCCTTCGCCACGGCTGCCGCAATTCTCGCGACCAGCGTCCTGGGCCTCCCGGTCCAGGCACACAACCCGGACCCGGTGCTCGCCGGTGGACCGTTCGACCAGAACGAGGTCCTCGCCTACCGGTGGGGCGCCGGTGGAACCCCCCCGGCCGTGATGAAGACGGCCATCAACGCGGCCACCGGCGACAGCAACGCCAGCCGGCGGAGCAAGGCCCCGACCTTCACGTATGACGCCGGCGGCGCCAACACCATCTACTACGGCACGGACGTCCCGTGCGGCATCAACGGCCTTGCCTGCTTCCGGCGGTCGGCACCCGACACGTTCGGCGTCTGGTTGCGCGAGAACGGCCACCGCTACGACTGGGGCACGCTGCGCTGGTGCGAGGTGACCGGCGACCCGGACGGCTGCTACGACGCCGAGAACGTCACGCTCGACGAGCTGGGCCACGTCCACGGTCTCGATCACCACGTGAACTTCCTGGATGAGTCGGACTATCTCGATGCCGTCGTCCAGACCTACTCCCACGCCAAGCCGAAGGTGGGCTGGTCCGCGCACTCGTTCGCGCGCTGCGACGTGGCCACGCTCCAGCAGGTCTACGACGTGGCGACACCAGCTACGCTCTACAGCACCTGTCTGGACGTGCCGACCCTGC
>Ga0315271_10000591_pt1 | contig 20543 bp, 16 predicted proteins | sample C3_top_MG_FD_204664 | JGI IMG/M metagenome (GOLD analysis project Ga0315271, IMG submission 204664) | Sediment microbial communities from Yellowstone Lake, YNP, Wyoming, USA - C3_top | ecosystem: Environmental > Aquatic > Freshwater > Lake > Sediment | place: USA: Wyoming | collected 2017-08-01
TGGCATACTCGGCGTGGTAGCGGGAGACGCGCTCGACTTCGTTCCGCGAACCGAAAATGAGCGGCACACGCTGGTGCAGTTCCGCCGGCGGCATTTCCATCACCCGTTCGCGACCGGTGGTCGATACGCCGCCGGCCTGTTCGATAAGGAAGGAGATCGGATTGGCCTCGTACATCAGTCGCAAACGACCGGGCTTCGCCGGATCCTTGCTGTCCTTCGGGTACATGAAAATTCCGCCGCGCGTCAGGATGCGGAAGGTTTCCGCCACCAGCGAGGCGACCCAGCGCATGTTGAAGTCGTCGGCGCGGGGACCCGTCTTGCCGGCCAGACACTCTGCCACATAGCGCTTCACCGGGGGCTCCCAGAAGCGCTCGTTGGACGAGTTGATGGCGAACTCGTTCGTATCGGCCGGAATGCGCATCTGCGGATGGGTCAGGATGAAGGCGCCGATGTCACGATCCAGGGTAAAGCCATCGACGCCATCGCCGGTGGTCAGCACCAGCATGGTCGACGGCCCGTAGAGCGCGAGGCCGGCGCAAACCTGCTTTGTGCCGGGCTGCAGAAAATCCTCGAGGCTGGCGTCCTTGCCCGGATTCGGTGCGCGCAGGATCGAAAAGATCGTTCCCACCGTCAGGTTGACGTCGATATTTGAACTGCCGTCCAGCGGGTCGAAGACCAGCAGGTACTTGCCGCGCTTGCAATCGGCGGGAAGGACGTACACGTCCTCCATTTCCTCGGAGGCCATGCCGCTCAAATTACCTGACCACTCGTTTTCCTGCAGCATGACATCGTTGCTCATGACGTCGAGTTTCTTCTGTACCTCGCCCTGGACATTGACCGAGGTCGCATCGTTGCCGGCATTGCCCAACGCCCCGACCAGCGCACCCTTGTTCACCTGGTTGGAGATGATCTTGATTGCCGTGGCCAGGGAGTTCAGCAGCCCGGAGAACTCCCCCGAAGCGCCCGCATGCTTGTGTTCTTCCTCGATGGTATAACGCGTCAGCGTCTTGCGTCCCTGATGCATGAGCCCTGCTCCTTAGCGTATTGCAGGATTGCCCGCCAGGTAACGCCGGCGAAAGTAACCCCGTTTGGTCAGCGGACAATGTAATCGCATCGATCTATAAGCACCATTCACTTTTTCTTATCCTTCAAATAAGCCTGCTATTTCTCGTTCGGCGCCGCTAGAATCGTGTCGGCTGGCGATCAGCCGCCCGGACCACAATCTGCCCGAAAGGAGACTCCCAATGGCTACACCGCGATCCCGTTTCTGCTTCGCCGCATTTGCCGCCGGCGTTACGCTGACTGCCTTTGCCCAATCCATGTCCCCGGTCGGGACGTGGAACACCATCGATGACGAAACCAAGAAGCCGAAGTCGCTGGTCCGCATCACGGAGAAGGATGGAGTGATTTCGGGAACGGTCGAAAAAATTGTCGATCCGGCCAAGCAGGACTCGAAATGCGACGCATGCGCCGATGACGATCCGCGCAAGGGCAAGCCGGTGATAGGCATGACCATCCTGACCGGCTTGAAGAAGGAAGGCGACAACGTCTATGGCGGCGGCAGGATTCTCGATCCCAATAACGGCAAGACCTACAACGCCAAGGTGACGGTCATCGAAAACGGGCAGAAGCTCGAAATGCGCGGCTCCATCCTGTTCATCGGCCGCACCCAGACCTGGATTCGCGTGGAGTAGTTGCTTCCCCGCTGATTCAGCGCGTCAGTTCCAGGTACAGGCTCGGCAGCGTCTCCGGCAGGCGCTCGATGCGATCCAGCACGCGCCAGCGTTTGCCGAAGATGTCGCGCACATATTCATCGGCCTGCGGATCGAGGCTCAGGCAGAAGGTCGTCACGCCCCTGGCGTCCAGTTCCTCTACCGCCTTGCGTGCGTCGCTGCGCAAGTGACCGGGCTCGCTGACGTCGATGTCGGCCGGCTCGCCATCAGTCAGTAGCAGCAGGATCTTCTTGTCGGCCGGGCGCGCTGACAGATAGTGGCCGGCGTGGCGTAGCGCGGCCCCCATGCGGGTGGACCAGCCCGCTTGCATGGCAGCCAGGCGCGCTTTGACCACGTCGTCCCAAGGCTCTGAAAAGCCCTTGATGTGCTGATAGCGAACTTCGTGCCGGGTATTGGAATGAAAGCCGGCAATGGCATAAGCGTCGCCGAGACAGTCGATGGCCCAGGCCAGCAGCGAGACGGCTTCCTGGCTGAGTTCAAGTATCGTTTGCCCGCTTGCCGTGCCGGCGCCGCCGACTTTCTGGTTGAGCGATTCCGACAGGTCGAGCAGCAGCAGGACGTCGATGCTGCGGCCGTCGGTGCGGTGGCTCATGTTGATGCGCGGGTCGGGCGTGGCGCCGCTCTTGTAGTCGATCAGCGAACTGATGGCGGCATCGAGATCGAGATCGCTGCCCTCTTCCTGATAACGGATGCGTACCTTGTCCTGCGGCTTGAGCAGATCGAGCAGGCGCTTGAGGCGCTTGGCGAGTGCGGCGTGTTTTTCCAGCAGGCGGTCGATGTCCGCCGCGTTGCCCGACGGGTGCAGGGCTTCGTAGACGCTGACCCAGTCGGGGCGGTAGGTCTGGCTGCCGGCATCCCATTCGGGGTAGCGACGCGGCGGCAGACCGCGGATTTCCTCGCCGGGTTCCAGTTTGCGCTCTTCGTCGAAGGCTTCTTCTTCGTCGCCGGCCTCGATGAATCGCCATAGCTGGCGATTGTCGTCCCGGTAGTCGATGACTGTGTCGTCGAAATGCACCTTGGCGAGCTGATCGCTCTGGCGCCGTGTCCTGGCGACATAGGCGAGTGCAAGTGTGGCGATTTCCTGCGTGCTGGACTCGCCCGCGTCCAGCAGTTCGCGAAAGCGCCGGGAGAACTCCAGCAGGTCCTTGTCAATATAGCTGTGCCCGGGGTCGATCAGCGCGCGCGACAGCATCGCCATGCGATGGCGCAAACAGGAGACCCTTTCCGGGTCACAGGCATCCGCGGCCGGTTGCGGATGCAGGCCAAGGAAGATGCGGCGCAGGCCAGGATACTCGCGCATCAGCAGGTTCTCGATGCGGCAGTCCTCGAAGAACTCCACCGCCATGCGCTGGAAGGGACTCCAGTTGTCGGCGATCTGCGGCTGGCTCCAGCGACGGTGACCAACCATGTGAGCCAGCACCGCGCGATAGCGATCAAGGCCGCTGATTGCGCCATCGGGGCCGCGGGCATCGTCGAACACATCCGGCACGCGCATGCCCAGCTTGTCGTAGTAGGGCACAGGCTGGCGCAGTTCGTCGAAGGCGGTCGAGTAGGGCACCAACATGTCGCTGTCACGCCACAGCGCACGCAGGTAGAGATCGAGCTTGCGTTCGACGTCGGCGAACAGCGTGCCGTGGCGTTCACGCTGCAATACCGCGCGGCTGTCGGCGGATTCGAGACGGAAGTATTCGGCCTGACGCTCCGGGTGGCTGGCGTAGTTGCGGATGCCGTAGTCGGTCCAGTTCTTCAGTCCGGCCGTGGGCAAGAGGCCCAGCAGGCGCGGCGCCTGCTCGAAAAAATGGGGCAGGCCGGGGCTGGGGAAGGTGGTGTGGTGGCCGTGAATCGAACCCGAGGTGCGTGCCATCAGGTTCAGCGCAATGTCGAGATAGACCTCGATCTGCTCGGCCGATTGCAGGCGCCGGGCGACGGTGGCGAGGGTCTGCAGGAAAGGGGTGATGGCCTTGCTGTTGGGCGACTTCTGCATCACGCGGATGGCGCCCATCACTTGCGGCAGCAGGGGTTCCTGATCGCCGCTGGCGGCAGCGGTCACCGTCGGCCATTCCTCGAGAAATGCAAGGAGCGGTTCGGCGCCGCGGCCGAGCTTGCCGATGAAGCGGGCCGCCTCGAGATAGGCATCGAGTTGCGCCTTGCTGAAGCTGGCGAGCGCAGCGTAGATACATTCTTCAAATACGTCGGCGACAGCCGCGAAGCCGCAGTCCAGTGCCTGCCAGGCCGCCTGTACCTGGGGGTGCGCGTAGCTGCGGCTGCGCGCATCCGGCACCTGTCGCACCCCCGTGACCATCGCCTGATCGCCGTTTATCGCTGTATCGCCATCCGCAACGGCGAGGCGAGCGTGTTCTGCTCGACCGCCTTGTTGCGCAGGGGATTCATCAGCGCCGTCACGAGGATACCGCTTCGCATAACTCTTCAGGCGAAACTGGCATCGACAGCGTGATCAAGCGTGGCGCGAATGTCGGCATCATCCGTTATTGGCCGCACCATGGCCATGCGACAGGCATCCTGCGGCGCCACGCCGCGCCGGATCAGGGTTGCGGCATAGACGATCAGGCGCGTCGAAATGCCCTCGTCGAGGCCGTGGCCCTTCAGGTTGCGGGCGGTCTGCGCGATCTTTACCAGCGTTGCAGCCGTGCCGGCATCGATGCCGGATTCCTGCGCCACGATCTGCGTTTCCAGCGCCGCTTCGGGGTAGTCGAAATCGAAGGCGGTGAAGCGCTGCTTGGTCGATTGCTTGAGATCCTTCATCAGCGACTGATAGCCGGGATTGTAGGAAATCACCAGCTGGAAATCCGGGTGCGCCTCGATCAGTTCGCCTTTCTTGTCCAGCGGCAGCACGCGGCGGTGGTCGGTCAGCGGATGGATCACCACCGTGGTGTCCTGGCGCGCTTCCACAATTTCGTCGAGATAGCAGATCGCGCCCATGCGTGCCGCGGTGGTCAGCGGCCCATCGAGCCAGCGCGTACCGTTGGCGTCGAGCAGGTAACGACCGACCAGGTCGCTTGCCGTCATGTCTTCGTTGCAGGCCACGGTGATCAGCGGCTTGCCGAGTTTCCAGGCCATGTATTCGACGAAGCGCGACTTGCCGCAACCGGTGGGACCCTTCAGCATGACCGGCAAGCGCGCCGCGTAGGCGGCTTCGTAGAGGATGACTTCCCTGCCCTGGGCCTGATAGAAGGGTTCCGTCCTGACGAGGTATTGGTCCTTGTTCGACATGGCCTTATCCGATCATTTCAGTCAAGTATACGAGTCCAAAAAACCCCGCCGCAGCGGGGTTGTTTCTACCAGAGTCCGGCTTACTTGTGCACGCCGAGCTTTTCGCGCCAACCGGGGAAGAGCTTGTCGGCATCGCCCGGAAAGGATTCGAAGGCGCGGGCGAATTCCTTGTGCTGCTTGGCGAACTCGATCGGATCGGCGCCGGCCTTCCAGCACTCGTAGGACTGGCGCAGGGAAATCGCACCAGCGGCCGGGCTGTCTATGTGGCCGTAGGCGCCGCCGCCGGACGTGTTGATGACGTTGCCATGGCCGAGGTTCTCGAAGAAGCCGGGCAGGCGCAGCGCGTTCATGCCGCCGGAGATGATCGGCGTGGTCGGCTTCATGCCGTACCACTTCTGGTAGTAGACCGGGCCCTGGCACTCGTCGCGCTCGATCATGTAGGCAATCAGCTTGTCGGATTGGTCGCCTTCCATCTTGCCGTAGCCCATGGTGCCGACGTGGATGCCGGAAGCGCCCTGCAGGCGGGAGATCTTGGCCAGCACGAAAGCCGTGTAGCCGCGCTTGGCGGAGGGCGAGGTGATCATGCCGTGGCCGGCACGGTGGTAGTGCAGGTACTGGTTGGGGTACTGGCGGCGCGCGGTGGTGATCATGCCCGGGCCGCCGACGAAACCGTCGACCAGGAAGGCGACCTTGTCGGCATCCGGCCCGAAGGCTTCTAGGATGAAATCAGCGCGATGCAGCATTTCGTAATGATCGTCGGCGGTGATGTTCGCCGAGAAGATCTTGGCCTGTCCGGTTTCGTCCATGGCGCGCTTCATCGCGTCATAGACCAGCGGATAGACCTTCTTCGCCGGGCAGAACACCTGGTTGCCCTGCGGCTCGTCGTTCTTGATGAAATCGCCGCCCAGCCAGAACTGGTAGGCCGCGGCAGCAAAGGGTTCAGGGCGCAGGCCGAGCTTGGGCTTGATGATGGTGCCGGCGATGTAGCCGCCATCCTTCACCGGACGGCCGAGGATGCGCCACATGTCGGAGATGTCCTTGGACGGGCCGTCGAACAGCTGAATGGCGCGCTCAGGCATGTAGAAGTCGTGGATCTTGGCGTGCTCGATGTCGCCCATGCCCTGGTTGTTGCCGATGACCAGCGTCAGGAAGGACACTATCATCATGCGACCGTCGGTCATGTTGCGGTCGAACAGATCGATGGGGTAGGCGATGCGCATGTCCTCGGTGGCTTCGTCGATGTGATAGACCAATGCATCCACGCCGCGGGTGAAGTCGTCGGTGGTGCTGACCTCGACGTTCGTGCCGGTCGATGACTCGGCAGCGAAGTGCGCCGCCGCTTCCAGGTAGCCATGCCCGGCCTTGGGCTTCATCTTGTAGGCAACGAGGATGTGTTTGCCCCCCTTTATCAGGTCTTCTTCCTTCAAGCTCAGGTCGGCGTAGCGGTTCGACTGGTCCATGTGGTTCTCCTTGGGTGTTGTTCGTTCAGGCAAATGGTGCAGCGTATGGACGACATGTTAGCCATACCGCTACATAAGTTAAAGTCACGATTTGTTATCACTACCATAAGCAGTTTCATGCCAGTGGCGCAGCAAGGGCACGGTCACCTGGCCGAGGTCGGGCAGCAGCGCCAAGGCGCCGGAAAAATCGTGATCATCCGTATAGGCCGTGCGCGTGATCACCGTAGCCAGGCCGGCGGCGCGACTGGCCGTGAGGCCGTTGGCAGAATCTTCAATGGCGAGGCAGGCTGCGGCGGGCAAGGCCAATTGCTCAAGCACCCAAAGGTATATATCCGGCGCCGGCTTCTTGTGCGCCACCGTATCGCCGGCGCCGACTTGCTCGAACAGCGCGAGCAGATCCGGGGTAAGCAAGGCGCTGATATTCTCCGGCGTGGTGGTGGTGGCGATGGCCAAACGCAGGCCGGCGGCATGCGCTTCGCGCAGCAATGACTCGACGCCCGGACGCAGGGCAATGCCCTGCGTGCAAAGCGCCACATAATGTCGCGTCTTGGCGGCATGCAGTTCCCTGATGCGCGCCTCGGCATCCACCCGATGCAGGAATTCCGGCACATGTCGCTCGCAGAAGAAGCGGATGCGCTCCTTGCCGCCGGTCACGGCCAGCAGTTCGCCGTAGCGCGCCACGTCCCAGTGCCAGTCAAGACCAAGCTCTGCGAAGGCCGCGTTAAAAGCCGGGCGATGGCCGTCCCGCTCGGTGTCGGCCAGCGTGCCATCAACGTCAAAAATCAGCGCCTGCAGTTTCATCGGGGGGAAGCCTAAGCCCGCCAAGGTATAAGCGCCAGTCACAATTTCTTATTTGCAGGATAAGATATGCGGATGAAGAACGTCACTCTGCGCCAGCTCAGGATATTCGAGGCCGTGGCCCGCCATCTCTCCTTTTCGCGCGCTGCCGAAGAACTGCACCTGACCCAGCCGGCCGTGTCCATGCAGGTGCAGGCGCTGGAAGATCAGGCGGGACTACCGCTGACCGAACAGGCCGGCAAGAAGGTGCGCCTCACCGCCGCCGGCGAAGAGGTGGCGCGCCAGGCACGGCGTATCGCCGAGCAGTTGCGCGAGGCCGGCGAAGCGCTGGCCGCGCTGAAGGGGGTCGAAGCCGGCCATCTGAAAATCGGCGTCGTCAGTACGGCCAAGTATTTTGCGCCATCGCTGCTCGCCGAATTTCGTCGCCGGCATCCAGGAGTCGAATTGCAGTTGACGGTCAACAACCGCGGCACCATCGTGCGCCATCTTGCCGAAAACGGCATCGACCTTGCCATCATGGGCACGCCGCCGAACGAGTTCGAGACCGTAGCCAAGATTTTTGCCGAGCATCCGCTGGTGTTCATCGCCGCACCGGACCATCCGCTGGCGGACAAACGACGCATCGACCCGCAACGACTGGCGGAAGAGACCCTGCTGATCCGCGAACCGGGCTCAGGCACGCGGACCGCACTGGAGCGTTTCCTCGCGGAACATCATGTGACGGCGGGTGCCACCATGGAACTGGGCAGCAACGAAACCATCAAGCAGGCCGTGATGGCGGGCTTGGGGCTGTCCTTCATTTCGGAGCACACCATCGGACTGGAACGCTCGGTCGGCCGTCTGGTAAAGCTGAACGTCGCCGGTACGCCGGTCAAACGGCAGTGGCGTCTCGTCTATCGCACCGATAAACGGCTGATGCCCGCAGCTACCGCTTTCGTGCGTTTCATGGACAGCGAAGGTTCGCGCCTGATAGCGGCGCAGGTCGGCAGGCAGATGCCGATAATCGCACCGCCGGCGGATCGGCCGACGCGCAAGGCATAAGGACCGCCGACTATTTGACCGGGGCGTTCCAGAGCGACGCCGTCACGCCCTGCTTGGTCATGAAGGCCTTGACCTGGTAGACACCGACGGTGATGCGCTTGCCGCCCCCGGGGAGCGCGCTCATGAAAATGTCGGTAATCTGGTCTTCCGACAACTGGGTGGCACCGGCAGCATGCCAGTGCCGGACATGCCCGCAGTCATCGCGGTCGATCAGGAGAGCCTTGTCGTTCCTGGCCGCAGGCAGACTGATCGTCACGGTGTCGCCGGTTTCATAGGCGCGCGCCGGACCTGCGCTGGTCTGCTTTTCTTCTCCCCCCTCGGGTGTGGCGGTCAGTTCGAGCGCCATGATTTCGTCGTCGGAGAGCTGGCTTTCCCCTTCGGTATGCCAGACCTTGTAGTGGCCGCCCGGCTGCATCTGAATCAGCAACACGTTGTCGGCTGCGCCAGCCGAAGTCATGACCGTGAGCGCTGCAACGAACAGCGTGGCTCTGGTTACGGCCGCTACGCTTAACGCCGATAGACTCAGCGTCAGCCTCCATCGAAACTTCTTTCTCACAGATTTCTCCACTTGATCGAACAGCCGATGCCCGGCATCTGCTGCGCCGGACCGCGTCCGCTCAGCGCCACTTGCTGCATCGCCTCGAACAGGTCGCGCCGGACGCCTGCGGGCGCAGTGTCCTTGCGTGATGCGTCGAGCCGGCCGCGATACTGCAGTTCCAGCTTGGTGTTATAGCCGAAAAAATCCGGCGTGCACACGGCGCCGTAGGCTTTGGCCACCTCCTGCGATTGATCGAGCACGTACGGAAATGGAAACGCCAACTCGCGCGCAATCCGGACCATGTTCTGCCACGAGTCCTCCGGGTAGTCGGCCGGGTCGTTGCTCGTGATCGCGATACTGCCGACGCCCAGCGCGGCAAGTTCCGTCGTGTCGCGCACGATGCGATGAATTACCGCCTTGACATAGGGACAGTGATTGCAGATGAACATCACCAGCAAACCCTTGGGGCCGCTCGCACTTGCCAGGCTGTGGCGCCTGCCGTCGACGCCCGGCAGGTCGAAATCAATCGCCGGGCGGCCAAAGTCGCAGACGGGCGGGGAAAGGCTGACCATGCACTGGCTCCGGAATTTAGTGATAATCCGAACATGATACCGAGATTCTTCTGCCCCTTCCCGCTTCACCCCGGCGCCACCGTCGAGCTTGCCGCCGAGGCAGCCCACCACGCGCTGAAGGTATTGCGGGTCGGTGCCGGCGACACGGCGATGCTGTTCGACGGGCGCGGCGGACAGTGGCGGGCCACGCTCAATCCGGCCGGCAAGACCTTGCGCGCAACGCTGAACGAATTTGACGGCATCGGCTGCGAGCCGCCACTGGTGCTGACACTGGTGCAGGCCCTGCCCGCCGCCGACAAGATGGATCTGGTGGTACAGAAAGCGGTCGAACTGGGAGTAAGCCGCATCCAGCCGGTGACGGCGAAGCGCAGCGTGATCCGGCTGTCGGGCGAACGCGCCGAACGCCGTGCGGAGCACTGGCGCAACATCGCCATCGCTGCCAGCGAGCAATCCGGGCGCAATCGCGTTCCGGCGGTAGCAGCAATCCTTGATCTGCCGCAATATCTTGGCCTCGCGACGCAGGAGAATGGGCTACGCTTCGTCTGTGCGCCGGGAGCCGCCGGGTCCCTGCGTGATCTGACGGCTCCCGAACTGCCGGTCAGCTTGCTGGTCGGGCCGGAAGGCGGCTTCGAGGAAAGCGAGTTTTTGGCGGTGCGGGCCGCCGGCTTTCATCCCATCGGGTTGGGGCCGCGAGTGCTGCGTACGGAAACGGCCGGACTCGGCGCTGTGGCGGCCATGATGGCACTTTGGGGAGACTGGTAATGTTCGAATCCGCGGAAATCGGTCACAAGATCGACAAGGACACCTATCGCAAGGCGGTGCCGGAACTGCGCGCCGCACTTCTCGACGCGCAGTTCGATTTGAAGGAAAACGGCAAGATTCCGGTGATCGTGCTGGTCAGCGGGCAGGACGGCGCCGGCAAGGGCGAAACCATCAACATTCTCTACGAGTGGATGGATCCACGCTTCATCTCGACGCTGGCCTTCTCGGCGCCGACCGACGAGGAGCGCTCGCGACCGTTCATGTGGCGCTACTGGCGGGCACTGCCGCCCAAGGGCCGCGTCGGCATCTTCGCCGGTTCCTGGTATTCGAGCCCGATCCACGACCGCCTCGACGGCGGCATGAGCAAGGCGGGGCTCGACGCGCGCATCGACCAGATCAACCGCTTCGAAGCCATGCTGGTGAATGAGGGCGCGCTGGTGCTGAAGTTCTGGTTCCACCTGACCAAGGACGGCCAGAAGCGTCGCTTGAAGTCGCTGGAAAAAGACCCGAAGACGGCCTGGCGCGTCACCAAGTGGAACTGGGAACGTTTGAAGACCTACGACAAGTTGCAGAACGTGGTCGGCCACGTCCTGCGCATGACCAACACGCCATGGGCACCCTGGATCATCATCGAGGGCGAGGATGACCGCTATCGCTCGCTGATGACCGGCAAGATCCTGCTCGAGGCGATACGCCACCGCCTGGACAATGCCGGCATGCAGACCACGCCGGTGGCACCGCCGATCCGGGTGAATATCGACGGGCGCAATGTGCTGTCCGAACTCAACCTGAACAAAAAACTGACCGACAAGGAATACGACGATCAGCTGTCCCGCTGGCAGGGCAAGCTGTCGGAACTGGTGCGCGACCCTCGCTTCAAGGGGCGTTCGGTGGTCTGTGCGTTCGAGGGCGCGGATGCGGCCGGCAAGGGTGGCGCCATCCGGCGCATCGCTGCTTCAATGGATGCGCGCGACTACCAGATCGTGCCGGTAGCCGCGCCGACCGAGGAAGAGCGCGCCCAACCCTATATGTGGCGTTTCTGGCGGCACATTCCGCGCAACGGCCGGGTAACGATCTTCGACCGCACCTGGTATGGCCGCGTGCTGGTCGAGCGCGTCGAGGGCTACTGTGCCGAGGCCGACTGGCTGCGTGCCTATGCCGAGATCAACGACTTCGAGCACGAACTGTCCGAAGCCGGCGCCATCGTCTGCAAATTCTGGCTGCAGGTCAGCCAGGAAGAGCAGTTGAAGCGTTTCAAGGAACGCGAGAAGATCGAATTCAAGCGCTTCAAGATCACCGAGGAAGACTGGCGCAACCGCGAGAAATGGGATGCCTACCAGCAGGCCATTTGCGACATGGTGGACCACACCAGCACGGGTACCGCGCCGTGGACGCTTGTCGAGGCAAACGACAAGGGCTACGCCCGGGTCAAGATCCTGCGCACCCTCTGCCAAAGAATCGAAGCCGAACTGGAAGGCAAGACGGTACCGACCGAGAAGCCTGAAAAGCCGGCCAAGGCCGACAAGGAGGACAAGTCCGGCAAGGACAAGAAGGCGGCCAGGGAAAAGAAAGTCGACAACGCACCGCCGCCGGTGCCGCCAGTCAAGGCTGCCGCGCGCTCAACGAAACCGGCGCGGCCCAAGGCACCGCCGGCAGCCGGAAGCGTCAGACCGAGGAAAGGCAAAACCGCCACATGACCCTGGAGACCCGCAGCAGTCAACCGGATACCGACGCCCGCCTGGTCGCCTGGGTGCGCCAGGCGGCGCCCTACATCCATGCCTTTCGCGGCCGCACCTTCGTCATCGCCTTCGGCGGCGAAGTGCTGGAGGCCGGCGCGGCGCAGGCGCTGATTCATGACATTGCGCTGCTCGACAGCATGGGCATCCGGCTGGTGCTGGTGCATGGCGCGCGGCCGCAGATCGATGCCGAGATGCAGGCGCGCGGCCTCACGCCAAAGTTCCACAAGGGCTTGCGAATCACCGACGCCGAGGCGCTGGAATGCGTCAAGCGCGCCATGGGCGTCACCCGCATCGAAATCGAGGCGCTGCTCTCGCAGGGGCTGCCCAATACACCGATGGCCGGCGCCTTCCTGCGCGTCACCGGCGGCAATTTCATCACCGCGCGCCCCGTCGGCGTGGTCGACGGCATAGACCTCCAGTACACCGGTGCGATCCGCAAGGTTATCGCCGAAGAAATCCAGGCCGACCTCGCCCAGGAGAACGTGGTGCTGATCACGCCGATCGGCGCTTCACCCACCGGCGAGATTTTCAACCTGGCCGGGGAAGAGGTCGCCGAGGCCGTGGCGGTGGCGGTCAAGGCCGACAAGCTGATTTATCTGTGTGACGCGCCGGGACTGGTCAACCCCAAGGGAGCCTTGATAGACGCCCTCACCGCCGACGAAGCACAAAAACTGGCCACCAGGCATTTGTCGGCGCAGGCACCTGAAATCGCCCGGGTCCTGCCCAGCGCCATACGCGCCTGCCGCGCCGGTATCGGTCGCGTGCATTTCCTCGACCGCCAGGCCGACGGCGCGATGCTGATGGAGTTCTTCACCCGCGACGGTGTCGGCACGGTCATGACCAGCGCCCCGCTGGCGCGACTGCGCGATGCCACCATCGACGATGTTGGCGCGATCCTCGGCCTGATCGAACCGCTGGAGGCCGACGGTACGCTGGTCAAGCGCGGGCGCGAGCGGCTTGAAGTCGAAATCACCCGGTTCTCGGTAGTTGAGCACGACGGCGTCATCGTCGGTTGCGCGGCCCTCTACCCCTTCTCGACCGAGAAGTCGGCGGAACTGGCCTGCCTGGCAGTCATGCCGGATTTCCGTCGCAGCGGCTACGGTGACCAGTTGCGCGGCCACATCGAGGCGCGGGCAAAAAAAATGAAACTGAAGCGTCTGTTCGTGCTGACCACCCGCACCGCGCACTGGTTCATTGAACGCGGCTTCGTCGAAGCCGGTGTCGATGAGCTGCCGGAAGCGCGGCGCGAGCTCTACAACTTGCAGCGCCGCTCGAAAGTACTGGTGAAGGCGTTGTAGAACCCGGCGGAGTTCAGGGCGCAATGCCGCGCTTGATAGCCCGCGCAATCGGCTGCGGCAGGCTGGCCAGCGATTGCAGCACATGCGGTAGCACGCGCAGCTTCAACCCGGTGAGGGTTGGGGGCACGATAGCCTCAATGAGGTGAGGGCCCGGGGTGCGCAGTGCGTGCTCAAAAGCATCCAGAAACTCTTCGGTGGTGGTGGCGCGGCGGGAGGACACGCCCATGCTTTCGCCCAGACGCACGAAATCGAGCGGGGGGTTTCTCAGGTCGAGCTGGGCCTTGGCCTTGTCGCCGACACCGGCCGCCCCCACCCGCTGCAACTCGACGTTGAGGATGGCATAGGAGCGGTTGGCGAAAATGATGGAGATGACGTCGAGCTTTTCGCGGGCCATGGTCCACAAGGCCTGAATGGTGTACATCGCCGAGCCGTCACCGGCCAGCGCAATCACCTTGCGTTCCGGGCAGGCAATCGCAGCGCCCACGGCGTTGGGCAGGCCCTGGCCGATGGCGCCGCCCGTCAGGGTGAGCACGTCATGGCGGGGGGCGCCAGCGGTGTACAGCGGCAACATGATGCCCGAGGTCTGCGCTTCATCCACGATGATGGTGTTTTCCGGCATCAGTTCCCCGATGGCCTTGCAAACCTTGTCGGCGGTGAATTTGCCGCGCGGACGACCCGGTCGCTTGAGCGGCTGCAGCACAGGCGCAGACTGCTCGGCACCTACGGCCTTGGACAGCTTCTCCACACTGCCGAGCACGTCCTGTGTGAATGACGCCAGCGTGTGTAACTGACAGCTTTCTGGCACTTGGTAGCTCTTCTTGCCGGGGTAGGCGAAGAACGATACCGGCGCCTTGGCATCGACCAGGATGAGGTGGTCCAGGCCGGTCAACTGCACCGAGGCCAGTTCGGCCAGGTAGGCAATGCGCTCAACCGGTGGCAAGCCCGCACCGCGCTCGATACGCGCGGGGAAGACTTTGGCAAACAGCTTGGCGCCGGTCTTGGCGGCGATGCGCGCCACGGCCATCAACGCGGGAGCGCGCAGGGCGCGCCCGCCCAGCAGGATGGCCTTTCTGCCTTCACCCTGCAACGCCTGGGCGATGGCCGCCACGGTGGCGTCTTCCGCCGCGGACGGGGGGGTGATTTTCGGTGGCGGCATGGGCACGCCGCCTTCGCTCCACGACACGTCGGCAGGCAGGATAAGTGTGGCCACCTGACCGGGCGGACCCATGCACGCTGCAATGGCTTCGACCGCGTCCTGACACAGCGTGGCCGTGCTCTGCGAGGTGCGTACCCAAGACGACACATTGCGGGCTACGGTTTCGATGTCCGATTGCAGTTGGGCGTCGTACTTCACGTGGTGGGTGGCGTGGTCGCCCACGATGTTGAGTACGGGCACTCTGCCCTTGCGCGCGTTGTGCAGGTTGGCCAGGCCGTTGCCCAAGCCGCAGCCCAGGTGCAGCAGCGTGGCGGCAGGCTTGTCGGCCATGCGGGCGTAGCCGTCCGCCGCGCCGGTAGCAACGCCCTCGAACAGCGCGAGCACCGCGCGCATCTCGGGCACGGTGTCGAGCGCGACCACGAAGTGCATCTCGGACGTGCCGGGATTGGTAAAGCAGGTGGTGATGCCGGCATCGACCAGGGTCTGGATCAGGGCATTGGCGCCATTGGGCATGGGGGTCTCCTAAGGGTTCCGGTAGGTTGATGGGGGGCGTCGTTCTCAGAAGCCGCGGCCTGCATTGGTGGAGCGCGCTGCCGAGCGTCAAGGCCCGACCCGGGCGCAGCTACCGGCCTGCGCCGGCATCGACACCGGAGGGGGGTTTCAACCGCATGAGCGGAGTATCCCTGACGGACGAAAGCCGGTCAATGCCAGTTTTCCCGCAGTCACACGCGTAGGGCCGGGAATGTCCCGGTGGCGCATCGCCAGCCTTCCAGCGGTCGCAAAGCGGCGATAAGCGGTCTCTCGGAAAGCTGCGTTCAGTGAACCCTCGTTACACGGACTGCATTCCGCGGTCATGGAATTCGACTTTTGACAAGAAAGTGACGTTGTCTGATACTTAAACAATGCGGTTGGGATTGCCATCCCTTTCTGCGTTGGCGTTTGTGCCGTCGCGATATCACACTGAAAGGCCTTTCCTGGACGAGGAGGATGGAATCGATGCGCATCCCTGACCCCGACGCCCAAACCGGCGCTATCACTCGGAGCTGGTCTCGGTTGATCCCGAAAGCTCACGACTGCGTAAAGGATTCAATCGCAGGCATCGTGGCATCAGTGGTTCTGATTGCAAACATCGTCTCATTCGGCGCGCTCATGTTTCCGGGCGACCTCAGCGTCGGCGCTCCGGTTGCGATTTGGGCGATGTTGATCGGAAGTTGCATCGGCGGCGTGTGGATCGCACTCGCGACATCGATACCTCCGCTCGCGACAGGCATCGATTCGCCAACCGGCGCGGTTCTCGTGTTGCTTAGCGCGGCGGCCGGACCCGGCGTGATGGCAGCCGGCGGCAGTCCGCAGACCGCGGTTCAGACCGTGATGCTGATTTTCACTGCCGCTACCGTTATGTCGGGCACGTTGCTCTATGGTCTGGGAGCCTGCCGATTGGGATCGTACTTCCGGTTCGCGCCCTATTTCGTCGTCGGCGGTTTCCTGGCCGCGACCGGCTGGTTCCTGATTGCCGGCGGTGTTCGGATGACGATCGGTCGCGCGTTTTCTCCCGGCAGCTTTGCTGCGACATGGACAGTGATCGAGGCGGCGAAGCTTGCGAGTGCCGTTGGCGCGCTGATGGTATTGCTGGCCTTGCGGCGCTGGGTCAAATCGACGCTGGCCATGCCTGCAGCCTTGCTTGCCATGTGGCTTGCAGGTGTGATCGCGCTGCGCAACCTGGGACTTGATGGCCCCGCAAACGGTTGGTACCTGCCTTCGCTGGGGTCCCTGACGAGATGGTCGCCGTTCGAGGCCGCCCGCACGTCCCATCTGACGTGGCCAATGTTGGTCGGACTCATCCCGGAGTTGCTCGCGGTAACAGTCGTGGCACTGATTTCCCTGGTCACCAAGGTATCGAGCCTCGAGGTGGCACGCCAAGTATCCGGGAATCTCGACCGCGAATTCCGGGCACACGGAATCGCCAGTCTGGCTGCCGCACCCTTCGGCGGGCTTATCAGCAGTTTGCAGACCGGCACCAGCCGTCTGTTGGAGCATGCGGGGGGTGCGACACGCATGAGCGGAGTAGCGTGCGCACTGGCCCTCGGTGCAGTAGCCGTCGCGAATTTTGACCTGCCGGGACTAATCCCAATCCCCATTATTGCCGGCCTTGTCTTCTACCTCGGCTACACTTTTGTCATCGACGCGCTGGCGCGGCCATATTCACAACGCGCCTGGCTGGATTTGCTGCTGACCATCGGCTTCATGGCCGTCTGCATAAAGTACGGGTACCTCGTCGGCGTACTGGGCGGCCTTGTATGCGCCTGCCTGCTCTTTGCCATCAGCTACGCCCGAACCGGGGTCGTGCGCAGACACATGACGCGAGCCAACTTCGCGAGCTATGTCAATCGCTCGGTGGACACGTCCAACTATCTTGTTGAAGCTGGCGAGGCCATCCAGCTTTACTGGCTCTCCGGCTACATTTTTTTTGGATCTTCCGAGGGAGTGTTCGAGCGCATCCGGGGCGACATCGAACTGCTGCCCCCGCGCCGGGTCGCCTACGTGATCCTGGATTTCGGGATGGTGTCCGGCGCCGACTCCTCGGCTACCGTGAGCCTCGCCAAGTTGCGCAACTTCTGCCAGAAGCAGGGGATGACCCTCGTTTACTGTTCGCTGTCACCGACCATTCATTGGGCGCTTGAGCGCGGCGGCTTTTTCGGCGGCAAGAGTCCGCACCATTTCTTTGCCGATCTCAACCTCGGCCTGGCCTGGTGCGAGAACCAACTGCTTGGCAAGGCAAACCTCGATACCGATACCGGCCTGGCTGGTTTCGAGCCGTGGCTTCAGCAGCAACTCGGTGAGCGCGCAAAAGCTGCCGACCTGCTCGCCTACCTCGAGCGCAAGGACGTCGATGGCTCGCAAATCCTCTACCGTGAGGGCGAACCCGCCGACAACGTTGACCTTGTCGCCGCCGGCAGCCTGGTTATCGATATCGCAAAGGACTCGGGGGAAAGCCTGCGCGTAAGGACCATCATGACGCATACGGTAGTGGGTGAGATGGGTTTCTTCCGCCACGCGGTACGTTCCGCCACCGTATCTTCCGATGGGTCGGCCACCCTCTTCACGCTGACCCGCGCCAATTTCGAGCGAATGCGTCGCGAGCGCCCCGATCTGGCCAGCGCCTTTGACGACTTCATCCTGCGCGTTCTGGCAGACCGGGTCAGTTTCGCAAATCGCGTAGTTGTGGCTCTGAGCCGCTAGACAACGACGCTTTACGCAGAACTCAATGTAAACTGGGCGCGTCCCTACACTCTCTGCGAAAGGAAACACCGTGGCACGCATGGTCAATTGCATCAAACTCGGGCGCGAGGCCGAAGGTCTCGACCTGCCTCCAATGCCGGGCGAAATGGGCAGGAAGCTGTATGAAAACGTCTCCAAGGAGGCTTGGCAACAGTGGATCAAGCTGCAGACGATGATCATCAACGAGAACCGCCTGAGTCTCGCCGATGCCCAGCATAGAAAGTACCTGGCCGAGCAGGTGCAAAAGCATTTCTTCGGCGATGGGGCGGATCAGGTCGGCGGCTACGTTCCTCCGCGCTGATCGGACGCTTTCAGCAGGTCAGAGGTTGCCAAGCTGCCTGGCAACTTCCTGTTCCATCGCCTCCAGCCCGATGTGGCGCACGTCGCGCCCCTTGACCAGATAGACGACATATTCGGAGATGTTCTTCGCGTGATCGCCGATGCGCTCGATGGAACGGGCGACGAACAGGAGGTCGAGCGAACTTGAAATGGTGCGCGGATCTTCCATCATGAAAGTGATGAGCTGGCGCATCGCGGCCTTGTAACCGGCATCCACCTCGCGATCCTGACGTACCACCTCGGCCGACGCATTCACGTCGAGGCGGGCAAAGGCGTCGAGGGCCTTGCGCAACATGGCTACGGCGATCTCCGCCGGCGGGCGCAAATCGACCCGCGGCACGACACGGCTGTCTCCGCCATGGATGGCGCGCGCCATCTTGGCGATCTTTTTCGCTTCGTCGCCAATGCGCTCGAGGTCAGTGATGGTCTTCACCACGGTCATGATCATGCGCAGATCGACGGCGGCCGGCTGACGCCGGGCGATTACGTTGTTGCAGGCTTCATCGAGTTCAACTTCGTGCCGGTTCACCAGACGGTCGGTGGCGATGACCTGATCGATGAGCGCCATGTCGCCTGATTCCAGCCCGTCCATGGCGCGCACCACTTGCTGCTCGACCAGGCCGCCCATCGCCAGCACGCGCGTGCGCAAGCCTTCGAGATCGGCGTCGAATTGCCGGCTGATGTGTTCCTGGTTCATGCCGCTACCCATGTTTGCAATGCTGACACTATAGCGGCGGCGTGTGAAGGAATTATTTCAGCGTACATGGGTCTGCACGCCATCGGCCGTGGCCAGCAACAGCACATCGGCGCCTCGCCGGGCGAACAGGCCGTTGGTGACGACACCGACGATCTGGTTGATCTGCGCCTCGAGGCCGACCGGATCGGTGATCGACAGGCCATGCACATCCAGAATCACGTTGCCGTTGTCGGTCACCAGCCCCTCGCGCAGTTTCGGCGTCCCGCCGAGCCGGGTCAATTCCCGGCTGACATAGGCGCGCGCCATGGGAATCACTTCAACCGGCAGCGGAAACCCGCCCATGGTCTGCACCCGCTTCGAAGCGTCGCAGATGCAGACAAAGGTGCCCGCCACGGCGGCGACGATCTTCTCGCGGGTCAGCGCGCCGCCGCCGCCTTTTATCATCGCCATGCTGCCATCGATCTCGTCCGCGCCATCGACATAAATGCCGATGGCGTCGATTTCGTTGAGATCGAGCACGCGTATGCCGTTGCCAGCAAGCCGCCGCGCCGTGGCTTCAGAACTGGCGATGGCACCGCCGAGGCGGCCCCTGACGGTGGCGATCTCGTCGATGAAGAAATTTGCCGTGGAGCCGGTGCCGACCCCCAGAATTGCGCCGGGCGGCAGCCGGTCGGCGACATAATCCCGCGCCGCGCGTGCGACGGCCTGCTTCATCTCGTCCTGGGTCATTATTTCTCTCCATTGTTCACGGAGTGAATTTTACCGCTTGCGCATTGGCGGCAGGTCCGTGCACGAACCATGCGCCACCTCGGCCGCCATGCCGATGGTTTCGCCCAGGGTCGGATGCGGATGAATGGTCTTGCCGATATCCACCGCATCGGCGCCCATTTCGATGGCCAGCGCCACTTCACCAATCATGTCGCCGGCATTGGGGCCGACGATGCTGCCACCGATCACCCGATGCGTTTCTTCGTCGAATACCAGCTTGGTGAAGCCATACTCGGCGCCGTTGGCAATCGCCCGGCCGGAGGCCGCCCAGGGGAACTTCGCCGCGCTGACCTTGCGCCCGGCCTTCTTCGCCTCGTCTTCGCCGACGCCGACCCAGGCCACTTCGGGATGCGTGTAGGCCACACCGGGAATCACCGCGGCGTCGAAGTGACTCTTCTGCCCCGCCGCCGCCTCGGCCGCGACATGCGCTTCATGCACTGCCTTGTGCGCCAGCATGGGTTGGCCGACGATATCGCCGATGGCATGGATGTGCGGCACATTGGTCCGCATCTGGCTATCGACCGGAATGAAACCGCGCTCGCATACCACCACGCCGGCCTTGTCGGCGCCTATCTTCCTGCCGTTGGGCGAGCGGCCGGCCGACTGGAGAATCATGTCGTAGCGCTGCGCCTCGGCCGGCGCCTGCTCGCCTTCGAACTTGACCCACAGCCCATCCGGCTTGGCCTCGACGGCAACGGTCTTGGTCTTCAGCATCACCTTGTCGAAGCGCTTGGCGTTCTGCTTTTCCCAGACCTTGACCAGGTCGCGATCCGGTCCCTGCATCAGGCCGTCGAGCATCTCCACCACATCGACGCGGGCGCCCAGCGTGGAATACACCGTCGCCATTTCCAGACCGATGATGCCGCCGCCGATGACCAGCATTTTCTTCGGCATGAAGCGCAGTTCCAGGGCGCCGGTCGAATCCACGATGCGCGGATCCTTCGGAATGAAGGGCAGATGCAGAGCCGCGCTGCCGGCGGCGATGATGCATTTCCGGAAGCGGACTACTTTTTTCTCGCCGGTCTTTTCCTGCGCGTCGCCGGTCACGGCCTCCACCTCGACATGGAAGGCATCGAGAAAGTGGCCGTAGCCGCGCACCACCTCCACCTTGCGCGCCTTGGCCATGCCGGTC
>Ga0315271_10000592_pt1 | contig 20529 bp, 15 predicted proteins | sample C3_top_MG_FD_204664 | JGI IMG/M metagenome (GOLD analysis project Ga0315271, IMG submission 204664) | Sediment microbial communities from Yellowstone Lake, YNP, Wyoming, USA - C3_top | ecosystem: Environmental > Aquatic > Freshwater > Lake > Sediment | place: USA: Wyoming | collected 2017-08-01
GCAACGTCGAGAACGCCCGGTCGGCTCGCAACGTCGAGAACGCCCGGTCGGCTCGCAACGTCGAGAACGCCCGGTCGGCTCGCAACGTCGAGAACGCCCGGTCGGCTCGCAACGTCGAGAACGCCCGCGCGACCCGCTCCTCGGACAGCGACCAGTAGAACGACACGCCTTCGGGATTGTGAGGGGCGTTCCCGCGAGGGGGCGCCCCTCGTTCCATTTTCAGACCGCTACCAGAAGACGGTCCTCATCCAGCGGCCGACGACCCGAAGCCCGCGCGCGGCCCAGGAGCGGCGTGGACCGGCGATCTTGGCGCGCACGGGAGAGCCAGGCCGCAGCGTCTCTCCGGAGTTCGGGAAGAACGCGAGCGCAACGAAGCGGTCCGGCATCTCGGCGGGCAGCGGCGGCTCCACGCCCGGGACCGCCGTTCCGGGTTGGCCGGCGGTCGCCGGCGCGATGCGTCGCACCGTGCCGTGGATCGCCTCGAGCGGCCGCTGCCGGACGTAGGCGGTCACCTCGGCTCCGACCTGGAGGTCGTCGTGGAGCCGTTCGGAGACCGGGAGTGCCGCGACCAGCTCGCGGCAGTCGCCGACCTCGAGGAGCATCGTTCCTTTCGACACGAAGCGGTGCTCGAGGTCCTCGACGCGGGGCGTGAGCACGCGCCCGGACAGCGGGCTACGGAGGGCGAGCCTCTCGAGCCGGACGCGCGCGCCGTCCATTGCGACCGCCGCCGAGTCCGCCTTGCGCTCGTCCCGGAAGACGTCGCCGGCTTCACCTTCGGCCCGCGCGGCGCGCGCTGCGCCCGCGGAACGCTCGCGGTCCGCTGCGAACTCCGCCGCCCTCGCGTCCGCGGCCCGGCTCGACATCCGGACGAGGACGTCGCCTTCGCGCACCGCGTCGCTCTCCTTCGCGAGCACCGCCTCGACACGCCCGTCCTCGGGCGCCTCGACGCGCAACCGTGCCGCGGGAGCGAGGACGCCGTCAGACGTGAGGGTCTCCCGGCTGAAGGGAATGAGGAGAAGGAGAGCGAGAGCGGCCGCGAGGGCGGCGAGCCGGGGCCGGGCGGCGCGGGACATGAGGAACTCCTTCTTGTCGAGATAGAGGAGGCGCGCCGTCTTGAAGACGAGCCGGACACGCTTCTTGAAGATGAACGCGAGGGTGGCGACGAGGAGCACGACCGCAAAGTCGGGCAGGACCTTGCGGTACAGGTTGTTCAGAATGCCCGCAATCAGGGACATGACCGTACCCACGTACGCGAGGGCGAGGGGTCCGTAGATCCAGTAGATGCGGCGCCGGCGCTTCGTCGTGACGGGGAGCGGAACGTCGAGCCTGAGGACGTACTTCTGGAAGGCGAGGCCGATGTAGCGGAACGACTCTTCGCGCAGGTCGGGCATCTCGAGCACGCTCGTGAGCGCGTGATAGCCGTCGATCTTCACGAGCGGGTTCACGTTGAAGAAGATGGTCGAGATGCCCGTGAAGAGCATCGTCTTGTATGCAATCTCGTGCAGGAACGTGTCCGGGTAGGACACGACCCAGAGAGCCGTCGCCCCCGCGCACACGAAGCCCTCGACGTAGATCCCGGCGGTGTTGACCCAGAGCCGGTGCCACTTGTTCGGGAACAGGAGGGCGTCCGTCGTGTCGCAGTAGAACGCGGGCGTGAAGTAGAGGAGCGCGATCCCGATGTCGTGGACTTCGCCGCCGTAGATCTTCACGGCGTAGGCGTGCCCGTACTCGTGGAAGAAGCCGAGAAACGAGAGGATGAAGAAGAAATGGACCGCGTCGATGAACGGCTTGTGCAGGAACGCGTAAAGCTCGTACGTCCCCGTGAAGATGGGCTCCCAGTGGAGGACGAAGACGCCGATCGTCCAGAGGACGGCGATCGACCAGGCGATCACGACGGGCGGCGTCCAGATCCACCGGACGTATCTCACGGTCCGCTTCAGGAATTCCTCGGGGTCCAGGACGTGGAAGAGCAGGAAGAAAGGGTTGAAGCCCTCGGCCTTCTCCTCGGCCGCGCGCTGGCGCGCCTCCCTGGAGTGAGCGAGGAGCTGAAGGTTCCTCTCGGCCACGGATTGCTCGACGAGCTCGATCTTGCGCAGCATTTCCTCGTACTCGAGGACGAGCGTGACGTCGATCGGGTCGAACGGGTAAAGAGCGTTGTAGTCCGCGGCGATTCCGGGACGCGTGCGCGTGCCGTCGAACAGCTCGATGAGCCGCCACTCGTTGTCGGCGAAGACGTAGTACTTCGACCGGTCCGGATCCTTGACCATGATCCGGGTCTCACCCATCTGGACCTGGGGCCTTGCGATGAGGTTCTTCTTGAGCGCGGGCCGGTCCCCGCGCGCGCCGAGCCTCTCGGCGAGGAGCGCGGCGCCCCTCTCGGCGGCCAGCGCGGGCCGCGAAGCGGGCGTGGCGCTCACGGCAGGACCGGCCAGAGCTTGCCGTAGAACCAGCGGGCGGGGCGTCTCAGGACGATCGTCGCGATGGTGCTCCACCCGACGCGGACCTTGCCCCGGCCCTGCATTCCCGTCTTGAGGAGGCCGTCGGGGTTTTCGACCGCGACTTCGGCCACGACGAACCGCTCCTTGCCTTCCTCGCGCACGAGCGCGCCCACACGCGTCACCGCACCGGCGAACGTGCGGCCGGGATACGTGTTGAGCTTGACCTCGGCCGGCTGGCCGGGGCGGAGCCGCGAGGCTTCCTCCTCGGGGATCGCGACCTCGGCGACCATCGTCGTCGTGTCGGCCACGACGCAGAGCTCCGCGCCGCGCGCGAGGTTCTGGCCGACGCGCTCCTGGACCCGCGGCGTCACGACGACGCCCGCGACCGGCGCGACGAGGCGCGTCCGTGCGAAGCGCTCGTCCTCCATGGCGATGCGGGCCGCGAGTTCCTTTCGGTGAGACTCGGCCTCGAACGCGGCAGCCGCTTCGCCGGCCGCGCGGAAGCGCGACACGTCCGCCTCCGCGATGTCGTACGCCGCACGCGCCGCGGCGGCCGCGGCGGCGTACGTCTCGTTCTCGAGCACGGCGACGACCTCGCCCGCCTTCACGGAGTCGCCCTCGAGTTTGAGGACCCGGGCCACGATGCCGTCCACGCCCGCCGTGACCGAGGCGCGCCGCGCGGGAAGCACGCGCGCGTTCCCCGTGAGTCGGAATCTCCACGGCACGATGAAGAGCACGACGAGAAGGCCGAACGCTCCGAGGATCCACGTGACGCGACGGGAGCGCGAAACGCCGAGGAGCCTCTTCTTTCTTTCGAGGAAGGGCTGCAGGAAGCCGACGAGGGGCACCTGCCGGTAGAGCTGGGCGTTGCGCACGGCCACGGTGGCCTGGTTGATGAGGATCTGGAGGAGGCTGCGCGTCTCCTCGTCGAACTCGAGCCGCTCGGAGCTCTCGAACCCGAGGACGCCGAGCGGACCCTCCTCGTCCTTGAGGAGGATCCCGTAGAACGACTTCAGCTTGCTCTCCGCGAAGAACGCGCGGAACTTCTCGGTCGTCTCGGGCCGGGAGGTCTCGAGCGTCCCGTCCTCGCTCTCGACGACCGAGACGTCGGCGCCGCCGCCGTAGACCCACTCGAGGATTTCGGTGGTCCGCTTCAGGTCGGGCCGGCCGCGGTCCAGCTCCAGGATTCCCGAGACGGCGCCCAGCCTCAGGCGACCCCGGTCCTGGATCCCGATCGCACACCGGTCGTAGCGGATGAGCGCCGCGGTCGAGTTCACGATCGCGTGCATGACCTTGTCGAGGTCCAGCGTGGACGTGATCTCGCGGCTCACGGTCAGGAGGGCGTCGAGCTCCTCGACCTTCTTCTCGGCCTCGTACTGGCGGGCGTTGTGGAGCGCGCGGACGGCCTGGCGGGCGAGGTCGACGAGCAGCTCTTCGTCGCCGTCGCTGAATTCCGGGTGCCGGCCGCGCTTGTTCGCGAGGACGAGGACGCCGACAGGCACGTCGTCCTCGACCAGGGGCACGGCGAGAATGGAGCTGACGGGATACGCGGGATCCGCCGTACGCACGGCGTCGTCCTCCGGCAGGAAGTTCCGGCGCAGGACCTCCGTGTTCGCGAGGACGTCCGCGACGACCGAGGAGCCCACGGACGCGGGAGGCGCGGCAATGTCGTAGTTCGGGTTCACGGCGGTCGCGGCGAGGACGACCTCGCCGCCGTCGTTCTCGAGGAACCAGAGAGAAGCCGCCTCGCAGGCGCAGAAATCCGCCGCCTTCTGGACGATCAGGCGGTCCAGCTCGGCGAGGTCGATCGTCGAGCCGAATGCCTTGGACAGGTCGAAGAGGCTCGTGAGGCGCTCGATGGCCTGGAGCATCCCCGACGCCTTTCGCTCGGCGGCGCGGGCCTTCGCGAGCGCCGGGACCACGGCTTCGAGGAACGGGAGCGTCTTCGCGAGCACGGGCGCCGGCTCGGGGGCCCGGCGGAAGAAGAGGGCGACGACGGCGGCCACGGCGCGGTCCTGCACGACGGGAAGAAGGAGGCAGGCCTCGGCCCCCGGCGGCGCCGTCATGAGGAGAGCGTCTTCGGAGAGGGCGAAGCGGTCCCGTCCGAGCAGGACGGCCGAACGGTCGCGCAGGAGCTCGTGCAGGAGCCCCCGGTCGCGGGGGGCCGCTCGCCGCAGGGCCTTCGGCGTCCCCTCTCCCCAGGCGCCCGCACAGACGAATCCCGCCTGTGCGGCGTCGGGAGAAAAGAGCAGCGCCGCGTCGGCCCCCGCGGCGGCAGCCGCGCGCCGCGCGGCGTACGCGGCAACCTGGGCGAATCCTTCGCAGACCGCCAGCTCCGCCAGCGCCGAAGCGTCGGCGGCTCCGCCCGGACCTGGACTCTCCCATCCGCTTGACATGAAACGCTAGAAGCTGGAGACCGCTTTCTCGGGATCCGTGAACGTTTCGAAGACGGAATCCAGCTTCGTCATTTCGAGGAGCTTGCGCATGTGCGGCCCGACCCCGAGCAGCTTCGTCTGCCCGCCCTCGTGCTGCGACGTCGTCAGGGCCCGGACGAGGGCGCCGAGTCCCGTCGAGTCGACGAAGCGCAGGCCCGTGCAGTCGATGAGGAGATGGACTTTCCCTTCCTCGAGCAGGCGCGACACGGTCCTCTTGAAGAGCGTCTCGGAATCGCCGATGCCGAGGTCGCCCTTCAACGTGAGGATCGTCACGCGTCCATCGTCGCGAATGTCGAGATCCATGGGGGTTTGTGGCGAAAGGATCTCAGAAACGCCGGGCTAAAGCTAGCCGGACGCGAGGAGGCGGCGCGGGACGTCCGACGCCGCGCGGACCGCGACCTCTTCGGGAAGACCCGTCGCCGCGAGGTGCCGCACGCAGTCGTCGAGGAGCGCCGTCGAGCCCGCGAGCGCGCCCGCGGCATTACGCGCCGCGCCGCCCGTCACGGCGAGCGTCTCGCCCCAGACGGAGTAGTTCCCGTCCGCGAGGCCCGCGGCCGGCATCGCGTCGCTGATCAGGGCGACGCGCCCGTCGCCCTTGGCGCGGAAGACGAGCTTCAGCATCTCCGGGGAGAGGTGGTGACCGTCGGCGATGACGTCCACGCTCATGCCGTCCGCGACGAGGCCCCAGCCGATCGGGCCCGCCTCGCGCTGGTGGAGCGGCTTCATCGCGTTGCCGAAGTGCGTCATGTGCCGCGCGCCGGCCGCGCGCGCGGCCTCGAGCGTCGCGACGTCGGCTTCCGTGTGGCCGATCGAGACGACGAAGCCGCGCCGGACGAATTCCTTCACGACGCCGATCCCGCCGGGGATCTCGGGCGCGAGCGTCGTCATCCCCCGCCCCGGGGCCGAGGACGCGATCTCGAAGAACGCGCCGAGCGCGAGGTCGTCGGTCCCGTCGAGAAAGTCCTTCCGGTGAAGGGCGCCGCAGCGGGCGGCAGACACGAACGGCCCCTCGAAGTGCAGGCCGAGCGGCATTGCCCCGCGCCCGTCGTCCAAAGACCGCGTCTTCATCCAGGCGGACAGCCGCGCGACGGCGGCCGTCATCTCGGGCAGCGGCAGCGGGACGAGCGTGGGCAGGAAGCCGGAGACGCCGCGGGCCCAGAGCCCCGCGGCGAGACGATCCATGTCGGCGGCCGACGCCGTGAGCACGTCCACGCCGAACGCTCCATGGATGTGGAGATCCAGAAAGCCTTTTGCTCCCGAGCTCATTCGCGGGCCGTCTCCGGCGGTTGGCTCAGCGCAGCCGCAACGTTCGAATTCTTCTTAGAAAGGTGAAGAGCGGCCGCCTCGGCCGAAAGTCCCCATTTCGCCGCGATGAGTGCGGAAGGCAAATGCCAATTAACCATTCTAAGAAAATCTTCGGCTTTCTCTTCGGACATACCCGCGATATCGCGAACGATACGGATGGCGCGCTTACGGAGTTTCTCGTTCGTCGGCTGCATCGCGACCATCTCGCCCTCGTAGACGAGGCCGCGCCTGGTCATCACCGCCGTCGAGAGCATGTTGAGCGCGATCTTCTGCGCCGTTCCCGCCTTCAAACGGCTCGACTCGGCGAGGGCCTCTTGCCCCGTGTCGAGCAGGATGCCGATCTCCGCCTCGGCGAGGAGCGGCGTCCCGGGCCGGCAGACGACGGAGACGGTGAGCGCGCCGCGCGCCTTCGCCTCCTTCAGCGCACCGCGCACGTAAGGCGTCCCTCCGCTTGCCGCGATCCCGACGACTGCGTCTCTCGCCGTCAGCCCGGCGCGGAGGAGGTCGACGGCGCCGGCGTCGGCGTCATCCTCCGCGCCCTCGACGGCCTCGAACATCGCGCGTTTCCCGCCGGCGAGGAGCGCGACGACGAGCGCAGGGTCCGTCCCGAACGTGGGCGGGAGCTCGGCGGCGTCCAAGGCCCCGAGCCTTCCGCTCGTGCCGGCGCCGATATAGAACCACCGGCCGCCGGCGTCGAGCCGCGCCGCGATCGCGTCTGCGGCTCGGGCGAGGTCCGGGAGCGCCGCGCCGACCGCCGCCTGCACGCCCGCGTCGGCCGCGTGCATCCGGGCGAGGAGGGCGCCGGTCTCGCTCATGCGCGGGCGCCCGCCCGGGCGCGCGCCAGGCGGATGGCGCCCACCTCGGGCGGGAACGCCGGCGGGCCCACCCGCGCGCCGGGCGCGACGGCGTGAAGCTCGGCCGCGAGCGGCCCGAGGAGGATGTCGCCCGCGGCGAAAACGCCGCCGACGGTGGAAACTGGAAACGTCTCGGCCTCGAGGTGGAGCTTCTTGATCACGGTGATCGCCGCGAGCGCGAGCTCCCTGCCGGCCTCGGCGAGAATGCGGCGCGCCTCGCCGTCTCCACCCTTCGCTGCCGAGAGGACGAGCGGGAAGTACGCGGCGACGTCTCCGGCGCCGCCCTCGGACCGGTAGATCTTCGAGAGGAGCTCCTCGAGCGTGTGGATGCCGCGCTCGGACTCGAAGAGCAGCCTTCGGATTTCCGTCTTCGGGCCGCGGCCGTCGAGCTCACGGACGACCGCCGCGAGGCCCTGGCGCGCGATCGCGTAGCCGGAGCCCTCGTCGCCGAGGAGGGGCCCCCATCCGCCGGCGCGCGCCTCGGCGCCGTCCTTGCCGCGGCCGAAAGCGATGGCGCCCGTCCCCGCGATCAGGACGACGCCCGGCCCGTCGGGGTCGCCCGGGGCGGCGCCCGCGAGGGCGATGCGCGCGTCGGTCGTCACGAAGACGCGGCCCGCCCCGAAGTGTTCCTCGAGGGCGGCGGTCAGCGGCTGGACGAGCCCCGCGGACTCCACTCCCGCGAGTCCGACGCCGACGCGCTCGGCGCTCCGGACGGAGACCACGGCCGAGGTCGCGGCGTCGCCGGCGGCCTCGAGGATCGTCTCGACGACGAGGGGGAGAGGGCGCGTCGCCGCGTTCGCGGGGCCCGAGGCGCCGCGTCCCATCGGGACGAGATCCTCGCCGGCCACGACGGCGCGCGTGCGCGTGCCCCCTCCGTCGACCCCGATCCAGAACGCGGACATGCCGCCAGCTTAGCAAGGCGGGGAGGTAACCTCCTCCCTGATGAAGCGCCTGTTTCTCCTGCTCGCCGCGACGCTCGCCGCGAAGGCGGCCGTGCTGTGGCAGCTTGGCAGCCACCCGCTTCTCCAGCCGCTCGGCGACATCGACAGCGGCGTCTACGCGCGCCTCGCGTCGCGCATCGCCCACGGCGACGTCCTCCTCCGCGGCGAGGGCGCCGTGCCGTATTTCGTGAGCCCGCTCTATGCGTACGTCCTCGCGGCGACGGGGCCGTCGTTCCCGCTCGCCCGCGCCGTCCAGATCCTCCTCGGCACCGCGGCCGTCGCCCTTGTCTTCTTCACGGCGCGCCGGCTCTTCGGCGAGCGCGCCGCGCTCGCCGCCGGGGTTCTCTACGCCCTCGCGGGCGTCGTGACGTTCCACGAGGTGCTGATCCTGCAGGCGGCGATCGACCCGTTCCTGACGGCCCTCGCGCTGTTCCTGCTGGCGCGGGCAACCGCCGCGCCTCGGTGGGGGATGTGGCTGGCCTCGGGTGCGGCGTTCGGTCTCCTCGCCCTCAACCGTCCGAACGCCCTCCTGTGCATCGCGGCGATCGCCGTGGCTCTTGTTCTCTTCACCTTCAAAGAAGATCTCCTTCGAAGGGTGTGGATCGCCGCGGCATTCGTCGTGGGCGCAGCGGTGACGATCGCTCCTTTCACCCTCAGGAATCTTCTCGTCTCCCATGAGTTCGTCCTCATTTCCTCGCACGGCGGCCTGAACTTCCTCGTCGGGAACGGGCCGGGCGCCACGGGCGCCTACCGCGAGATCCCCGGGATCACGCCCGACATCGGCGGCCAGGCGAGAGATTCGAAGAAGGTGGCCGAGGCGGCGGAGGGCCGCGCGCTCTCGAGCCGCGAGGTCTCCGCGCATTTCGCGAGGCAGGCGTGGAGCTGGATCGCGCACGAGCCGGCCGCGGCCCTTGCCCTCTTTCTAAGAAAATCCCGTCTTCTTCTCTCCCGGGACGAGGTCCCGCTCAACTTCAGCTTCCCGTGGTACCGCGAGAAGAGCCTCGCGCTGAAGCTGCTGTGCGTCGGGCCCGGCCTCCTCCTGCCGCTCGCGGGCGCGGGGCTCGTCTTCGGCCTACTCGGCGCCGCGGGCGCCGCAAGCGAGCGGCGAGCGGCGCTGCTCGTGTGGGCCGCGTTCATCCCGGCATACGTCTTCGCGGTCGCGGCCTTCTTCGTCGCGACGCGGTACCGCCTCCCGCTGCTCGTCGCCCTCGCCCCGCTCGCGGGCGCCGCGGTGACGCGGCTCGGCGCGGCGTGGCACGCGAAGGGCGCGCGCCTCGGGATCGCTGCGGCCGTGGCCGCGTTCCTGGCGGCGGTCTCTCTCTGGCCGACCGGCCTCTGGGACGGCGCGCAGGACGAGGAGATGTACCTCGTCCTCTGGGAGATCGAACGAGGCGACCCGGGCGCCATGCGGCATGCGGAGACGGCCGCGCCGAGCCACCCCGAGCCGGGGCGCTTCTGGCTTCGGGTCGGGAGGTCGTTCGAGGATGCGGGAAAGAGAGACGAGGCTATCGCGGCAGTCTCGAAGGCGCACGAGATCGCACCAGGCCCGGGCTCTGCCAGGATTCTCTCGTCCCTGCTCGAGAAGCGCGGCCTCGCGCGCGCTCTCGCGGGAGACGCGCCGGGCGCACGCCCCGATCTCGAAGAGGTCCTCCGGCTGGACACGGCGAGCGCGTCTGCCCGGGTGAACCTCGCGGTCGTCCTAGCCCAGACCGGGGAGACGGACCGCGCCCGGTCTCTCGTGCGGGAGGCGCTCGGCCTCGACCCCGGCTACGAGAAGGCCCGCGCGCTCCTCGCCGCACTCGACCGTATGAAATGAAGCGGCCCGGCGTTTCCGCCGGGCCGCTTCAGGACTGAAAGGGAAGGGGGATCGGGGGAGCCCTTTTCCGGCCGCGCGAGCGGCAGGCTCCCCCGAAGTCAGATCAGAAGTCGAGGCGCGCGGTGACCGTGAACCGGCGAGGTGACGCCCAGCTCGTCGCGTTGCCGAAGTTCGAGTTCGGCTCATTGGTTTGCTGCCAGCCGAGGTTGGCGGCCGGGTTGCCGTCCACGTACCCGTCGTTGTACTTGACCGAGTTGACGCCGAGAACCGTCTGCGTGTCGAAGACGTTCGCGACGCGCGCCTCGATGCGGGCGGCCATGTTCCCGCCAAACTTCAGGTTGTAGGCGAGGAGCAGGTCGACGGTCGTCCACGTCGGAAGGCGGTTCGTGCCGGCGGTCTCGAGGTAGCGGCCGCTCGCCGTGGAGGGGGTGCCTCCACGGGCCTCCCACGGGGTCCCGCTCTGGACGCGGAGGAAGCCGCCGACGACGAAGCCCAGCGGCAGGTCGTACGAGCCCATCAGCTTGAAGATGATCGGGCGGTCCTGTCCGAGATGGCCGTACCGGTTCGGGTCGGCGCTGTTCCAGCCCGGCTCGTCCTCGAGGAACGAAGACGTGTTGAAGACGCCGGTGGTGTAGTCCTCGTCCCAGTTGCCGTAGAGCCTGCTGAACGTGATGTTCATGTCCGCGTACCAGCAGTTCGCATACCGCTTCTGGAGGTCGAGGGTGAGGGCGTCGTACGTGCGGCGCGCGCCGAAGAAGTTCTTCGCCTGGAAGGAGCCGAAGTAGTTGTTCACGTCGATCGGCGCGTCTTCGAAGGCGTTCCTCAGGTTGCGGTACTGGTAGTAGACGTCGAAGGTGAGGTCCTTCGTAGCGGCCGCGGAGTAGCCGACGCTGAACTCCTCGCTGTACGGGGGCTTGAGGTCGGGCGGGATGTACTTGCCGCCGGACGAGCCGCGGAACTGCGAGCCGAGGAAGACGCCCGTCGTCCCGTTGAAGTACGCCTGGTCCTGACGGATGCGGTAGGGGGCGAACGAGCGCGCCGTGGACTTGAGGTCGAGGCCCGCGTACTGGCCGTACGTACCGTAGAGCTTGTCGCTCGAAAGCAGGTTCGGGTTCCAGGTGATGCCGATGCGCGGCTGGATCTGCTGGCTCCAGTCGAACGTCATGAAGTTGTACCGCACGTCGGACGTGTTCGGCGCCGTCGTGCTCGAGCCGCAGATATTGCCGGCCTTGCAGACCTGGGCGAAGTCGTCCTTGTTGACGAGAACGCCGAGGTAGATCGTGAGGTTCTTCATCGAGATCGTGTCCTGCAGGAACGCCGAGTACGTCCGCGCCCGCGAGTACTGGACGGGCTGGGACGTGTAGTACCGGGCGCGGACGGTGCCGGACACGGGGGTGCCGCAGACGGACGCCGGGCACGTCTGGCCGGTGGCCCAGATGCCCCAGCCGTTCGTCGCGCGCACGGTGTCGTTCTCGGCCGCTTCGTAGCCGCCGCCGAGCTTGAACGCGTGCTGGCTCGAGCCCGCGTCGAAGTACTGCGTGAGCGCGGCCTTGATTTCGCTGCGCTTGTACTTCTCGCCCGTCTCGGCGAACTCGGGCACGCCCACGTTTCCGAAGTTGCGGGCCGGGTCGCCGTAGTAGCCGTAGGCGCCGAGGTTCTTGGGGTTGATGACCGCGGGCTGGAACGGCGCGAGCACCGTCTGCGCCGCCGAGGTGTCGTTCTCCTCGAGGTAGACGTACTTCGCCTCGAGGATCGTGTTCTTCGAGAGGAACCAGTCGACCGAGAGGTTGCCGACATAGTTCGTCGTGTCGGCGCCCTGCGCGGCGGTCGGCAGGTCGTAGACCGAGCCGAACTGGTCGGTGGACTTCGCCGGGAGGGCGCGGAAGCCGGCGTTGACGAGGAGGGCCTGGCCGCCGAAGAAGGTCAACTTCCCGAAGTAGTCGCCGTTGTGCGACTTCGAGTCGGGCTGCGTCGTCGTGACGCCGCCGACCGTGGCCGACTGGCCCGTGGTCTTGGCGTCGTAGTAGGCGCCGGACACGTAGCCGAACAGCGTGTCCTTGATGATCGGGAACCCGATGTTCGCCTGAGCGTTGACGAGGTCCGTGTCGGACTGCGTGTCGAACTGCCGGCTCGCCTGGAACGAGGACGGCGAGTAGTTCACCTGGACGGAGCCGAGGACCTGGTTCGTTCCCGACTTCGTGACGACGTTGATCATCGCGCCCGACGTCCGGCCGAACTCGGCCGTGATGCCGGCCTTCTTGACGTTGAAGTCCGCGATGTCGAGCTGGTTCGTGTCGACGCCGAGGGCGCCGTAGCCCGGGTTCGTCACGTTCACGCCGTCGAGGAGGTACTTGTTGTCCTGGCGCGTGCCGCCGGACATGGAGACGTAGCCGATCCCGCTCGTGTCGGTGGCTGCGCCGGGGATGATCTTGATGACGCCCTGGTACGTCCGCGAAAGCGGAAGGTCCTTGAGGGTGTTGTCGGTGTAGTTGAAGTTGCTCTCGGACGACTTCTTGTCGATCTCGGCGATCGAGCCGGTCACGACGACTTCCGTCTTCGTGGTCGAGACGAGCGTGAGTGTCAGCTGCGCGTCGTTGTCGACGAAAACCTTGACCGACTGCTTCGCGGATCCGAGGCCCTTGAGGTCTGCGGAGACGACGTAGTCGCCGGGCAGGAGGACGCCGAACTTGAACGCGCCGTTCGCGTTCGAGACGGCGGTGTAGGGCGCCTGGGCGCCGGTGATTTTCACAGTGGCGCCGGGGACCGCAAGGCCGCTGCCGTCCTTGACGACACCGGAGACCGAGCCGGTCTCACCGGCCCACGCCGCCGTCGCGAGAACGGTGACGAGGAGCACGAGACAGATTCGCGAGATCAACCGCATTTCAAGAACCTCCTCCAAATAAAGGTAAGCGTGCAGACCCATTCTTACCACGATTCTAATGCGCGATCCGCGTCAACTTCGACGTCTCCAAGGGATTGGATTGGCGGATTAGGCCGTCTTCCGGCCCACCGTCAGGAAATACACCGGCACCCCCGCCGCGACGACTCCGAGCACGGCGAGCGTCGACCACCGGCTCTCGGGCTGCACGATCGCGTTGCCGAGGAGGTAGAGGACGGACGCGAGGAAGACGAGCGGCAGCACCGGGTAGAGCGGCACGCGGAACGTCGGGGCGTAGCCGGGCTTCTTCCGCAGCCGGAAGATCGACGCGACGGCGAGCGCGTAGAACGGAAGGAACGCCGTGACGAACGCGTCCGCGAGCTGCTCGAAGTTGCGCAGGAGGACGAAGACGATCCCGAGGCCGGCCGTCATCGAGATCGAGATCCACGGCGTGCCGAAGCGCGGGTGGATGGACGCGACGGGCGCGAAGAAGAGGCGGTCGGCCGCCATCGCGAAGAAGACGCGCGGGCTCGTGAAGAGGACCGTGTTCAGCGTCCCGAACGTCGAGACCATGACCGTGACGGAGACGAAAGCGGCGCCCGCCGTCCCGAGGACGACCTGCGCCACGTCGGCGGCGACGAGCTTCGAGACGCGGATCTTCTCGATCGGGAGAACCGCGAGGTAGGCGACGTTCGCCGCGAGGTAGATCGCGACGACGAGGAGCGTCCCGCCGATGAGCGCGCGCGGGAGGTTCCGCTGCGGGTCCTTCACCTCGCCCGCGTTGTAGGCGAGGTCGGCCCAGCCGTCGAACGCCCAGAGCGTCGAGACGAGGGCGAGCCCGAACGCCGCGACGTGGAAGCTGCCGGCGGGGACCGCGGGCGTGAAGTAGCCGCCCGTCTTCGGGAGCCCGATGAAGAGCGCGACGAGGACGATGAAGACGAGGCCGCCGTACTTGGCGACGACCGTCACGTTGCTCACGTTCGACGCGAAGCGGACGCCCAGGATGTTGAATCCCGCCGTGAGCGCGATCGCAAACGCCGCGAGCCAGCGCACGGCCATGACCTTGTCCGGCGCCTGCGGGTTCTGGCCCGTCACGCGGAAGAAGTACTCGGAGAACGTGATCGCGATGGCGCCAAGCGACGCCGCGCGGATCATCGAGAACTGGCCCCATCCGAACAGGAACCCCGCGAGGCGCCCCCAGCCGTCGCGGCAGAAAACGTACATGCCGCCCGTCTGCGGGAGCGCGCTTGCGACTTCCGCGAGCGTGAGCGCGCCGCAGAGCGCGAAGACGCCGCCCGCGGCCCACACGGCGAGCATCGGGAGGGGGCCGGGCAGCTTGTCCGCGATGCCCGCGGGCGAGCGGAAGATCCCGGAGCCGATCGTCGAGCCGATCACCACGGCGACGGCGCTCCAGAAGCCGATGCGGCGCTCCAGCGCCTGGACGGGGCGGCCGGAAATCTCGGGCATCCGGGGATGTTACGGGAGGCTCAGCGCCCGCGCGAGGCCGCTCCGAGCAGAAAGCCCGCGAGCGTCTCGGCGGCGTACAGGCCCGGCAGGATCGCGACGGTCTCGCCCACGGAGGTCCGGTTGAACACGAGCCACAGCCAGAACAGCGTCCCGGCTCCGACGATCGCGCCGCGTGCGGCCTCGAACGGGTTCGACGCGAGGCGACGCACGGCGCTTACGAGGAGCAGGACGCCCGTGAGGAGGAGGGCGCCGGCGGGGTAGAGCGCGAGGACGAGCGCGGGCTCCGGCCATTCGCCGCGCGCGACCTCGCCGGGCGCGATGGCCGCGAGAAGAGGCAGGAAGACCCAGAGGACGGCGAGCATGCTCTTGGCGAGGCCCGAGAGCAGCCGCGTCCCGCGGCGAACGGCGGGCGCTCTTCCGCGCCGGGCGGCTTTGAGGTCTTTCTCAGCGCTTGCCTTGAGGCCCGTCTCCTTCGCGAGGCGCGACGGGTCGAGGAGGTCGGCGATGGAGAGGCGCAGGCACAGCAGACCCCACAGCGCCGCGGGCCCGAGGACGCGGCCGTCGCGGGCGTAGGCGACGGCGGCGGCGGCGAGGAGCGCGATGCCGGCCAGCTCGAGCAGCCAGCGCGTCCCCTCGAGGAGCCGCGAGGCCCCGCTTTCCCGTCTCCATCGCGCGAGGGCGCGGTGGACGATGCCGGCGGCAAACACTGCGGAGAGTACGGCGCCGCCGAACGGACGCGCGAGACCAGCCGGAACGAGCCGGGCCGCGAGGAGCGGCAGGAGGCACGCCGCGAGGAGCGTCACGACGCGGAACGCGGCGACGCGACGGTCGGGCCCGGCCGAGAGGGACGCATAGAGAAAGAGGACCGCGGCTCCCGCGAGAGCGAGCCCCCACGCGACGCGGGGCGCGAGAGGCATGGCGGCGGGGAAGAACGGCAGAGCCGCGAGCTTCGCTCCCGCGCCCGTCCGGTCGAGGACGAGGAGGACGAAATCGAACGCGCGGGCGAGGAGGGCGGCCATCCGGGAGGAACGATAACCGGCTGCTTGACCCGGCGGCGTTTTCGCCGCACCCTCTGCCCGCCTCATGGCCACCACCTACACCGCCCGCGACATCACCGTCCTCGAAGGCCTCGACCCCGTCCGCAAGCGCCCCGGCATGTACATCGGCGGCGTCGACACGCGCGGCCTCCACCACCTCGTGAACGAGATCGTCGACAACGCGATCGACGAGGTCATCAACGGCTACGCGACCCGCCTCGACGTGACGCTCTTTGTCGACGGCAGGGAGATCGAGGTCACGGACAACGGGCGCGGCATCCCCGTGGACGTCCACCCGAAGTACAAGAAGAGCGCCCTCGAGCTCATCCTGACGACGCTGCACGCGGGCGGCAAGTTCGAGCATGGGAACTACCTGCACTCGGGCGGCCTGCACGGCGTCGGCTCGTCGGTCGTCTGCGCGCTCTCGTCGGACATGACCGTCACGGTCAAGCGCGACGGCCACACCTGGCAGCAGACGTACGCGAAGGGCAAGGCGACGTCGAAAGTCGCGAAGATCTCGGGCGGGGAGAAGGTGCGCGGCTCGGGCACGACCGTGCGCTTCCGGCCCGACGCCGAGATCTTCGGCAAGCTCGCGTTCGACGCGGCGGAGATCCGCGAGCGCCTCGAGGCCAAGACGTACCTGCACCGGGGCCTCCGCGTCGTCTTCACGGACGAGACCAGGAAGCCGGCCGTGCGCGAGGAGCTCTCGCACGAGGGCGGCCTCGCGGACTGGCTGACGCACGTCGTCGCCCAGCGCGGCAAGGCCGCCACGCACGCGGGCGCGTTCGTCCTCGAGCGGCCGGAGGAGCCGCGCCTCGAGCTCGCGCTCGTCTGGACCGAGGCGACGGACGAGCACGTCCGGTCTTTCGTGAACGGCGTTTCGACGCCGTCGGGCGGCACGCACGAGAACGGCCTGCGCTCGGGCCTCACGAAGGCCGTTCGCAACTACGTCGAGACGCACGAGCTCCTGCCGAAGGGCGTCGTCGTGACGGCAGAGGACATCCGCGAGGGCATCGTCGTCCTGCTCTCGGCCTACGTCCTCGAGCCCCAGTTCCAGGGCCAGACGAAGGATCGGCTGAACAATCCCGAGATGGCCGCGGCCGTGGACGGCGCCGTAAGGCCCGCCCTCGAGAAGTGGCTGAACGAGAACCCCACGCTCGCCGAGCAGATCGTCGGCCGCATCGTCCTGGCCGCACGAGCGCGCGAGGCGAGCCGCGCCGCTCAACAAGTCGCGAGGAAGACGGCCGTCTCGCACCGGCTGAACCTGCCCGGCAAGCTCGCCGACTGCTCCTCGACGGACCCGGGCACCTCCGAGCTCTTCATCGTCGAGGGCGACTCGGCCGGCGGCTCCGCGAAGCAGGGCCGCGACCGGCGGACGCAGGCGATCCTGCCGCTGCGCGGCAAGGTTCTGAACGCCGAGCAGGCGAACGCCGCGAAGGTGACGGGCAACCGGGAGCTCAGCGACATCGTCTCGGCGCTCGGCTGCGGCGTCGGCGCCGACTTCGACATCGAAAAGCTGCGCTACGGAAAGATCTTCCTCCTCATGGACGCCGACGCGGACGGCCACCACATCTCGACGCTCCTCCTGACGTTTTTCTGGCGCCACCTGCCGAAGCTCGTCGAGCGCGGGCACGTCTACCTCGCGCAGCCGCCGCTCTACCGCATCGACGCGGCGCGGGAGACGCACTGGGCGCTGGACGAGCGCGAGCGCGACGCGATCCTCGCGAAGCTCCCGAAAAACGTGAAGCCCGAGATCATGCGCTTCAAGGGCCTCGGCGAGATGATGCCCGAGCAGCTCAAGGCGACGACGCTCGACCCCCAGCGCCGCCGCGCGCTCAAGGTCACGGTGCCGAGCGTCCTCGAGGCCGAGAAGGCGCTCGGCGAGCTCATGGGCAAGGACGCCTCGCTGCGCTACAAGTTCATCATGGAACGGGCGCGCGAGGCGGACGACCTCGACGTGTGAGGCTGCGGAGAAGGGATCGTATGAAGGATCCGGTTCAGAAGTATTCCAAGGGGAACCTGGCGGTGACGTTCGACCCCCGGGTCTGTACGCACTCCGGGGTCTGCGTCCGGGGCCTCTTCGACGTCTTCGACGTGAGCAAGCGCCCGTGGGTGAACCTCGACGGGGCGCCCGCGGAGAAGGTCGTCGAGCAGGTGAAGCGCTGCCCCTCGGGTGCGCTGCAGTTCAGGCTCGAGGCTTCGAAGGGCTGACGCCGAGCTTGCGCCGGACCGCGGCGAGCGCCCCGAGGAGTAGCGTGACCTCGCGCTTCGTGGGCTTCCCGCGCTTCACGAACGACTCGATCTCGGCGATGACCTCGCGGGAATGACCCCGGCCCGGGTAGCCCGAGAGAGAGAGAGTGTCTTTGAGTGAAGAGAGGAGACGGCGGACGTCTTTGGTGGGTGCGCGCGATTCCTCGGGAGACGGAAGAGCGCGGCTTCGCCGCGAGGATGCTTCGAAAGGGTAAAGAAGGGCGAGCGTCGCGACGACGGCCTGCGCGACGTTCAGGGTTGGCAGGTCGGGCGCCGTGGGAATCGTCAACCGCGCGTCGCACATTCTCAGCTCTTCCGTCGTCAGCCCCCCGCGCTCCGGCCCGAACACGAGCGCGACCAGGCGGCCTCGCCGGAGAGAAGAGGAGATTTCCTTGAAAGTGGTGGGAGGCGGCAGCCCCCGCGAGACGCGCCCGCGCAACGACGAAAGTGCGACCACGGAGTCCGCCCGCGCGGCGAGATCATCGAACGAGCCGAGGATCTTCACCTTTCTAAGAAAATCTTCCGCGCCGGATGAAAACGCGATGGCGTCGGGGTGATCGAGAGGGGCGCGCGGGTCGACGACGAGCAGCTCCGCCCCGAAATTCTTCGCCGCCCGCGCGGCGGCCCCGAGGTTGCCGGGGTTGTGCGTCCGGACCAGAACGGCGAGAACGGGCATCGGGGGCGATCTTGGGTCAGAATCCGGCCCATGTCGAAGGGACGATCCGAGGACGAACAGAAGGCCGTCGAGACGATCCTGTGGGCCCTGGGCCACAAGCTCCAGCGCCTGAGGGACGAGTACGCGATGTCGGCCCAGAGGGGCGAAGATCCCGCGGGCATCGAGAAGGGCCTCGAACTCGCCCTGCGCGAGGTCAACGACCTTCTCCCGCGCCGCAAGAGACTGAAGGGATAGAGACTCCATGCTGAAGCCCGTCGAGCTCGAAATCGAGCTTTTCTGCCTCGGAATGCGCATCGACGAGTCCTGCCACGTGGACGAGGACGGCCGCCGCATCTCGCGCACGCGCGCCGGCCTCGGCTCCGGCCTCGAGCTGCTGCTGCCGTCTCCCCGCAAGAAAATCTGGATCAACGTCCCGGTCGTCGAGCCGTTCGCGGCGAAGTCGCCTCTCCTGCTCGTCAAGAGCGGCGGCGCGTACGCGGTCACGGACACGCGCACGGGCGATCACTACCCCGTCGAGGTGCCGCCGGAGCCCGAGTGGTACTCGTGGAAGACGAAGGCGGGCGCGGAGATGAGCCGGATCGGCGTCCTGCAGGGCACGTACCTCGGGATCTACGTCTCGAACTCGTGTCTCTACTGGAACCTGCCCGCCTCGCCGGCGTGCGCGTTCTGCACGACGGGCCGCAACGTGGGCGAGGCCGAGGAGTCGCGCAAGAAGGTCGAGGACGTCGTCGAGGTCGCCAAGGCCGCGCGCGACCGCTCCGGCTCGATCTTCACTCACCTGAATACGGGTTATCACTTCGAGGACATCGACAAGCACGAGTCGCTCCACGGCCTTCGCCAGTGCGAGCCTTTCGTGAAGGCGATCCGCGCCGAGGTCGGCGGGTTCATCGGCGTCCAGGCCGTGCCCGTTCCGCGCCGCAAGTTCCAGGAGTACGACGACCTCGTCGCGGCCGGCACCGACCACTTTTCCTTCTGCTACGAGTTCGAGGACGCGGAGGTCTTCGCGAGGCTCTGCCCCGGCAAGGCGACGACAGTCGGTCAGCACGCGTTCTTCGAGGCGATGGAGTACACGGCGAAGAAGCTCGGCGCGGGCAAGGTCTCGGGCGAGATCATCGCGGGCCCCGAGCCGATCGACGCGACGAAGCGCGCGATCGACCGCATCGTGAACGCGGGCGCGTTCCCGACCGTGTGCATCTTCCGGCCCACGCTCGGCAGCGCGATGGAGCACGTCGATCCGCCGAAGCCGGACGACATGAAAGAGGTCTTCGCGTACCTCTGGCGCGCGGTCACGCGCGTCGGCCTGCCGGTCGGGATCCTGCCGGGCATCCAGGTCTCGCTCGTCGTCCAGCCCGAGGAGGCCGCCGAGCTCGTCCCGCCGACGCTCGGATCGCGCCTGTACGAGACGAAGCTCGCCGCGCTGCGCACGCTCGCGAAGCCGTACGTCGCGTGGAAGCGGCGGCCGAGAGGAGGCCGCGCCGCGACTGTCTGAAACCGCCTCTCGGGGGGAAAGAGGCGGCCGCTATGACGGGCGTCATAACGGAAAGAGTTCCCCCACGACAACGTGGGAGCTCAAATGGCCATTCGCGTCCGGTTTCCAGATCTCGACTACTGGAAAGCGCAGGTCAAGTGCCAAGCCGGGTGTCCGGTCTCGACGGACGCCGGGCGGTACGTCCAGCTCATCGCCGAGGGCCGGGACGAGGAGGCATTCCTCGTCGCCCGCGCGCCCAATCCGTTCGCGTCGATCTGCGGGCGCGTGTGCGCAGCCCCGTGCGAGGACGCCTGCCGCCGCGGCTCGATCGACGCGCCCGTCGCGATCCGCGCCCTGAAGCGCTTCGTCACGGAACAGTACGGCGTCGAATCGCGGCACCCGGGCACGCAGGACAGACTGCTTCGAGAGCCAATCCTGGAAGGGAACCGCTATTCGGGTCACCTTCCGATGCACCCTTCGGGCGCAAAGAAAGATTTCTTAGAAAGTAATATAGGAAAGAAATCGGCCGGTGCTCCCGGTTCCCAGGTCGCGGTGATCGGGGCCGGCCCGGCCGGTCTTTCGGCTGCCCATGATCTCGCGCTCCTCGGCTACTCGGTCACCGTGTTCGAAGCCGCGGGCGAGCCGGGCGGGATGATGCGATTCGGAATCCCGGAGTACCGGCTCCCGCGCACGCTCATCAAGGCCGAGATCGACAAGATCCTCTCCCTCGGCGTGACGCTCCGGCTCGGAACCGCGCTGACGCCGTCGTTCGGCCTCGCGGAGCTGAAAAAGGACGGTTACGAGTCGGTTTTCCTTTCCGTCGGCGTGTCGAAGGGGCGCGACCTGCAGGTCCCGGGCGTCGAGCTGGACGGCGTCGTGAAGGCCGTCGACTACCTCCTGAACGTGAACCGCGGCTTCCGGATGGATCTCGGCCGCCGGGTCGTCGTCATCGGGGGCGGATTCG
>Ga0315271_10000593_pt1 | contig 20515 bp, 15 predicted proteins | sample C3_top_MG_FD_204664 | JGI IMG/M metagenome (GOLD analysis project Ga0315271, IMG submission 204664) | Sediment microbial communities from Yellowstone Lake, YNP, Wyoming, USA - C3_top | ecosystem: Environmental > Aquatic > Freshwater > Lake > Sediment | place: USA: Wyoming | collected 2017-08-01
AACCCGCAGCCGAGCTTCATGGCCTCGTCGATGTCCTGGACCGAGCCCACACCCTGCTCGAGCGCGCGGATGGCGTCGACCATGTAGGGAACGAGCAGGCGGTTCACGATGAAGCCGGGCTTGTCGGTGGCGCGGACGACGGTCTTGCCGATGCCCGTGCCGAACGCGCACATCGCCTCGAAGACGTCGGGGTTGGTGAGGGTGCCGCGGACGACTTCCACGAGCTTCATGAGCGGAACGGGGTTGAAGAAGTGCAGACCCACGAAGCGATCGGCCCGACCCGAGCCCGCGGCCATCTCGGTGATGGAGAGCGAGGAGGTGTTGGACGCGAAGATCGTGTCCTTGCCGCAGATCTTGTTGAGCGCGCCGAAGGTTTCGTGCTTGAGCGCGATGTTCTCGACCACGGCCTCGATGACGATGTCGCAGGGCGCGAGGTCCTCGAGCCTGGTGGTGCCCTTGAGCCGGCCCATGACTTCGGCCTTCTTCTCGGCCGTCATCTTGCCCTTCTCGACCGCCTTGCCGAGGAACTTGTCGATCGCCCCGAGGCCCTTGGCGAGCACCGCGTCGTTCACTTCGCGGACGATGACGTTATGGCCGGCTTCCGCGCACACCTGCGCGATGCCGGAACCCATAAGACCGCAGCCCACGACTCCAACTGTTTTGATATCTGACATGGTTTTCTTTCTTTATCTGGGTCCCGGCGCTTGCCCCCTTCAGGGGGTTCGCCGGGATGTGCAGGGCGTTTCCAATCGCTCAGCCCTGCACACTCTCAATGATCATGGCGATCCCCTGACCGCCGCCGATGCACGCGGTCGCGAGGCCATAGCGGCCCTTGCGACGGCGCAGTTCAAGAGCCACGGTGAGCAGGATGCGCGTGCCCGAGGCTCCAAGAGGATGGCCGAGCGCGATCGCACCGCCATTGACGTTGACCCTGTTGCGATCGAGGCCGAGTTCTCGCTCCACCGCGAGGTACTGGCCGGCAAACGCCTCGTTCACCTCGATGAGGTCGATGTCTTCGAGTTTCAATCCGGCATCCGCGAGCGCCTTGCGCGACGCGGGTGCGGGGCCGATACCCATGATCTCGGGGGGCACGCCCATGACCGCCCAGGACACCACGCGGGCGATCGGCTTGCCGTGACCGCGCGACTTCGAGGTGGAAAGGACCAGGGCCGCGGCGCCGTCGACGATGCCGCTCGCATTTCCGGCCGTCACCATCCCGTCCTTGCCGAAGGCGGGACGGAGCCCGGCCAGCGACTCCATGGTGGTGTCGGCGCGCATGTGATCGTCGTCCTTGATGGCGACGACGTTCTTGCCCTTCTTCACTTCGACGGGGACGACCTCTTCGTCGAACACGCCGCGCGCCTTCGCGGCCGCGGCGGCCTGCTGCGAGCGGAGCGAGAACTCGTCCATGGCCTTGCGGTCGATGCCGTACTTGGCGGCGAGCTTCTCCGCGGTCTGGGCCATGTACAGGCCGCAGTGGGTGTCGAGGAGCGCCACCATGAGGCTGTCTTCAAGTGCGCCCTGGCCGAGCTTGAAACCGTCGCGGGCGCCGCGGATGACGTGCGGAGCCTGGGTCATGTTCTCCATGCCGCCTGCCACCGTCACTTCGGCTTCGCCGAGGAGCATGAGCTGGGACGCGGAGATGACGGATTGAATGCCGGAGCCGCAGAGGCGATTGACGGTAAGCGCGGGCGTCTCGATCGAGAGTCCCGCCTTCAATGCCGAGTGCCGCGCGCCGTACATCGCATCCGCCGATGTCTGCATCGCGTTGCCCATCACCACCTGCTCCACCTCGGCCGCGGGAACGCCGGACCGTTCGAGGGCCGCCTTGATCGCGTGGGCCCCAAGCGCGTTGGCGTTGATGTCCTTGAAGTGGCCGACGTATTCGGCCATGGCCGTTCGTGCGCCGCCCAGGATGAAGATGTCTTTCGTGGCTTTGATGGTAGGGCTCCTTGTGGATGTTGAGGGTGGCGATTCTACCTCGCGGCCGCTTGACGCCCCCGGAATTGCGGGCGTAGCGTGTCATCAAGATGAGGTTCATTTTCACTTCGCGCGCATTCATAGTCCTGGCGTTCGCGGCGACCGTCTTTTCGGCCTGCACGGCGGGCGTCGCCCCCACGGCCACGGCGTCCACGGCGAGCACCGCGGTTCCCAACGCCGCCGATACCGTGGTCGTTTCCACAGACGCCTGGTCCAGCAAACCCGGCGCGGTCTTCGAGTTGTTCTCGGTGGGCGCCAGCTCCCAGCCCACCCGGCTCACGACCTGCACGGGCTGCCAGACCTTGAGCGCCGCTCCGTCGCTCGACCGCAACCGCGTGGCCGTTCGCCGGGTCACCACCGACGCGAACAAGGACGGCCGTCTCGATGAATTCGATCGCGTGACCCTCCTGCTCGTGGACCTCGCGCGTCAGATCGAAGGCCCGTTCCTGCCCGACGGCTGGACGACCAGCGGCGTCGACTGGGCTTCGGACGGGACCTTCCTCGTGCATACCTCTTCGCCCGACGGGCGGCCGGAGGGCCTGTACACCGTCGACGCCAACGGCCAGAACAATCAACTCATCATCTCCGACCCCAACGTGAGAGTGCGCGGAGGCCGGATCCATCCGGCGAAAAACCGCGCGGTCTACGAGCGCATCGAGGGCGTGGGCGCGGGGAGGAGCGCCATCTGGGCCGGCAATTCGAATAGCGGCCAGGCGCAGCTCACCAACAGCGGCATCACCGGCGACCTGCTTCCGAACACGCTCTATCTCGTGGGCTCGGACGCCGGCGCCGACTATTCCCCGGACGGCAACAGCGTGGTGTTCCGCCGTCTGACCTCAATCGCGGTCCCCGGGGGAGCCTGGGACATTCTCGTGGTCCCTGCCGTAGGGGGCACCCCGACGGTCATCGCCTCCGGGTCGAGGTTCCGTTCCGACCCGGACTGGGGCAAGGACGGCATCGTGTTCGCGGAGTCGAACCCGACGAGCGGCGGCACCGACCTCATCGTCATCGACCCGGCCAGCGGCGCCCGCAAGGTGCTCCAGTCGTTCGCGAGCGGCTACAAGGCGACGGCGCCCCGCTGGATCGCCGGCGTCGCCGGCTAGGTCCGCGGAGGTCGCGGGGCGGTGAGAGGGTACAGTCCACGTCCGATGCTCGGGAAGACGATCTCGCACTACCGCATCCTGGGCGAGCTGGGCCGGGGCGGTATGGGAGTGGTCTACGAGGCCGAGGATCCTCGCCTCGGACGACACGTCGCGCTGAAGGTCCTCTCCTCGGACCTGGCGCGCGACCCGCAGGCGGTGAAGGGCTTCGAGCGAGAGGCCCGGGCCGCCTCGGCGTTGAACCATCCGAACATCTGCACCGTCCACGACGTGGGCGATCACGAAGGCACGCCGTTCCTGGTGATGGAGCAACTCGTGGGCATGACGCTCCAGGCCCGGCTGGCGCGGGGACCGCTCGGCGCCGGCGAAACGCTCGAGATGGCCCTGGCCGTCGCTTCGGCGCTCGAGGCCGCGGGTGCCATGGGCATCGTGCATCGGGACCTGAAGCCGGCGAACATCTTCCTCAGCACGAGCGGCATTACGAAGATCCTCGACTTCGGAATCGCCAGGATGGCGGCCGGGCCGCGTGACGCACCCGAGGATGAGCCCACCCGGCCTCGACTGTTCGAGAGCGACACGGGGACCGGCAAGGTTTCCGGAACCCTTCGCTACATGTCCCCCGAACAACTGAGGGGCGAGCCGCTCGATGCCCGGACGGACCTCTTCTCGTTCGGCGTGACCCTGTATGAGGCCACCACGGGGCGGCATCCGTTTGCGGCAGCCAGTCGGGACCTGATCGCCGATGCGATCCTCCATCGCGCCCCCCCCACCCCCGGCGCGGACGGCCTCGGACCGGTTCCGGAATTTCGCGAGTTGATCGAGCGCGCGCTCAAGAAGGACCCGCGCCTCCGCTGGCAGACCGCTGCCGATCTCCGCGCGGAGCTGCTCCACATCCGCAGCCTCCTCGACGCCCCCACCGCGAGGACTTCGGTCGCCGCCTGGACCCCTCCCATAGCACTTCCCGTCTCGATCACCAGTTTCGTCGGGCGGGCCGCCGAACTGCAAAGAGTCGGCGAGGCGCTCGGCCGGGCGCGCCTCGTGACCCTCACCGGACCTGGAGGGACCGGCAAGACCCGGCTCGCCCTGCGCGCGGCGGAACTCGCGGCCCCGCGTTACCCCGACGGGGTCTTCTTCGTAGCCCTGGGTGCTTTGAGCGACCCCGAACTCGTCGATTCCGCGATCGCGCGGGCCGCGGGACTCCGAGAGGTGCCAGGGATCACCCTCGCCGAGCAGCTCACCCGCCACTTCTCTACGCGCGAGGCGCTTCTCGTGCTGGACAATTTCGAACAGATCCTCCCCGCCGGACTCCGGATCGCGGAACTTCTCCAGGAGGCTCCGCGCCTCCAGGCGCTGGTCACGAGCCGGGAACTCCTGCGGCTGAGCGCCGAACTCGAGGTCGCGGTGCCCCCCCTCGGACTTCTCCAGAGGGAGAGCGCCCCGGATTCGGGCGTCCAGGAGACCTCGGAGTCGGTGGCGCTCTTCTGCGAGCGCGCGGCCGCGGTCAAGCCCGGGTTCGTGCTGGGGCCGGAGGATGCGGCGATCGTCGCGGGAATCTGCGCCCGGCTCGACGGGCTCCCCCTTGCCATCGAACTGGCCGCCGCTCGCGTTCGCTATCTGACCCCGACGGCGCTCCTGAAGCGCCTTTCGAATCGACTCGAGCTCCTCACCGGCGGCGCGCGCGATCTTCCCGCGCGCCAGCAGACCCTTCGCCAGGCGATCGGGTGGAGCCACGACCTGCTTTCCTCGGACGAACGGACCTTGTTCTCGCGCCTCGCCGTGTTCAACGGCGGCTTCACTCTGGAAGCAGCCGAGGCGGTTTCGGGCGCCATGGGCCCGCTCGACCTTGGTGTGCTCGACGGCATCGTTTCTCTGGTCGACAAGAGCCTCATCCGCCCGGCGACGGGCGACCAGGGACCGCGCTACTCGATGCTGGAAACGATCCGCGAGTTCGGGATCGAACGCCTGGCGGCGAGCGGCGAGGAGCCGCGCGCGCGCAGAGCGCACGCCGCCCATTTCGCGGGCCTCTCCACCGCGCTGGGACGCGACCTCTTCAGCGCTCGACGCGCCGTCCATCTCAACCAGCTGAGGACGGAACAGGACAACGTCCGGGCGGCGCTCTCCTGGAGCACTTCGGACGGGGGCGACGCTACCCTCGGCCAGATCATCGCCGGAGAACTCCGCCACTTCTGGGTCATGGCGAATTGCCTCTGGGAAGGCGCCACGGCATTGCGTGCCGTCCTCGGTCAGAGGGGACGGGAGCCATCGCGTGAGCGGGCTGTCGCCCTCGCGACCTTCGGCCTCCTGCTCTGGTTCCTGGGCGAACATGAACAGGCCGTGGCCGTCCTCGAGGAAAGCCTGGAACTCCTACGGGGACTGGGGGACGAGGCGGAGATCGCACTCGCCCTCGAGTATCTCGCAGTCGCGAACGAGTCCCGCGGACGGCACGCGGAGGCCCGGCGTCTGATCACGGAGAGCGCTGCGTGCTATCTGAGGCTCGGGGATCAGCACGGTCGCGCTTTCGCCCTGGTGAGCGCGGTCGAACCGGACGATCTCGACGAGGCCCGGCGTGACTGCGAAGAGGCGCTCACGGTTCTGCGCGCTCACGGCGACGAGTGGGGCGCCTCGCGGGCGCTCCGCAACCTCGGCGTCGTGGCCTATCGCGGAGGAGACTTCGCCGAGGCGCGGCGTCGTTTCGAGCAGTGCCTCTCCCTGCAGCGCGAACTCGGCAGTCGATGGCTCATATCCCGTTCCCTCAACACCCTGGGCGACATCGCTCGGTGCGAACAGGATGTCGCTACCGCCCAGGCTCACTATGAGGGAAGCCGGGCCGAGGAGCAGGCCGACGGAAGCCGTGCCAACGCCGTCTGGTCGCTCGCCGGGCTCGGCCACGTGGCCCTCGCGCGTGGGAATCGGGGGCGCGCGGAAGAACTGTTCGTTGAAGCCCTGTCGGTGCGCCCGGTTTCCTCGGAGAAATCCGAGCACGTGGCGTCCGTCCTGGTGGGCCTCGCCGAAACGCGGCGTCTTGCCGGCGACACCGGAGGCGCCGCCGAGGTGCTCCGCGTCCTTGCCCCGTTGATCGATGAAGCGCATCGCCGCATGCCCCCGATCGACGTGACCTTTTACCGCCGCTGCCTCGACGCCATGTCCGCGACCCCGGGGCCTGCCGCCCTCGAGCCCTCGCCCGGCGACCCGTCGCTGACCGATCTGGTGCGCCGGATGTGCGAGACTCCGGCAAAGCGAACTTGAGGGGGGCGACATGATTTCGGACGAGAGCCTTGGCACTCTGACCAGCAGTTTCCGCGGCGAATTGATTCGGCCCGGGGATTCTGGATACGACGCGGCCCGGAAATTGTGGAACGGCATGATCGACCGGCGCCCGGGCCTCATCGCTCGCTGCACTGGTGTCGCCGACGTGGTCCAGGCCATTCGGTTTGGCCGGGAGCACAACCTGGCCACCGCGATTCGCGGAGGCGGTCACAACGTCGCGGGCAACGCGATGTGCGAGGGCGGCCTGGTCGTAGACCTGTCCCCGATGAAAGGCATCCGCGTCGATGCCGCGGCCCGAACGGTTCGCGCCGAGGGCGGAGCGACCTGGGGCGAACTCGATCGAGAGACGCAGATTTTCGGGCTGGCCACCACGGGCGGCCTGATCACGTCCACCGGCATCGCGGGCCTGACCCTGGGCGGGGGCATCGGCTGGCTGATGCGTGCTCACGGCCTGACCTGCGACAACCTGCTCTCCGCCGATGTCGTCACCGCGGAAGGCGAGGCGGTGACGGCGAGCCCCGATCACAACGCCGACCTCTTCTGGGGACTCCGGGGCGGCGGCGGAAATTTCGGGGTGGTGACCTCGTTCGAGTACCGCCTCCACCCCGTCTCGATGGTGATGGGCGGCGTCGTGTTCCATCCCGCGGCCAGGGCGAAGGAGCTGATGCGCTTCTATCGCGACTTCGTGCGGACTGCGCCCGACAGCCTCACCACGATGATGGTGTTCCTGACCGCCCCCCCGGCCCCGTTTCTCCCCACCCACCTGCACGGCCAGCCTCTCGTCGCCATCGCGGCCTGCGGCCTCGACCCCGGGCCTGATGGCGAGAAGGCGGTGCGCCCCCTGAAGGAATTCGGGCCGCCCCTCGTGGACCTCGTCGGACCGATGCCGTATGCCGTGATTCAGGGCCTGAACGACCCGTCCGCCCCGGCCGGAATCCGCTCCTACTGGAAGTCGGAGTACCTTCGCGAGCTGTCGGATGAGGCCATCGCGGCATTCACAGCCGGCATGTCACGCGCGACTTCTCCGATGTCGCAGATCCACATCCACCATCTGGGGGGCGCGGTGGCGCGGGTCGCGGCCGAATCGACCGCGGTTCCCCAGCGCTCCGCCGCGTTCGTGAGCAACGTCATCGCCATGTGGCCCGAACTAAAGGACGACGCCCAGGAGATTGCCTGGGCACGCGGGGTCTGGGAGACGCTCCGTCCCCTCGGCACCGGCGCCTACGTGAATTTCCTCGGCGACGAAGGCGAGGAGCGCGTGCGCCTTGCCTACGGCGAGGCGACCTACGCGCGCCTCGCCGCGCTCAAGCGGAAGTACGACCCAACCAACTTCTTCCGCCTGAATCAGAACGTGCGCCCGGCTTAGGCCTCTCCGAACAACTTCGGGTCGTACGCGACGATGCGACCCATAACCGCGGAGGCCGCGACGGTGAGCGGCGAGGCGAGGTACAACGCCCCCGGGCCGGAACGATTCTGGTAGTTGCGGTTGATCGCGGAGACCGTGACCTGCTGCTTGTTCTCGGAGATCCCCGGCCCGCAGCCAATGCACGCGCCACACCCCGGCTTGATGACCTTCACCCCCGTCTTCGCGAAGACGTCGAGGTAACCCTTCGCGGTGGCGTAGGCCTCGACCGACTCCGATCCGAACTGGATGAAGAAGTTCACGTTCTCCGCCACGCGCTTCCCCGCGGCCAGGGCCCGGGTCATGACCCGCGCATACATGTCGAGGTCCTCTTCTTTCCCCGCGGTGCAGGAGCCGCCATACGCGATGTCGATCCGCACCTCGCCGATCTCGCGGATGAGCGCGCCATTCGTGGGATCGGACGAGATACCCTTCGCGGCGTCGCCCGGAGTGGCCACCATGGGCTCGATCGACGACAGATCCACGGTGTGAATACCGCCCACGTACTGAGCCCCCGGGTCGGGCCCGACGATTTGCGAGCGAAGCTTCGCGGCATCCGCTCCGGGGCGATGGGCCACGATCCAGTCGACGGTCGACGCATCCCCTTCGAACACTCCTGCCTTGGCCGCGCATTCCGTCGCCATGTTGGCCATGGTCGCGCGCTCGTCGGGTGAGAGCGACGCGAGCCCCGGGCCGCCGAACTCCATCACGAGGTCGAGCGTCTTCCCGGGCTTCGCGTATTCCTTGAGGATGAAGAGCATCACGTCCTTCGCGGTGACGCCCGGGCGAAGGGCGCCCGCGAGCTCGAAGCGGATCGAGCCCGGCGTCTCGATGAAGGTAATCCCCGAGTAGACGAGCGCCGCATACTCCGTGGCGCCGACGCCGTACGCGAGGGAATTCAGCGAGCCGCCCATGCAGGTGTGCGAGTCGGTGGCCTGGATGAAGTCACCCGGCTCGATCATCTTCTCCCGCGCCACGGTGTGGCAGATTCCCGGCGAGACCCCGTCCTTCGCCAGGAACGCGCGCAGACCCGTCGCGGCCTGGAACGCGCGCTGACGCTCGCTCTGCTCAATGAGCTTCGACCGGAACTTCGCGTAGGTCGGCATGTCCTGCGCGTAGAGCATGTGGTCTTCGAAGACCGCGAACTTCGAAGGGTTCTTGAGCTTGTAGCCCTTCCCGTACTCCTCGGTGAGGAAGTAATCGACCTGGGCGGACGTGAAGTCGTGGGAAAAGCCCCCGTCAACATTCACCGCCACCGCGTCGCCGGGCTTGATGGCCGCGGGCTTCGCCGGCGTCGCGATCCGTGAAAGCAGGATCTTCTCCGCGATGGCCATGGGCCGCGCCGAGGTAGAGGGCACCGGCAGTTGGGCCTCGCCCTTCGCCACCGCGCGGGTGAACGCGAAGAGGCCTCCCGCCTCGATGATGAGCCGCGTGACCGGATCGCGGCCGGTCATGAACGCTTCGAGCGGAACGCCTTCGCCCGCCTGCAGTTCGATCAGGACGTCGTGCCCCGCCATCAGGACTCCCGAATTGATGTTGTTCCGCGCATGGATCGGCGCGAAACCGTCGGCGATGGCGATGCGGATCCCCGCGTACTTCTCCGCCTGCACGGCCTGCTCGCGCGACGATCCGACGCCCTTCCGCTTGCCCGAGACGATGACCTCGAAATTGCCGTCGATCAGCGCGTTATCCCAGAAGAGACGCTCGCCATTCACCGTGATCCCGGCATAGGCGCTGCGCGCCAGCGCGTCCGGCCGATAGTCGAAACAGGCCCACGCCGGAGCCATGGCGTCGGTGTTGATGTCGTCCATCAGGTCCTCGACCCTGACGTCTTTCATTTGAAGATCCAGCTCGCCACGAAGCTGCTTTCGGACGGTCTCCGGATCCTTCGTGAGAAAGAGAATGCGCTTCCCCGGGGTCAGACGAACGGTCGTATCGGCCATGCAGGAATGCTACTTGAGCCCATCCGGCGGGCCGCACCTCCCGCGGCGCACGCGAGGCCTACCGGTCCGCGGTTGGCGCCTGGGTCGTCATTGCGAGGAGCCACTCCGTTGGTACCGCGAGCGCGCAGCCTGGCCACGAAGCAACCCCATCCCCCCACTACCAACCCGGGGTGTTTCTCCCAAACGTCACGTCCGAAGGACGTCAGTGGCTCGCAATGACGACCCCGCAGCCTTCCGGCGCGATCACCTGCTTCGGACCTCGCTGCTGGACTAGTTCTCCCATGTCGATCAGGCCCCGGCCGCAGGGCGCCGCTTCGGGCACTGTCACAGGCCCGGGGCTAGATGACGAGGGGGCCGACGAAATGCTGCTCGAACAGTTCGCGCGACCGGCGGGCCCCGTCCTCGGAGAGGTGAACCGACTTCGCCTTCCCCACCGGGTTGCCGATCCAGCCGCGATCATGGAGCCTCTTCAGCACGTCCCACGAGTGTCCCTTCCAGGAGCGAACCTCGCCGTGCCCCTCCGTGAAGGTGGTGAGGTGCATCAGGGCCAGGGTCATCTCCTCGACCTTGTCCCAGTCGATCGATCGATCCAGGTTGTTCATCGGAGTTCCTCCCCGAACATGTCCGGCTCGTAGGCGACAATCCGGCCCATGACCGCGGACGCCGCCACGGTGAGGGGCGAAGCGAGATACAAGGCTCCGGGGCCGGAACGATTCTGGTAGTTGCGATTGATCGCGGAGACCGTGACCTGGGACTTGTTCTCCGAGATCCCCGGCCCGCAGCCGATGCACGCGCCACACCCCGGCTTGATCACCTTGACCCCCGTCTTCGCGAAGACGTCGAGGTAGCCCTTCGCGGCCGCGTAGGCCTCGACCGACTCCGAGCCGAACTGGATGAAGAAGTTCACGTTCTCCGCCACGCGCTTCCCCGCAGCCAGGGCCCGGGTCATGACCCGGGCGTACATGTCGAGGTCGTCTTCCTTCCCCGCAGTGCAGGAGCCGCCATACGCGATGTCGATCCGGACGTCACCGATGTCGCGGATCAGCGCTCCGTTCGTCGGGTCGGACGGGATTCCCTTCGCGGCGTCTCCGGGGGTCGCGACCATGGGCTCGATAGCGCTCAGGTCGATGGTGTGAACGCCGCCGACATACGTGGCACCCGGGTCGGGGCGCACCATCTGCGAACGCAACCGCTTCGCGTCCGCGCCCGGCCGATGCGCCACGATCCACTCGATCATCGCTTCGTCGCCCTCGAAGACTCCGGCCTTCGCCGTGCATTCGGTCGCCATGTTCGCGATGGTCGCTCGCTCGTCCGGCGAAAGGGCCGAAAGCCCCGGACCGCCGAACTCCATCACGAGATCGAGCGTGTTCCCCGGCTTCGCGTATTCCTTCAGGATGAAGAGAATCACGTCCTTCGCGGTGGCGCCCGGGCGAAGCGCGCCCTGGAGTTCGAAGCGAATGGAGCCCGGAGTCTCCGTGAACGTGATGCCCGAGTAGACGAGCGCCGCGTACTCGGTGGCGCCCACACCGTAGGCGAGCGAGTTGAGCGATCCGCCCATGCAGGTGTGCGAGTCGGTGGCCTGGATGAACTCGCCCGGTTCGATCATTTTTTCCCGCGCCACGGTGTGGCAGATGCCCGGCGAGACGCCGTCCTTCGCGAGGAACGCGCGGACGCCCGTGGCTTCCTGGAAGGCGCGCTGCCGCTCGCTCTGTTCGATGAGCCTGGGCCTGAACTTCGCGAGCGACGGCATGTCCTGGGCGTAGAGCATGTGGTCTTCGAACACCGCGAACTTCGCAGGGTTCTTGAGCTTGTAGCCCTCTCCATATTCCTCGGTCAGGAAGTAGTGCACCTGCGCCGAGGTGAAGTCGTGCGAGAAGCCGCCGTCGACGTTCACCGCCACCGCGTCGCCCGCCTTGAGTGCCTTGGGCTTCGCCTCGGTGGCGATGTGCGAGAGCAGGATCTTCTCCGCGATGGTCATGGGCCGCGCGGTCGTGTCGGGCACGGGAAGTAGCACTTCACCCTTCGCCACCGCGCGGGTGAAGGCGAAAAGCCCCCCGGCCTCGATGATGAGCCGCGTCACCGGATCCCGGCCGGTCATGAAGGCCTCGAGCGGGACCTCTTCGCCGGCCTGAAGCTTGAGCAGGACATCGTGCCCCGCCATCAGAACGCCGGAGTTGATGTTGTTCCGCGCGTGGATCGGCGCGAAGCCATCGGCGATCGCGATACGGATGCCCGCATACTTCTCCGCCTGCACCGCGGTTTCGCGCGAGGAGCCGACGCCTTTTCTCTTTCCGGAGACAATGACCTCGAAGTTCCCATCGATGAGCGCGTTGTCCCAGAACAGACGCTCGCCATCCACGGTGATCCCGGCATACGCGCTGCGGGCGAGAGCCTGTGGCCGATAGTCGAAACAGGCCCAGGCCGGCGCCATGGCGTCGGTGTTGATGTCGTCCATCAGGTCACAGACCCTGACGTCCTTCATCTCGAGGTTCAACTCACCGCGGAGCTGGCGACGGACGGTCTCGGGATCCCTGGTGAGGAAGAGGACGCGCTTGCCCGGGGTCAGTCGAATCCGGCGATCCGGCATCAGGATGTCTTGATCTCCCGCTTCCAGGCGGCGATGGTGTCGACCGGCATCGGCTGCCCGCGCGAGTTCATCACGAAGCGCACGATCTGCTCGACCTCATCGTCGGTCATCACGCGGTCTCCCTCCTTGGCCGCGCGGAAGACCTCGGTCACCAGGTTCTCATCGGGCTCGATGCCGTGCTCGACCAGCCAGTACACGACGTTCGACACCCCGGACATGAAGCCGATGTCGATCTTCTGGCGCGTGCCCACCATGGCCGCGGGCACACCCGAGTAGATTCGGTCGGCGAGCCATCCGTCGTCCTTCTTCTTGGCCTTGATGATCGCGGCCGCGTGCACCCCGGTGGCGGTGCGAAAGGCGTCGGTGCCGAACACCGGGTAGTTCGAGGGAATCGGGAGGCCGGTGGCTTCGCTCGCCACGTCGACGTACTTCCGCAGCGGCTCGAGGTCTGAATTGATGTAGCCCATCAGCCGCAGGTTCACGAGGAGCTGATCCATCGAGCAGTTCCCCACCCGCTCGCCCACGCCCAGGGCGGTGGCGTGGACGCGATCGGCTCCCGAGGTCATGGCCGTGATGGTGTTGATCACGGCGAGGCCGCGGTCGTTGTGGCCGTGCCAGTCGACCTTGATGTCCTCGCCGGTCTCGTGAATGAGTTGCCGGACGTAGGGGATCAGGTTGCGAACCCCGCGCGGCGTGATGTGGCCCACGGTGTCGGTGATGCACACCCGGCTCGCCCCCGCCTCGATCGCCGTCTTGTACAGGCGCCTGATGGTATCCGGCGCGGCCCTCGTGGTGTCCTCGGTCACGAACGTCACCGGGAGTCCGCGCGACACGGCCAGCGACACCGCGTCCTCGGTGAGCTTCAGCATGTGGTCGAGCGACCACTCTTCCGCATACTGACGGATCGCCGAACTGCCGATGAACGCGCAGGCTTCGATGGGCATGCCCACGACATCGGCGATCTCGATCAACGCGTTCACATCGGCCAGAGCGGTACGCACCGCGCAGTTGGGAACGATGGCGAGGTTCGCCCGCTGGATCTCGCGGCAGAGTTCGATGATGTCGGCGCGGGCGCGCGGCCCCGCCCCGGGCAGGCCGAGGTCGGCGGCGTGAATCCCGAGCTGCGCCATCAGGTGAAGCAGCTCGATCTTCTTCCCGATGGGAGGGTCGCGCACCGACGGCGACTGCAACCCGTCGCGCAGGGTCTCGTCGTTGAGCTCCACGGTGGTCTCGCGGTGCGGGTAACCGGTGCCGGCGATGTTCCAGTCGTAGATGTATTGATTGACGCCGTTACGCTCGGCCATGGACAACCTCCATCGCCCTGAACGCACCTTTCACCTGCCAGAACCGTCTACAGGTGGTGCACCGGACCGCCGCCCGCGATCGCCGAATGCAAGGTGCGCCTTACATACACCGGGATCATATCCTGACGCCAGGCCGCGTCACCGGGCATGTTGGTCAGGGTGCGGCAGCGACGGCGCGCCATCTCGGCCACGTCCAGCACGGCCTTGTCGAACTCCGGTGTACCGGGTCGAATGCCCCGCAGATTGTCGGCTTCCGTGACCCGGCGGGGCCGGGCGGCGAGGGCCGTGAGCACGAGTTCGGCGCGTTCGATGACACCGGCGCCATCGAGATCGATCCGCGCGGCCACCCCGAGCAACGGGAAGTCGATGGAGCCTCGCTCGCGCAGTTTGCCGTAGGCGCCGCGATGTCCCGGGGGTGTCTTTGGAATACGGATCGAAACCAGGATCTCACCGGGGAGCATCCTCCGATTCACCACACCATCCGCGACCCAGAAGTCCTCGACGGGAACCACTCGCCCGCCGGAAGCGCCCTCGATCTCCAAAGAGGCGCCGAGGGTCATGAGCGCGGGCGCGGTGTCGGCAGCGGCGGCAGCAACGCAGCGCGCGCCGCCTTTCACCACGTGGCAGGCCGTACCGTCCTTCTTGAGACAGAACCCGAGCGCGGTGCGCCAGAAGTGGGTCTGGTTGTAGTACTGGCAGCGCGTGTCGAGCAGCACGTTCCCGCCGATGGTGCCCGCGCGGCGGAGTTGCGGGCCGGCGATCAGACTCGCGGCCTGGGCGAGGCAGGGCGCTCGCTCGCTCACCATCTTCGATGCGGCCACGTCCGCGATCGTGGTCATGGCCCCGATGACCAGGGAACCGTCGGCGTCCACGCTAATACCGCGGAGGGCCTCGATCCGTCCGAGCGACACCACGAACGCGGGCGTCACGAGTTCGTGCTTCAGGTTGGGCAGAAGGTCGGTGCCTCCGGCCAGGACCACCGCGGTCGGTCCGAGGTCTTTGAGCAGGCGCGCGGCCTCGGAAACCGAAGCCGGCTGACGAAGCTCGAACCGGGGCAGCCGCAGCATCAGCGAGTTCCCGCGGCCAGGGCCGGCTCGCTCTTCGCTGCTGCCGATTCGCGCGCGCGCAACGCCTCCAGCACTCGGCCGGGCGTGAAGGGCAGGCGGCGCAGGCGAATCCCCACCGCGTCGAACACCGCGTTGGAAATGGCCGGGATCGACGGGTGCAGCGGCCCTTCGCCCGCCTCCTTCGCGCCGTAGGGACCCTCGGGGTCGAGGCTCTCCACGATCAACGAGTGGAACGCGGGCGTATCCAGGGAAGTCGGAATCCGGTAGTCGAGGAGCGACGGCCCCTTGTGCAGACCGGAGGGATGCACGTCGTGGTTCTCCATGAGCGCCTCGGCGACGCCCATGTACGCCGAGCCTTCCATCTGGCCCGCGACCAGCATGGGATTGAGGGCGCGTCCGCAGTCGTGCGCGATCCAGACGTTGTGACAGGTGATCCGGCCGGTCTCGACATCCACCGAGACTTCGACCGCGTGTGCGGTGAACGAGTAGGCCGGCGACGCGCCGATGGTTCCGCCGCGGTAGTCGCCGCCGAGCGTCGGCGTGTTGTAAGCGCCGGTGGCGCCGAGCGTGTCGAACTTCTCCTCGGCGAGACAGATGGCCTCGGCTGCCTTCATCGTGCGGGAGGCGTCCTGAAGATCCATCACCACGCCGTCGACGAAGCGCACGCGCGCCGCGTCCACCTGCCATTTCGCGGCCACCGCCTGCACGAGTTGCGGGCGAATCTTGCGGCAGGCGTCGATGAGGGCGTTGCCCACCATGAAGGTCTCGCGGCTTGAATACGCGCCGAGGTCCACGGGGCACAGGTCGGTGTCGGCCGAGACCACGCGCACCTGGTCGAGAGCGAGGCCCAGTTCCTCGGCGACGAGGTACTGCGCCACGGAGTTCGAGCCCTGGCCGATGTCGTTGGCGCCGCTGAAAACGGTCACGAGGCCGGACCGGTCGATCTTCAGTTGAACCGCGGCCTGCGGCATCGGGTTCGGGTAGATCGGATAGTTGGTTCCCGAGATGTACATGGAGGCGGCGACGCCCAGCCCGCGTCCGTAGCCGAGCCGCCCTCGCCGCGAGGTCCAGCCGCTCTCCTTCTCCACGAAGTCGAGGCACTTCGCGACTCCGTTGGATGTGATGCGTTGTCCGTTCACCGTGGTGGCGCGGGCACCGATCAGGTTGCGACGGCGGATCTCGATGGGATCCAGCTTCAGCTTTTCCGCCAGCTCATCGAGCTGCACCTCGAACGCGAAACGCGGCTGCACCGATCCGTGGCCGCGCTTGGGACCACAGGCCGGCTTGTTGGTGAAGACACGCGTGGAGTCGAACCGGTAGGCCGGGAAGTCGTACGGTCCGGTGAGCAGCTGGCCCGCGTAATAGGTGGTGACGAGGCCGAAAGAGCTGTAGGCGCCGCCGTCGATCACGATCTTCGCGTCGACCGCGGCGAGACGCCCGTCGCGGGCGGCCCCCGTCCTGTAGCGCATGTGCATCGGGTGGCGTCCCCGGTGCGTGTAGAAGACCTCTTCGCGCGTATACAGCAGCTTGACCGGGCGGCCGGTCAGCATCGAGAGCTTCGCGGTCACGAACTCGAGGCTGAAGGGATCCGACTTGCCGCCGAACGCGCCACCAAGGCAGGGCTGGATCACGCGGATGCGATGCGCGGGGATGCCGAGCACATGGGCGAGCGTCCGGTGCACGTAGTGCGTGATCTGGGTCGATGACCACACGGTCAGGACGCCGTCCGCCCCATACCGCGCCACCGCGCAGTGCGGCTCGATGGGCGCGTGAGTCGTGCCGTGGAAGAAGTAATCGCCCTCCACCACCGCGTCGGCCCCCGAAAGAGCCGCGTCCACCTCGCCGAAGGACAGGTGCACGTGCTTCGAGATGTTGCCGGTCTTGTGGTCCTCGTGGATGGACGGATCGTGACGGCTCAGGCTTTCGAAGGGATCGATGTACGCGTGCAGCGGTTCGTACTCGACGCGGATCAGCTTCACCGCGGCGTTCGCGGTGTCCTCGTCGATGGCCGCCACCGCGGCCACCGGCTCACCCACATGCCGAACCTTCCCCACCGCGAGCGCCGTCTCGTCCTGGGTCCAGGGAAGGATGCCGTACTTCACCGGCAGGTCCTCGCCGGTGATCACGCCGAGCACTCCCGGAAGCTGCCGGGCCCTTTCGGCGTCGATGCCGGAAATGCGCGCGTGCGCCTGCGTGCTCCTCAGCAACTTCGCGTGAAGCATGCCGGGAAGCACGATGTCGTCGGTATAGACCGCGGCCCCGGTGGCCTTGGCCAGACCATCGACCTTGCGCGACCTTCGCCCCACGTGGCGGAACTCGCCCCACGGAGGCTCGATGCCGTGAATGTCGCGCGCCGCCATGTCAGGGAGTTTCCTTCGAAGCCACCGCGGCCGCGAGCAGAACCGCCTGCAGGATCTGGGTGTAGCCGGTGCACCGGCACAGGTTGCCGGCGAGCGCGCTGCGAACCTCAGCCTCGGTCGGGTTCGGGTTCGCGTGGAGCAGGGCGCGGGCGGAAAGCATCGTCCCGCTCTGGCAGAAGCCGCACTGCAGCGCTCCGGTCCGGTCGAACGCCTCCTGCACCGGATCGGCGCCGGAGCCCCCCGCGGCGAGGTGAGCCGGCATGAGCCCTTCGATGGTGGTGACGGCCCGCCCCTCGGCCTCCCGCGCCAGCATCAGGCACGAGATCATCGGCTCCCCGTCGACCAGAACCGTGCAGGCGCCGCAGTCGCCCTTGTCGCATCCCTGCTTGGAGCCGGTGAGGCCGAGCCGGTAGCGCAACACTTCCAGCAACGTCCAGTGATCGGGCGCGTCCACCTCGTGAACATCCCCATTCACGGTGAGTTGCATGGCGGTCATTCTCCTCCCTAACCGGTCCCGTGGGAAGCGCCCGTCCCCGGCCCTCTTATGAGGTCTTGAGGCGCTCGAGGATCGCGGCCGCGGATTCGCGGGTGCCAAGAAGGCCCCCGATGTCCTGGGTGGTCTGCTTCGCCTGGACCGCGCCGAAGATCGCGGCATCGATGCGCCCGGCCTCCTCTTTCCAGCCGAGGTGAGCGAGCATGAGGGCCGCCGTCGAGATGGCCCCGATCGGGTTCGCGATGTTCTTCCCCGCGATCGGAGGCGACGAGCCGTGAACGGGCTCGAAGAGCGAGATCTTCCCCGGATGGATGTTGCCCGACGCGGCCATGCCCAGGCCGCCCTGGAGGCCGGCCGCGATGTCGGTGACGATGTCGCCGAACATGTTCGAGGTCACGATGACTTCGAACTGCCGCGGGTCGCGGATGAGCTGAAGCGAGAGATTGTCGACGTACATGTGGGAGGCCGCGATCTCCGGGTACTCGGCCTTGACCTCCTTGAACACGCGCTGCCAGAGGTCGTGGGCGTGAATCAGCACGTTCGACTTGTCCGACATCAGGACTTTCTTCCGGCCGGTGGCGCGCGCGAACTCGAAGGCGTGCCGGATGATCCGCTCGACGCCCTTGCGCGTGTTGAGGTCGATGTCGGTCGCGACTTCGTCGGGCGTTCCCTTCTTGAAGTTGCCGCCCATCATCACGTAGAGGCCCTCGGTGTTCTCGCGGAACACCACGAAGTCGACGTCTTTCGGCTCCACTCCCTTCAGCGGGCAGAGGTGCGCGTCAAGCAGCTTCACCGGCCGATGGTTCACGTACAGATCCAGGCCGAAGCGCATGCCAAGCAGGATGTCCGCAGCGTGCCGGTTGTCGGGCACGCGCGGATCGCCCATGGCGCCAAGGAGGATGGCATCGAAGTTGTCGGCCAGCATCTTCAGGCCGTCCTTCGGCATGCTGACCCCGGTCTTCAGGTAGCTGTCGGCGTTCCAATCGAAGGGAGTGAGGGCGACCTTGCGGCCCGACCCCGCGGCCACCGCCAGGAGCGCGGCGCACGCCTCGCGGATGACCTCGACCCCGATCCCGTCTCCGGGCACGACCGCGATCCGCAGATCCTTCACCAAGGCGATCCGCCTACCGGACGAAGTGCATGATCCAGGAGCCCACGATCGTGGACCCCACGAACGCCGCGAACATCTTGGCCGCGGAAATGGCCCGTTCCCGCGGCGCGTTCTCGGAGAGCGTGCCCATGGCCACCGAGGCGAAGCCGGAAAAGATGAAGAGGGCGACGAGGTGCGATTCGAGGAAGGCCATGGCGCTAGTGCTTCCGCCCCGCCGCGATATCGAAGGCGTCGAGGGCCACGAGGATGTTCAGCAGCCCCGCGACCTCGGTGAAGGTGCTGCCGTACTCGAACGTGGCCCGGGTGATCAGGCCCGGGTCCTGGCCGAGGCCGAGGAATCGCGCGAGAAAGTAGGGCGCTCCCACCACCACCTGGGCGGTCGAGCGGACCACCGCGAGGGGATCGTCGAACCCGACGTGGAACTGGAGCCTCGCGCCGTAGAGCACGCCGAAGCAGAAGAGGCCGAGAATGCAGACGAAGTAGATGGCGGCTCGGCCCCGACTCTTCACGAGGACGTGTCCGGCGCCGGGCATGAGCAGACCGGCGAAGCCGGCGAACCAGGGAAACAAGCGCTACTCTTCCGGTGTCTCGTCGAGCGTCCCCATGTCGCCTTCCTTGTGCATGTACTTGATCGCATGCTTCATGAGCAGAAGGTTGGGCGCGCCGCGGCGGTGCAGTTTGATGGCGCTCTCGTCGTACCACTCGATCACACCCATCAGCTTCTCGCCGTCGAGGGTGACCACCACCATGGGCGTCTTGCCGGCCATCTGCTTGACGTAGTAGAAGGCCTCGGCCGCGGTTTCCACCGGCGGCGCCTTCTTCCGTTTGTCGGACACCGCCTGACGGGCAGCCGACATATCGGGGCGAATCAGTTTGCGGTTGATCGACATGGCGCAGGCAGTTTAGCAGCAGGGGCCGGGCATGCCCGGCCAGCTTCGAACTTGGTGATTGCGGCCCGCGGCCTTGCCCGAGCCCTGCTCGCGCAGCGGAGGGCGCTAAGGTCGTCATTGCGAGCCGGGCAGGTCCTCCGGACGTGACTTAGGGGAGAAACCGACCACCGTCATTGCGAGGGCCCGGTCCGTCCGAAATGGCCCGAAGCAATCTCGCGGGCTTGGTAGTGGTGGCCCGCGGGGCCAAGCGCTGAGGATGGGCTCGCGGCACCGGGGAGCGCGCAGCCTGGCCTCGGGCCACGCCTCCTGCGTCGGCACTGGAATACCGGAACGATGGAATCGTGTGCCTCCTTAGTCGGCTCGCTGATCGCGAACTTTTGCAGACGGACTGCGGCGACTCGCGATCAACGCCCCGTCGCCTGCGACCCATCTCAGCGCCAGGCCCCGCTCCATCTCAGGACCCAGGCGCCACCTTCGAAAACCGCCTGAAATGGGCCGCACTCGGACGGGTTTCTCAGCAGCGAATTTACGGACTTCGTCCGTGACTTTGGTCAGAAACCCCGCCTCGTCACCCCGGCGGAAGCCGGGGTCCAGGCGAAGTCGAAAAGTGCCCAATATGGGGTGTTTATGGGGTTGTTTCTTGGCAGGAGCCACTCCCTTGGTAGCGCAACGAAGCAACCCCGTGGAGCCACTACCAAGCCTGGTAGTGGTTGGCGGGGGTTGCTTCGGCCCCGTACCAACGGACAGGGGCCTGCTGAGAAACCCTTGCGAGTACGCCCATTTCAGGCGGTTTTTCGAAGGCGTGCTTGGACCCAGAGATGGAGCGGGGCCGGGCGCTGAGATGGGTCGCTGGCGACGGGGCGTTGATCGCGAGTCGCCGCAGTCCGTCTGCAAAAGTTCGCGATCAGCGGTGGAGTAGGGCGCTGGCGCGGTATCCCGTAGGCAAGGTCTTGGCTGTATCCGCCGTTTCCAGCTTCGTGCCCGTTTAGACCCGACCGTAGACCCGTTTCC
>Ga0315271_10000594_pt1 | contig 20507 bp, 23 predicted proteins | sample C3_top_MG_FD_204664 | JGI IMG/M metagenome (GOLD analysis project Ga0315271, IMG submission 204664) | Sediment microbial communities from Yellowstone Lake, YNP, Wyoming, USA - C3_top | ecosystem: Environmental > Aquatic > Freshwater > Lake > Sediment | place: USA: Wyoming | collected 2017-08-01
GACGCCAAGTTCGGCGGCGATGATGTGCGACAGCGTGGTCTTGCCCAGGCCCGGCGGCCCGAACAGCAGCACATGGTCGAGCGCCTCGCTGCGCATCTTGGCCGCGCCGATGAAGATCTCGAGTTGCTCGCGGGCCTTCAACTGGCCGATGTACTCGGCCATGGCCTTGGGTCGGAGCGCGCGTTCGATGGCCTCTTCGTTGGGCGATGCAGGCGCGCCGCTGACCACGCGCCGCAGCGTCGGTCCACTGCCGCCGAGTTCGTCGGTCTGGATCGTCATGACCGCGATTATCGGTTGGCGTCGTTATGATGAGGCCGATGAAACACCGACTCCTGTTTGCGCTGGCCTTGGCCGGCAGTCTGGCTGCGGCGGCGGCCGCCGCCGCGCAGGACTTCCAGCTCGGCCCGCTGAAGATCGATCGCCCGTGGGCCCGTCCCACGGTCCCCGGCCAGAGCACGGGTGGGGGCTTCCTCAGTGTTCATAACAGCGGCAGCAAGCCCGATCGCCTGCTGGGCGCGAGCTCGCCGGCCGCGGCCGCGGTCGAGGTGCACGAGATGCGCATGGAAGGCGACGTCATGCGCATGCGCGAGATCAAGGCGCTCGAACTGCCTGCGGGCAAGCTCGTCACGCTCGCGCCGGGCGGCTTGCACCTGATGCTGACCGGGTTGAAGGCACCGCTCAAGGCGGGCGACCAGCTGCCGGTCAGGTTGCGCTTCGAAGTTGCTGGCGAGATCGACGTGGTCTTTCGCGTCGAGAATAAACCTGTGCCTGCCGCCGAAGCGCACAAGCATTGATCAGCGCGACAGTGTCTTCAGAGCCAGCTTGATGCCATCGGCAACGCCGATCTCGGCAGGCAGCGACCTCAGGGCTGACGCTGCATCGCGGTCGTTGTAGCCGAGCGCCACCAGGGCCTGCACGATGTCGCCTTGCGCGTCGCTCAAGGTGCTGGCCGGTACGGCCAGGTCGGGGCCGAGCTTGCCCTTCAACTCGAGCAGCAGGCGCTCGGCTGTCTTCTTGCCGATGCCGGGCACCTTGACCAGGCGGCCCGCCTCCTGCGCCGAAATGGCTTGCGCCAGCTCGGTAACCGACAGGCCGGACAGGATCGACAGGGCCGTGCGCGGTCCGACGCCGCCGATCTTTATCAACAGCCGGAACGTCGAGCGCTCGTCGACGGTGAGAAAACCGAACAGCTGCTGCGCGTCTTCGCGGACCACGAAGTGGGTCAGCAGCGTGATGCGTTCGCCCAGTGCGGGCAGGTTGTAGAAGGTGCTCATCGGCACATCGACTTCGTAGCCGACGCCACCGGCGTCGAGCAGCAGCTGCGGCGGCGCCTTTGCGGCCAGAGTGCCCGTGAGACGGCCGATCATTGGCGACTCGGGCCAGCGCCGGGCCGCTCCCAAGCGGCCCTATCCCTTCTTCGGGGGCGCGAGCACAGCGAGCTTGGAGCCGTCATTTCATCGACGGAACAAGCCCAGGCGCTGCGCCTCGAGCGCGGCCTCGGCGCGCGAGCTGACGTTGAGCTTGCGATAGATCTGCTTGACGTAGTCGGCGATTGTGTGGCGCGACAGGCCCAACTGCACGCCTATCTCGGGCAATGTGTAGCCCTTGGCCACGCGCAGCAGGACCTCGCTCTCGCGGTCGGTCAGAGAAACATGGGGCAGCAGGTCGGGCTGCTGCGGTTTGGTCTGGGTGGCGAAATAGGCAATCACGCGGCGCGCGATCGACGGCGAGAGCGGAGGCTCACCCTGCGCCATTCGCTGCAGCTGTTCGATGATCAACTCGCGTGCCTGCTCCTTGAGGATGTAGCCGAAGGCCCCGGCCTGCAGCGCCGGAAACAGGTGCTCGTCGTCGTCGTGGATGGTGACCACCACCGACTGGCAATCGCTCTGCGTCTCGCGCAGCTTCTCGACCACCTTGACGCCCGAGCCGTCGGGCAGACCCAGGTCGACCAGCGCCAGATCGAACTTGATCGCCGAGACCAATTCGATCGCATCGTGCACCCGCGCCGCCTCGGATATCTGGCCGTCGGGGAAGACCTGCATCACCAGCGTCTTCAACCAGGCGCGAATTTCCGGCAGGTCTTCGAGCAGCAGGATGGTCTTCATGGTGCGCCTTTGCGGGGCCCGGAAAAAGGGCCCATTGAATGCTACCAGCGACTCAGGCCTGGGGGGTCTGCGGTTCCAGCGGCAGCGTGAGACGGATCACGGTTCCGTAGCCGGGGCCGGACTCGACCAGACACTGACCGCGCAGTTGTTTGGCGCGGTGCTTCATGCTGGCCATGCCGTGGCCGCGATCGAGCTGGCCGTCGAGCTCGAGCGGAATGCCGCTGCCGTTGTCCTGGATCGCAAGCTGGAAATCTCCGTTTTGGATCAGGCAGCGGATCGAACAGCGCGAAGCACCACTGTGTTTGATGATGTTGCTGACGGCTTCGCGCAGGATGCGCGTGGTCTGCACGTAGGCACGCGCTGACAGCCTTTGCGGCAGATCTTCTGTGGGCGCGCTCCATTCGCTCTCGACTCCGGTTTGCGACAGCCGCCCGACGACCTCGGCGCGCCAGTCGCCCAGTGCGTCGATCAGCTTGACCGACTTGCCGGTCAGGCCGCGCACCGACAGGCGCATTTCTTCGAGTGCTTCGCGAGCCAGCGTGGAGATGCGTTCGCTGTCACTGGTGTGGACAATGGTCAGCAGCTTGGCGCCGAGGTCGTCGTGCAGGTCGGCGGCAATTCGTTTCCTCTCCTGATGCGTGACCTGCTCGACACGCAGTTCGACCATCTCGGCATAGGTCTTTTCCATTGCCGCACTGGCCTCGCGCGCACGATCCCCGAGCGAGAGGCGCCCGGCTTCGCTGCCGGGCGGCTCGCTGCCGTGCTGTTGCACCAGGTGCAGTCCCATGGTCACGAAGGCCAGCGGCATCAGCAGCCCGGGCAGGTGCTGCCACGGCGAAGGCAGCCCGATCTGCCGACTCGCCAGCTCGAGCCCGACCATTGCCGCGGCCACGCCGAGCAACGTGGTCATGACCCAGAAGTCGCGCCTTCGTGTGCGCCATGTCGTCCACAGGTAGAACGCCATGGCGGCCAGCATCTGCAGCAGCAGCAGCAGGTACCAGGAGTTGGCGGTCGTGTGCACGCGCAGCGGCCCGGCCAGCAGCAAGCTGGCCGGCACAGCGACGCACTGCGCGTACAGCGCGACCTCTATCGGCCGCGAGCGCCAGCCCGCGTAGTGCAGCAGGAACTGCACCGCGGCCAGTGCCACCAGCGGCGGCAGGCAGGCCAGCAGCAACTCACTGTCGTAATTGGACAGCGGCAGCTCATGCCACCACAGCTGGGCCGTTAGCACGGCCCAGCCCGCCGCCAGGCCGGCGAAGTAGTACAGATGGCTGTCGTGCCGGCGCGAGCGCGCCATCACCAGCGCCAGCAAGGCGGTCAGCAGCAACAGTGCCGACGCCACTGTCGGCAGAGTCACGGCCAACAGCTCGTCGCGGCTGTCGCGCGCAGATAGCGCGGCGTAGGGTCCGATCAGCGGCGCCGCCAGGGCGCCGGCGCGCTGGTGCGAAGCGACTTGTCGCAACGCGTAGCCCGACAGGCGCAGGTCGATGGTGTTGCTGCCCGACCGCAGCAGCGCCGCAGGCAGCGGCAGTAGCAGCGGGTGCTGGCAGTCGAGCGAGATCGGGTCGCTCATGCGACCGGCTGCGTGCAGCCGCTGGCCGTTGAGCTGCACCTCTACATTGGCGCAAGCGCGCTCGAGATACAGGCCGAGCAGGCCGGCAGGGTCGGTGGCGTCGAAGCGCAACCGGTACCAAAGCGGCGTGCTGAGATTGGGCCGCGTGCGCGCCCAGTCGTCGGGCAGGCTGACCGCGCGCGGTGTCGATTCGGCGGGGAAATGGCCCAGGTCGGTGTCGTCGGCAGCCAGGGCTTCGATCAATGCCTGCGGCTGCGCCTGGGCCTGCGCCGGCGGCGTGCCCAACGCCAGCCAATGCAGCATGGCCAGAGCCAGCACCGGCCAGCGCACGAAGAATCCAAATCGCGCCATGTCGGCAGGCATTGTGCAGGATGGTGTGCGGTCGGTGGCACGGCGACAATCGACACCTTCGTGCGTTCTTGCTGGGCATTGCATTGATCCTTCGTCACGCCTTCATTCCGCTGGACAACCCGCGTCTGGCACACCTGTGCGGCGTGCTCGACGGTCACCTGCGGGCCATCGAAGCCGCGCTCGGCGTGGCGATCGCGCGGCGCAATGAATCTTTTCGGGTCGAGGGCGGCAAGGCCGCTGCGGAGCGTGCGCTCGCCTTGCTGCACGTGCTGTACGAGCGCGCGGCGCGGCCGATCGGCGCCGAGGCCTTGCAGATTGCGCTGGCCGAGGCGTCGACACATGGCGCGCCGGCATCCAACGAGGGCCCCGACGCTGCGATCGTCCTGCACACCCGCCGCTCCGACCTCGAGGGCCGCACGCCCAACCAGCGCCAGTACCTGCGCCAAATGCTCGACCACGACATCACGTTCGGCATTGGCCCGGCAGGTACGGGCAAGACCTTTTTGGCCGTGGCCTGCGCGGTCGATGCGCTGGAGCGCAGCCAGGTCCAGCGCATCGTGCTCACGCGCCCGGCGGTCGAGGCCGGTGAACGGCTTGGTTTCCTGCCCGGTGATCTGGCGCAGAAGGTCGACCCCTACCTGCGTCCGCTATACGACTCGCTGTACGACCTGATGGGCCTGGAGCGCGTGACCAAGGCCTTCGACAAGGGCCTGATCGAGATCGCCCCGTTAGCCTTCATGCGCGGGCGCACTCTGAATCACGCGTTCGTGATCCTCGACGAGGCGCAGAATACGACGACCGAACAGATGAAGATGTTCTTGACGCGGATTGGCTTCGGTGCCCGTGCGGTGGTCAACGGTGACGTGAGCCAGATCGACCTGCCGCGCGGCGCCGACAGCGGCCTGGTGCAAGCCGAGCAGGTCCTGCGCCGCGTCGAAGGCATCGCCTTCACGCGCTTCACCGCTGCCGATGTCGTGCGTCACCCGCTCGTGGCGCGCATCGTCCAGGCTTACGAGCGTGTGCAGCCGGGCGAGCCTCGTGATGCCGGTTGAGCGACCCCTGCTCGCGCTCTCGCTGCAACAGCCCGACGGCCGGCATCGCCCGCTGTTGGTCCGCCACAAGGTCGCGCGCTGGATCCGCGCGGCCCTGCGCGCGCCAGCCGAGATCACGGTGCGCGTCGTCGACGAGGCCGAAGGCCGTGTCCTGAATCGCGATTTCCGCGGCCAGGACCATGCCACTAACGTGCTGACCTTCGACTACCAGCGCGAACCCGTGGTGCTGGCCGACCTGGTCTTGTGCGCGCCGGTCGTGGCCCGCGAAGCCCGCGCGCTGCGCAGGCCGATCCAGGCCCATTACGCCCACCTGCTGGTCCATGGCACGCTGCATGCGCAGGGCCATGACCACCAGCAAGCGACCGACGCCCGTGCCATGGAAGCGCTCGAGACCCGCCTGCTGGCTGCCCTGGGCTACGCCAACCCGTACCGGCGTTGACTCGCATCAAGTTCAGGCCACGCCGTCTGCGGGCGTTCTGGGGCCGCAATCTACCCGCGTGTACCCAGGTAACGCTTGCGCCAGAAGAACGTACCCAAACCGACGCCGATCGCCGCCATCGCGCCGACCGTGACCCAGACGCCGGTGGCGCTGTGGATCATCGGCAGTGCGTCGAAATTCATGCCAAAGAAACCCGTCACCAGGTTCAGCGGCATGAAGATGGCCGTCAACACGGTCAGCGTGCGCATGATGTCGTTGGTGCGGTTGCCGAGCGTCGAGAAATGCATCTGCACGGCCGTCTCGGCCGACTGTTCGAGTCGGCGCACATGCGCGAGCACGCGCTCGATGTGTTCGAGCACGTCACGCGAGCGCACTCGCAGCAGTTCGCGGTCGCGCCGCGCCACGGCGTCGGTGGCGTCGGGCCATTCGTCGAGTGCGTCGATCCACTCCTGCACAGCGGCGCGCTGGTCTTCGCAGGTGTCCTCGAGCAGGTGCAGTGTGTCGCGCGATTCGAGCAGCACCGGCCAGTCGCGGAACCGGCTCTTCGGATTCAGCAGCTCGCCCTGCAGCGCGCCGAGCTGGCGCGTCAGCAGGCGGCGCAGGTCGAGGTAGCCGTCGACCATGTGGTTGACCATGCGCAGCATCAGGTCAGCCGGGCTGCCGGGCAGGCGTGCGGTGGCGCGGCCTTCGCTGCCGGCCGCACCGAGCTCGGCCAGGCGCAAGGCGAAATGCTCGCGCACGGCGCAGTCCGATGGGTGTACGGTGATCAGGACACGGTCGAACACCGCGAAGCCGACCGGGATCGTGTGGATGCCATCCAGCGCGCGCCGCGCCGAGTCGATGGTGGCCCGGCTGTCATCGGCCGGCGCCGGCTCAGGCAGGCTGTCGGCGGCCAGGCGACGGAACACCAGCAGGTCGTACCACGAGGTGTAGTCGTGCTGGCTCGGCAATTGCGGATTGAGCAGGTCGGAAATGTGCAGGTCGACCAATTGGCCGGACTCCCAGCCGTGCAGACGCTCCTGCAGCTCCGCGATGCGGCGCTCGAATTCACCGCGCGCACTGCCGACCCACACCAGGCCGCTGGCCGGCAGTGACTCGGGCAGGCCGTCGAGTTCGGTGAAGCGATCCGGGGCGACGTGAAAAACGCGCATCGGCAGCTGGGCTCAGGCGCGCAGTAGCCGCGCGGCGTCGAGCGCGAAGTAGCTCAGCACGCCATCGGCACCGGCGCGCTTGAAGGCCAGCAGCGTTTCCATCATCACCGCGTCATGGTCGAGCCAGCCGTTGGCCGCCGCGGCCTTGAGCATCGCGTACTCGCCACTGACCTGATAGGCGAAGGTCGGCATCCGGAATTCGTCCTTGACCCGGCGCAAGATGTCCAGGTAGGGCAGGCCGGGCTTGACCATCACCATGTCGGCACCTTCGGCGATGTCGAGCGCCACTTCGCGCAGCGCTTCGTCGCTGTTGGCCGGGTCCATCTGGTAGGTCTTCTTGTCGCTCTTGCCCAGGTTGCCGGCTGAGCCGACGGCATCGCGGAACGGCCCATAGAACGCGCTGGCGTATTTCGCGCTGTAGGCCATGATCTTGGTGTGGACCCGGCCATTGACTTCGAGCGCGGCGCGGATCGCACCGATCCTGCCGTCCATCATGTCGCTCGGCGCGACGATGTCGACACCGGCCTCGGCCTGCACTTGCGCCTGGCGCGTCAACACGGCCACCGTGTCGTCGTTGATGATGTAGCCGTTGGCGTCGAGCAGGCCGTCCTGGCCATGGCTGGTGAAGGGGTCGAGCGCCACATCGGTGAGCAGCCCGAGTTCGGGGAATCGGCGCTTCAACTCGCGCACGGCTCGCGGGACCAGGCCTTCGGGATTGGTGGCTTCGCGGCCGTCGGGCGTTTTCTTGGCCGGCTCGATGACCGGGAACAAGGCCATCACTGGCACGCCGAGCGCCAAGCATTGCTCGGCAAGTGGCAGTAAGCGGTCGACCGACAGGCGCTGCACGCCGGGCATCGAGAGCACGTCCTGGGCCTGCTGGTGCCCATCGAGCACGAACACCGGGTAGATCAGGTCTGACGGTGTGAGCTGGTTCTCGCGCACCAGCGCGCGGCTGAATGCATCGCGGCGCGAACGGCGCGGGCGGCTGGTGGGAAACGCAGGCAGGGGGGGCGTGGCCATGGCATTGGTGGGTGCGCCGCTGCGGGACGCCTGCCCTGCTGGGTAGGGTGATCCCGACAGCATCTGTCAGAACGGTTACAGGCCGCGCGCACTCTGCTAAAGTGACCCGCGAATGATAGCCGCAAGGCTGTCGTTCCCTGCTTTTCCTCCCTGAGCAGGTGCCTTAGCGTGATGACAGCGATAAGGCTTTTCAGCCCCGGCGTCAGCGCCGGGGCTTTTTCATGGGGCCTGCGATCGGGACTGCAGCGGGCGTGTACTCTGTGCCCATGAGCAATGGTTACCTCTGGGTCAAAGCGTTCCACATCGTCTTCGTTGCCAGTTGGTTCGCGGGGCTGTTCTACCTGCCGCGCTTGTTCGTCAACCTGGCCCTGGTCCCCGGCGACAGCACTGCCGAGCGCGAGCGCCTGTTGCTGATGGCACGCAAGCTCCTGCGCTTCACCAACTTGCTGATGGTGCCGGCGCTGGCACTCGGTGTCGCGCTGTGGCTGGTCTATGGCGTAGGCCTTGGGGCGGGCAGCGGCTGGCTCTACGCCAAGCTGGCGCTGGTGCTGGCGGTCATCGGCTACCAGCATGCCTGTCGCAAGCTGCTGCGAAATTTCGAAACCGGCGCCAACCAGCGCAGCCACCGCTGGCACCGCGTCTTCAACGAGGCAGCGGTGCTGTTGTTCGCCGGCGTGGTCGTGCTGGTGGTCGTCAAGCCGTTCTGAGCATGATCGGGAGCGTGGCCCGCCAGCGCAGCACCGCATTGCCGCTGGCGCTGGCGTTCGCGATGTTGATCGTTTACGCCAGCCTTTACCCGTTCAGCGGCTGGCGCACGCCACCTGCGGCAAGCGGGTTGGATCTGCTGCAATTGCCTTGGCCGCCCTGGCGCAACCGCTTCGACGAAGCCTCGAATCTGCTCGGCTACATGCCGCTCGGCGCGCTGTTGTTCATTGCGGTGTTGCGCAGCGGCGGCGCGGCGGCGCAGTGCCTGGCTGTCGCAGTGCTGGCCAGCGCCGGACTGTCGATTTCCGTCGAATTGACACAGAACTTTCTGCCGACCCGCGTGCCCTCGCTCAGGGACTGCGCATTCAATATCGCCGGTGCCTTTGCCGGCGCCGCCGTCGCGGCGCTGCTGCAGGCGCTGGGCTGGATCGATCGCTGGCAGATGTTGCGCGAACGCTGGTTCGCGCGGCGCAGTGCCGGCGCGTTGGTGCTGTTGCTGTTGTGGCCGGTGGGCCTGCTGTTTCCAACGCCGGTGCCGCTCGGGTTGGGCCAGGTCTGGGGCGAACTGCGCATGTTGGTTGAGCAGGCGTTCGCCGGCACGCCGTGGGCGGGCGACGTTGCGGCCTGGCTCGGCGAGCTCGACGAGGCCGCCCTGCTACCTGCCCTGTCGCGAGCCCACGAACTGCTGGCGACTGCGCTGGGCCTGGTCGCTCCGTGCCTGGTGGCCTTTGCGACCACGCGCGCCGGTTGGCACCGCCTGGTGCTGCTGGTCGGTGCGACTTTGCTCGCACTGATCGTCAGCACGTTGTCGACGGCCATGAATTTCGGCCCTGAACATGCACTGGCCTGGTGGACGCCGACAACCTGGCGCGCGATGGCGCTGGGCGTCGTGCTGGCGTTCATCTTCATTGGCACCAGCCCGCGCGTGGCGGCTGGGCTGGGCCTGGCCGCTTTGACCGCGCTGGTGGTCCTGGTGGCTCAGGCCCCCACCGACCCCTATTACGCCGCCAGCCTGCAGGGCTGGGAGCAGGGCCAATTCATACGCTTTCATGGCTTAGCGCAGTGGATCGGGTGGCTGTGGCCATATGCGGCACTGGCCTGGCTGCTGACGCGGCTGGCTAGAAGCGACCGCGAATAGCCCGCACCTACAATTCCTGCATGAGTTCGAGCTACTACCAACGCCACATCTTCTTTTGTCTCAACCTGCGTGCGAACAATGAAGCCTGCTGTGCGCAACACGACGCGCAGGCGGGGTTTGACCATTGCAAGTCCCGCGTCAAGGCGGCCGGCATCAACGGGCCCGGCGGCGTGCGTGTCAACAAGGCGGGGTGCCTCGATCGCTGCTCCGGCGGTCCGGTGGCGGTGGTCTACCCTGACGCCGTGTGGTATCACTATGTCGACCAGAGTGACATCGACGAGATCGTCGACTCGCATCTCGTCGGCGGCAAGGTCGTGGAGCGCCTGTTGCTGGCAACCGATGTCGGCCACTGAGTGCCGCGACCCGGCGTGAATTCACACAGCGAACGGCGCATGGTCGCCGGCCCTGCGGGTGAGCTGCAATGCGTGATCGACAGTCCCGACGCGCCGCCGCGCGGCCTGGCGGTCGTATGCCACCCGCATCCGCAACATGGCGGCACGCTGGACAACAAGGTTGTCGTGACGCTGGTCCGGGCCTTCGTGCAATGCGGCTGGCGTGCAGTGCGCTTCAACTTTCGCGGCGTCGGTGGCTCGGCCGGCACGTGGGACGACGGCCGCGGCGAGATCGACGATGCGTTGGCCGTCGTGGCTGCGCTGCGCACGCCCGGCCAGGCGCTGGCGTTGGCCGGATTCTCCTTCGGTGGCTATGTCGCCTCGCACGTGGCGACTGCGCTGCACCCGGAGCGCCTGGTGCTTGTCGGCCCGGCAACGGCCACCTTCACGGTCGCGTCCGCACCAGCCGACACTTTGGTGATCCACGGCCAGGCCGATGATGTCGTGCCGCTGGCGGCGACGCTGGACTGGGCCAGGCCGCAGGCGCTGCCGGTGGTCGTGGTGCCCGGCGGCGGCCATTTCTTTCACGGCCAACTGGCGTTGCTGAAGTCGCTGGTGGTGCGCCACCTGTCGGCGCCGGCCGGCTGAATCCTTGCTTTCTTGACTGTGATTTCGATGAAAAGACCCTACCTGTTCGCCTTGGCCGCGTCCGCCTTGCTGGCCAGTGCCGGGGTCGCGGCGCAGCGCCTGCCGCTGCCGGAGATCGCCGCGCGCCAGTACATCTTGCTCGACCTAACCACCGGCCAGACCCTGGCCGAGCGCGACGCCGACACCCCGACCGACCCGGCCTCGCTGACCAAGCTGATGACCGCCTACATCGTCTTCGACGCACTGCGCGACGGCAAGCTCGATCTGCAGCAGCCGATCGCGGTCAGCGTACGGGCCTGGAACGAGCGCAAGGGCGACCCTTCGCTGATGTTCATCGACACGACGATGCACCCGACAGTGGATGAGTTGCTGCACGGCATGATTGTGCAATCGGGCAACGATGCCTCGGTGGCGCTGGCCGAGGCGGTGGCCGGCACGGTCGAGGCCTTCGTCGCGATGATGAACCGCCAGGCACTGGCCTGGGGCCTGAAGAACACCGCGTTCAACAACGTCGGCGGGCTCACTGAGGCTGGCCACAAGATCAGCGCGCGCGACGTGGCCGCAATTGCATCGCACATCATTCGCGACCATCCGAAGTACTACCCCTACTACAGCATCAGGGAGTGGACCTACAACAAGATCCGCCAGGACAACCGCAACCTGCTGCTGCGCCGCGACCCGACGGTAGACGGCATGAAGACCGGTTTCACCGACGCTGCCGGCTACTGCCTGGTGGCCAGTGCGGCGCGCGAGTACCCGAACCTGGGCCCTGGCAACAAGCGGCGCCTGCTCAGTGTAGTGCTCGGCACCGCATCGCGAGAGGCGCGAGCCAACGAGAGCCAGAAATTGCTGAACTGGGGCTACCAGGCCTTCGATCCGGTCAAGTTGTTCGACGCCGGCAAGGCCATCGCCACGCCCGAGGTCTGGAAGGGCCGCGAGCGAATCGTTAAGCTGGGCAGCGACGCGGCGGTCGTTATTGCGGTTCCACGCGGCGAGGCCGACAAGCTGCAAACGCGGGTCGAGCGCAGCGAGCCGCTGGTTGCGCCGCTGGCCAAGGGCCAGCGCGTGGGAACGCTCAAAGTCACGACCGCCGCTGGCGCGCCGGTGGCCGAAGTGCCGCTGACGGTGCTCGAAGCGGTCGAGCAGGCCGGGGTCTTCGGCCGCGCCTGGGACGCCGTGCGGCTGTGGATCAGGTAGTAAGCTGGGCGCCGAGCTCCAAGGACTGAGCATGACGACCGCCCTGCCCGACACCCTGTGCTACCTGAACGGCCGCTACCAGCGTCTCGCCGACGCCCAGGTCAGCGTGCTCGACCGTGGTTTCATTTTTGGCGACGGCGTCTACGAAGTGGTGCCAGTCTATGGCCGCAAGCTGTTTCGTTTTGACGAGCACGTGGCGCGCCTTGCGCGCAACCTGGGCAAGTTGCGCATAGGCAACCCGTTTGGCCGTGAGCAATGGCTCGAACGCATCCGCCCGTTGGTGGCGGCGCTGGCCGAGCAGCAGGGCAGTGACGACCAACTGGTATACATCCAGATCACGCGTGGCGTGGCGCTGCGCGACCATGTCATGCCGACTGACCTCGAACCGACGGTGTTCATGATGGTCAGCGCAATGAAGCCGCCGCCACTCGAGCAGCGGCATCACGGCGTAGCCTGCATCACGGCGCGCGATTTCCGCTGGGAGCGCGGCGACATCAAGAGCATCTCGCTGCTGGGCAATGTGCTGGCACGGCAGATCTCGGCCGACCATGGTGCGGTCGAGACAATCATGTTCCGCGACGGCGCGCATGGCGGCCCGTGGCTGACCGAGGCCGCGACCTGCAACGTCTGGGTGGTGCACGAAGGCGCGCTGCTCGGCCCGCCCAAGAGCGAGCACGTGCTCGAGGGCATCCGCGTCGACTTGCTGCGCGAGTTGTGCGAAGACGTGGGTATTGCCTATAACCTGCGGCCGCTGTCGGAGGCCGATGTGCGCGCCGCCGACGAGGTGCTGCTGTCATCCGCGACCAAGGAAGTCCTGCCGGTGACCAAGATCGACGGCGAACCGGTTGGCCACGGTGCATTGCGCGGCAAGCCCGGGCCTGTGTATTCGCGGCTCTACGAGGCCTACCAGCGGGCGAAGGCAAACCAGTCGATATGAGTTCTGCGCCGGTGCCGCCAGAGCAGAGCCTGATCGAGTACCCGAGCGCGTTCCCGATCAAGGTAATGGGCGTGAATGTCGATGGCTTCACCGAGGCCGTCGTCGCCGTCGCCCGGCACTTCGACCCTGCATTCGACGCCACCACGGTCGAGACACGGCCGAGCCGGGGCGGCAAGTACCTCGGCTTGACGGTCACGGTCACCGCCACCAGCCGCGAACAGCTCGACGAGCTGTACCGCACGTTGTCGACGCACCCGATGGTCAAGGTCGTGCTATGACGGACCGAGCTTGGCGTCGATTTCCTTGAGCTTGCTTGGCGCGGCTTCATCGCCGTTGCGCGCCGCCGCTGCGTACCAGTAGCGTGCTTCGTTCAGGTCGCGCGCGACGCCGTCGCCGGCTTCAGCCATCGAGGCGTAGATGTACATCGCACCGACATCGCCGCCTTGCGCGGCAATGCGAAACCAACGCGCGGCCAGCACGGGATCCTTGGCTGCGCCGCGGCCGAGGTAGTGTGCCGTCGCGATGGCGACCTGGCCATCGACGCTACCGGCCTCGGCTGCGCGCAGGTACCAGCGATTGGCCTCGGGCAGGTCGACAGGCAGGCCGGCCTGGCCCAGCTCGTGCAACTGCGCCAGACCGTAAAAGGCGGTCACAAAGCCGGCCTTGGCCGCGCGCGTCATCAGGCGCAGCGCTTCGCGAGCGCTGGCGTGCGGCACTTCGCCGCGAAGGTGCATCACGGCCAGGTTGTAGTCCGCGGCCGGCACGCCCGCGCGGGCCAGGTGCATGAAGGCGCCGCGCGCGGTGGCCAACTCGCCGCGTTCGTAGGCCGCGATGGCATCGTCGATGCTGACCGCGGCCGTGGCCGGCGGCAGGAACGTCAGAGCGGCGGCGAGCAGGAAAGGTCGCATGGTGTCTCCGGTCAGGCTGCGCGACGATACGCTGCCCCGTCGCATGGGTCGGGCCAGGCACACGAGACTTTGCAATTCGGCCGCCATGCGAGACTTCGCGCGCCATGTTGACGCGAATGCTTGGCCGCTGCGATTGGGCCGCTACTGCCGAGGCGATGCGCGCCTTCACCGAGGCACGCGACGACGCCACGCCCGATGAGTTGTGGCTGGCCGAGCACGACCCGGTGTTCACGCAAGGCGTTGCCGGTCGGCCAGAACATGTGCTGGGCGCCGGCGACATCGCCGTTCTGCCCAGCAACCGCGGCGGCCAGGTCACGTACCACGGGCCGGGGCAGGTCGTTGCCTACCCGCTGGTCGACCTGAAGCGTTTGTCAATCTACGTCAAGGAGTACGTCTACCGCATCGAGGCCGCGGTGCTGAAGGTGCTGGAAAGTTACGGCGTTACCGGCCACCGAGTGGCGGGCGCGCCCGGCATCTATGTGCGGTTTGATGCCCCTTTCGCCCACGACGCATTGCAGGGCCCGGCCGACCCGCGCGATCCGTTTCGCGGCCTGGGCAAGATCGCCGCACTGGGTATCAAGGTCAGTCGGCAGCGTGCCTACCACGGCGTGGCACTGAACGTGGCGATGGACCTGGAGCCCTTTGCCCGCATCAACCCTTGCGGCTACGCGGACTTGGCCACTGTCGATCTAGCTAGACTCGGTGTCACGACCGCCTGGAACGACGTTGCCGACCGGCTCGCAACGCGCCTGGTCAACCAGTTTGCCCAATGACCACAGACGACCCCACGCCCGCCTACGACGCCGGCGCCAAACAGAGGGCGCAGGCCAAGACCGCCCGCATCCCGATCAAGGTGGTGCCGGCCGAGGTGCTGAAGAAGCCGGACTGGATCCGCGTCAAGGCGGGCTCGCCCAGCACGCGCTTTTACGAGATCAAGCAGGTCCTGCGCGAGAACAAACTCAATACCGTTTGCGAGGAGGCGAGCTGCCCGAACATCGGCGAGTGTTTCGGCAAGGGCACAGCGACATTCATGATCATGGGCGACAAGTGCACGCGGCGTTGCCCGTTCTGCGATGTCGGCCATGGTCGGCCCGATCCACTCGATACGGACGAGCCGGCAAACCTGGCAAAGACCATCGCGGCACTGAAGTTGAAATACGTGGTCATCACCAGCGTCGATCGCGACGATCTGCGCGATGGGGGCGCGGCGCACTTCGTCGATTGCATCCGTCAGACGCGGGCTCTCTCGCCGGCCACGCGGATCGAAGTCCTGGTTCCCGACTTCCGCGGCCGTGACGACCGCGCGCTCGAGATCCTGAAAGCTGCGCCACCCGACGTGATGAACCACAACCTCGAAACCGTGCCGCGTCTGTACAGGCAGGCCCGACCGGGCAGCGACTACGGCTTCAGTCTGAACCTGCTGAAGAAGTTCAAGGCCCTTCACCCGGCTGTACCTACCAAGAGCGGCCTGATGGTCGGTCTGGGTGAAACCGACGACGAAATCCTGACCGCGATGCGCGACATGCGCGCGCACCACATCGAGATGCTGACCATCGGCCAGTACCTCGCGCCCAGCAGGCACCACCTGCCGGTGCGCCGCTACGTGCATCCCGACACTTTCAAGATGTTCGAGCGCGAAGCCGCGGTGATGGGTTTTTCGCATGCCGCCGTCGGCGCGATGGTGCGCTCGAGCTACCACGCCGACCAGCAGGCGCATGCCGCTGGCGTGCGGGCGCCACAGGGCGCTTGACGGCCAACAAGGGCGCGCGCACACTCGCGCGCCCTGTCCCAACCGATTCCCGAAAGGAGATGAACATGGAACGCCACATGACCGACCTTGCCGTCGACATCGGGATCGTTTCGGGCCGCTCGCCCAGCCGCTGAACCCAGGCATTGGCCTGCGTCGGCGGCCGGCCGCCGAAAAGATTCCTCCCTCGACCCGTTCGCTTTGCCGAGTGCGAAGCGCGCCGCTGCATGCGCCCTTGCGCATGGGCTCTCATTCGTTGGATGGAAATCAAGATGCAGGAAATTGACTTCGATCGGCTGCGGCCGATCGGACTGTCGCTGGGGATGGCACGTGCGATCGCCCTCGCAAGACAAGATTCGAGCGGTGCGCCGCTGCGCGTGACCGAGGTTCACCGCGAGACGTTGCGCGTGCACGATGGTACGGCCGAATTCACGTCGAGAGTGCTGCCCCGGCTGCAGCGCGGCCTCAGCGACGATGGCGATGCGCTGGCCGTCGGCGACTGGCTGCTGGCCGAGCCCGACCGTCACGGCGACTGGTGGGCACACACGCGCGTAATGCCACAGACCCAGCTGGCGCGCCGCGACATACACGGCATGCCGCAGGTGTTTGCCAGCAATGTCGATACCGCGCTGTTGGTGATGGGGCTGGACGCCGACTTCAGCCCGCGCCGGCTCGAGCGTTACCTGGCACTGGTGCAGGGCAGCGGCGTGGCGCCGGTGGTTGTGTTGAGCAAGGCCGACCTGTGTGCAGCCGTGATCGAGTCGCGGCTCGATACCTTGCGCGCGCGGCTGCCCGTGGGGCTGAACCTGGTCGCGATCAATGCGCTCGACAGCGCAGCCGAACTGCGACTATCGCCCTGGCTGGTCGCCGGTCAGACGCTGGTAATGCTCGGTTCGAGTGGTGCCGGCAAGTCGACGCTGACCAACACCCTGCTTGGCGCTGCGGTGCAGGACACCGGCGGCGTGCGTGTGGGCGACGGCCGCGGACGCCATACGACGACGGTTCGCTCGCTGCACCTGCTGCCCAGCGGCGCTTGCGTCATCGATACCCCGGGCGTGCGCACGTTGAGGCCGGCCACAGACGTGGCGGGGGCGGGATTTGCCGACGTGATGAGCCTGGCGCGCGGCTGCCGCTTTCGCGATTGCTGCCACAACGGCGAGCCGGGCTGCGCGGTGCGCGAGGGGGTGCCGCCCGATCGATTGGCCAACTTCAAGAAGCTGGAGCGCGAACACAAACGCGACACGATGACCGCGCTGGAACGGCGCGAACAACTCAACCTGTGGAAGGCCAGGGGCCGCGCGGGACGCGCCCGGGTACGCGAAAAGCAGGGTCGGTAGACTCCATGGTGAGAGGCATCGAGTGCAACGCAGACAGCTCACGAGGTCATTGGTCACACTGCCGGTACTCGGCCTGGTCGGGGTCGTGCCGGCCCATGCGCTCGGCCAGCAGGCTGCCGTCGCGGGCGTGCGCGCCGCACTCGAGCGCGGCGCCCACAGCGCGGTGAGCCTGCTCGGGCGCAGCGATGGCTTTCTCGGCAATCCGCTGGTGCGCATCGAGTTGCCGGCGTTCATGAAGGACGCAGCCAAACTGCTCAAGGCCACCGGCCAGCGCAGGCGCGTCGATGAGCTGGTGACGGCGATGAACCGTGCCGCAGAGGCGGCAGTGCCCGAAGCCAGGACCTTGCTCGTCGGTGCGGTGAAGTCGATGTCGGTCGAAGACGCGCTGAAGATCGTGCGCGGCGGCGAGACGTCGGTGACCGAGTTCTTCAGCGCCAAGACCCGCGCCCCAATTGGCCAGAAGTTCCTGCCCATCGTCAGCCACGCCACCGAACAGGTGTCGCTGGCCAGGAAATACGACGCCGTGGCCGGCAAGGCCGTCGGCATGGGCCTGATGACGAAGGAAGACGCCGACCTGAACGGCTATGTCACCGGCAAGGCGCTGGACGGCCTGTATCTGATGATCGGCGAAGAAGAAAAGAAGATCCGCCGCGACCCGGGGGCAACTGGAAGTGCGATCTTGAAGCAGGTATTTGGCGGTTGATCACACTACGCCGCGCTGGTGCAAACGCGTGCGCTCGGTTTCATCGAGTCCGAGCGCGGCCAAGACCTCGTCGGTGTGTTGCCCCAGCAGCGGTGGCGCACGCGGTACCTGCACAGGTGTGGCCGACAGCTTGATCGGGCTCGCAACCAGGCGCAGCGAATCGGTCAGCGGGTGCGGCACCGGGACGGCCATCCCTCGCGAGCGCACTTGCGGATCGGCAAACACCTCGGCCAGATCGTTGATTGCGCCGCAGGGCACCTTGGCCGCTTCGAGTGCGCTCAGCCATTGCTGCTTGCTGCGCGTGCGCATGCGATTCGCAAGCAGCGGAATTAGAAGGTCGCGGTGGCGCACGCGGTCGGCATTTCGCAGGAAGCGCTTGTCGCGCGCCAATTCCTGACAGCCTGCGACTTCGCAGAACTTGACGAACTGGCCATCGTTGCCGACGGCCAGGATCAGGTGCCCGTCTGCGGCCTCGAAGACCTGGTAGGGCACGATGTTCTGGTGCGCGTTGCCGGCACGTGCAGGTGCCACGCCAGTGACCAGGTAGTTGGCGCCAAGGTTGGCCAGCATCGCGACCTGCGTGTCAAGCAGGGCCATGTCGATGTGCTGGCCGCAACCGGTCGCGTCGCGGTGGCGCAGTGCGGCGAGGATCGCGACCGTCGCGTACAGGCCGGTGAACAGGTCTGCGACGGCCACGCCGACCTTCTGTGGCCCGCCGCCGGGGCGGTCGTCGCGCTCGCCGGTCACGCTCATGAGGCCACCCAGGCCTTGAATCGCGTAGTCGTAGCCGGCCCGGTCACGGTAGGGGCCGGTCTGGCCGAAGCCGGTGATCGAGCAGTAGACGAGTCGCGGTTGCGCAGCGAGCAGCGTGGTTGCAGCGAGGCCGTAGCGCGCCATGTCGCCAACCTTGAAGTTCTCGACCAGCACGTCGCACTCGGCGACCAACCGATGTACCAAGGCCTGGCCTTCGGGCTGTGCCAGATCGATCGTGATCGAGCGCTTGTTGCGGTTGCAGCCGAGGTAATAGGCGGCCTCGCCGGTGTCACCGCCGGCGCGGTCTTGCAGGAAGGGCGGACCCCAGCCGCGTGTATCGTCGCCACCGGGGTGGCTGCCGCTGGCCGGCCGTTCGACCTTGATTACGTTGGCCCCCAGATCGGCCAGTGTCTGAGTGCACCAAGGGCCGGCGAGCACACGCGACAGGTCGAGCACACGCACACCGGCGAGCGCGCTAGGTGTCAGGGTAGTGGCTTGGCTCATGTAGCAATCGTATGCCGAGGGCGGCCCGGATAATGACCTCCATGCAAACGCGTGTGGTATGGGCCGTCCTGGCCGTGGCATTTGCCGCTGCGTCGTGCACGCCAGTGCTCGATTGGCGCGAGGTGCGGCCGGGTGGGGCGCGACTGGCGGCGCTGTTTCCCTGCAGGCCCGAGCTGCAGGTGCGGCGTTTGCCGTTGGCTGGCACGGTCGTCGAAATGTCCTTATGGGCCTGTTCTGCCGGTGGCGCGACTTACGCGGTGGGATTTGCCGATGTCGGCGAACCGCATCGGGTTGCTCTCGCGCTGGATGAATTGGCCGCCTCGGCGGCGCGCAATATCCGATCGACGGGAACGCCCGGCACGGTGCCGTTGCGCGTGGCTGGCATGACGCCCAATCCGCGGGCGAAGCGCCAGACCCTGGCTGGACAACTGGCCGACGGTCAACGGGTTCAAGAGCAGATGGCGGTGTTTGTCCGCGGCGCGCGGGTTTACCAGGCGACGATGGTGGGTGCACGCCTGGACGACGAAGCCGTTGAAATGTTTTTCGGCGCACTGCGCCTGCCGACGTGAGCGCCGCGGTTTCGCCGCTGCCGGCCCGGCCCACCGCAGTGCGGACCACGGTGCTGATGTTTTCGGCGTTCGCGTTTGCGTACTTCTTTTCGGCACTGCTGCGTGCGGTGACGGCGACACTGGCGCCGTCGTTCAGTGCCGAGCTCGGTCTGTCGGCGGGCGATCTGGGCCTGCTCGCCGGCGCCTTTTTCCTCGGCTTCTCACTGATGCAGCTGCCACTGGGCCGCGCGCTCGACCGCTACGGCCCGCGCCGTGTGTTGGTGGCACTCCTGGCCCTGGCCGTGTTCGCCTGCGCCGCATTTGCGCTGGCCCGCAACTTTGCGTCGCTGCTGGCCGCGCGCGCACTGATCGGTGTCGGTGTCTCGGCCTGCCTGATGGCGCCGCTGACCGCATATCGCCATCGCCTCGGGGCGTCAGCACAATTGCGCGCCAATTCGTGGATGCTGATGACGGGTTCGCTAGGCATGCTGGCGTCGACGCTGCCGGTGCAATGGTTGGTGCCCGCCGTCGGCTGGCGGGGATTGTTCTGGATCGTGGCAGGGCTGCTGGCGCTGGCCACTGCAACGATTGCCTGGGCCGTGCCGCGCGACAGCCCGGCGCTACCGACGGCGGGCGGCGCAGTGCTCGGATATCGCGAGATCTTTGGCCATCGCTACTTGCAGCGCCTGGCGCCGTTGGCCTTCTTCGCCTACGGTGGCCTGGTTGCGGTGCAGTCGCTGTGGGCCGGGCCCTGGCTTACCGACGTGGCCGGGCACAGCCCCGCCGATGCGGCGCGCGGGTTGTTTGCCATCAATCTGTCAATGCTGTTTGCGTTTCTTGGCTGGGGCATGGTGCTGCCGCGCTTGACGCGCCGGGGTTGGCGGGTTGATCGACTGATCGCACTGGGTGTGCCACTGTCGCTGCTGCTGCTGTACGCTGCGGTCGCACTCGGCCCTCAGGCCGGCGCTGCCTGGTGGGCTGCGTGGTGCGTGTCGTGCACGTTCATGGCGTTGAGCCAGCCGGCCGTGGCCCAGGCGTTCCCTGCCGCGGCCGCGGGTCGCGCCTTGTCGGCCTTCAACCTGGTGATTTTCCTGGGCGTTTTCTGCGTGCAATGGGGTATCGGCTTGGCCATCGACGCGCTGATGGCGCTGGGCCTGCCGCGCGTGCTTGCGTTCCAGGTGGCGTTTGCGCTGTTTGCGCTCGGCTGCACACTGTCCTACCTTTGGTTCCTGTGGTCTGGCCGCACAACTGTTGCGCATCAGGCCGGATAATGCACCGCAACTGCTCCGCTTGGACATGACCGGCCTGTTCGTAATCGCCCACGCCCCGCTCGCTTCGGCGCTACGCGCCGTTGCCGAA